>Ga0207698_10000005_pt1 | contig 295687 bp, 283 predicted proteins | sample KBSCornC22_FD_184298 | JGI IMG/M metagenome (GOLD analysis project Ga0207698, IMG submission 184298) | Corn rhizosphere microbial communities from Kellogg Biological Station, Michigan, USA - KBS Corn C2-2 (SPAdes) (version 2) | ecosystem: Host-associated > Plants > Roots > Rhizosphere > Soil ... | reverse complement strand
AACACGAATGCGCGATTGGGGTGCCAAAAGAAAGGGTTGCACTGGGCAACAACGTCCAGATCGGACCGAACGTCTGCTTCGAAACGGTGTCACATGGCCTTGTCTACGTGCCCGGAAAGGGGCGCGGGGACATCGTGAAGCCGATCCTGGTGGAGGACGAGGCGTGGATCGGCGCGGGGGCGATCATCACCGGCGGGGTGACCGTGGGCCGCGGCGCCGTGGTCGCCGCAGGGGCCGTGGTGACGCGCGACGTGGCGCCGATGACCATGGTGGGCGGGGTGCCGGCGCGGGTGATCCGTGAGATCGGCTGACGAGCGAGGGATCGAAGGGGTTACTCTGCCTAGCTGTGCCGATTTCGCTTGCGCAGCAAACGGCGCCATCCGACTACAAGCCCACCACTTCCTGAGGGATATCATGCACGCCAAGCCGGTTTTCGTCGCCCTCGCCCTGATGTGCTCCATTGCCGCTCCGGCCGGGGCACAGCCCGCGCCGGGATTCTGCGAGCGGCTTGCCCCGCAGCTGGGGCTGAAGCCGGTTGTGACGGGCGGAAAGCAGACATGGCGGCTCAACCAGGCCGGCGGGTTGGGACGGTTCCTGTTCGGCGGACCACCTATCGCCACGGCAATTGCGGTCAGCCCCGTCGATTCCGACTCCGTCTCCGAGATGAGGCGCCTCAAGGGCACGTGTGGGATGACGGATGGGGGGGGCGGAGTGCAAGATCGTCGGCCCGGCGACCCTGACCCTGCGCACGCAGCACAAGACGGTTTCGCTGGACGCACTCCCGGGCGAGAAGGCCGATATGCGGTTGACCGGCAGCAAGATCCTGTGCGCCGACGGCCTCGGCTCGTAACGCGGCGCTAGCTCTCGAGCGAGCCGGACAGCGAGGGCTGTTCGCCCGCGCCGGCGGCCCAGCCGAAGCCCTTTTCCGCCACGACCAGGCCGAGCAGCGCGCCGGCCAGTTGTGCGGCGATGAAGGCGGGGGCGTCGGCCGGGGCTATTCCGGAGAAGGTGTTGGTGAGCGAACGGGCGAGGGTTACGGCGGGGTTGGCGAAGGAGGTCGAGGCGGTGAACCAGTAGCCCGCGACGATGACCAGCGCGACCGATACGGGGACGGCGTCGGGCCGGGAGCGGAGCGTGCCGAGGATTGCGAGGACGAGGGTGAAGGTGGCCACCAGTTCGGAAAGCCACTGGGCGGGGCCGCTGCGGGCGTGTTCGGAGAGCTGGAGCAGGGCCTGGCCGAACATGGCGTGGGCGAGCATGGCCCCGGCGATGGTCCCCGCCAGCTGGGCAAGCACATAGGCCGCGGCGAGCCGGGCCGGAAGCTCCTTGCGCAAGAGGAAGACAAGGGTGACGGCCGGGTTGAAGTGGGCGCCGGACACCGGGCCGAGCGCGGTGATCAGGACGTAGAGGATCGCCCCGGTGGCGATGGTGTTGGCGAGGAGGGCGACGGCGATGTTCCCGTCGGCCAGCGTTTCGGCCATGATCCCCGAGCCGACGACCGTGGCCAGCAGGAGCGCGCTGCCGATCACCTCGGCCGCGATCTTCTGGCGCGCGGCGTAGGTCATGCGACGCGCCTGCCGCTGGCGTCCACCACGAGCTCGCCGTCTTCCTTGCGGAATTCGCCGCGCTGGGGCGGGAGGAGATCGAGCACATCTTGCGACGGACGGCAGAGCCGGACGCCGACTGGGGTGACCACGATCGGGCGGTTGAGGAGCACCGGGTGCGCCTCGATCGCATCGAGCAGGGCTTCGTCGTCCAGCGCCGGATTGCCGAGGCCAAGTTCCGCGAAGGGCGTGCCCTTTTCGCGCAGGACGCTGCGCAGGGGGACGCCCATGCGGGAGACGAGTTCGCGGACCATGGCGCGCGAGGGCGGGCACTTCAGGTATTCGATCACGTGCGGCTCAAGCCCGGCGTTGCGAATCAGGGCAAGCGTGTTGCGCGAGGTGCCGCAGGCGGGGTTGTGGTAGATGATCGCGTCCATTGCGGGGACCTATTGCGGCAGCATGACAGTTTTGTGACGGCGGGACCGGGTCACTCGCCAGAGGCCCCGCCGAGCGCGCGGTCCAGCGCCGCGCGGTCCAGCGTGCCTTCCCAGCGCGACACGCCGATCGCGGCGACGGCGTTGCCGATGAAGTTCGTCAGGCTGCGGCATTCGGACATGAAGCGGTCCACGCCGAGGATCAGTGCCATGCCGGCAACCGGCACGGCGGGGACGATGGAGAGAGTGGCGGCGAGCGTGATGAAGCCGGCGCCGGTCACTCCGGCCGCGCCCTTGGACGAGATCATCGCCACGCCGAGGAGCAGCAGCTGCTGGCCGAGCGACAGTTCGACCCCGCAGGCCTGGGCGATGAACAGGGCGGCGAGCGTCATGTAGATGTTGGTGCCGTCGAGGTTGAAGCTGTAGCCGGTCGGCACGACGAGGCCGACCACGCCGGGGGGGCAGCCGGCCCGCTCGAGCCGGGCAATCAGCGCCGGAAGGGCGCTCTCCGAGGAAGAGGTGCCGAGCACGAGCAGCAGCTCGGCCTTGAGGTAGGCGATGAGGCGCAGGATCGAGAAGCCGCAGGCCCGCGCCGCCGCGCCGAGCACGACAAGGACGAACAGCAGCGAGGTGAAGTAGAAGGTGGCGACGAGCTGGGCGAGGCCGGCAACCGAGGCGATGCCGTATTTCCCGATGGTGAAGGCCATGGCCCCGAAGGCGCCCACCGGCGCGGCCTTCATCACGATGGCGACGACGCGGAAGAACACCTGCGCGAGCGTGTGGAGCAGGCCGAGCAGGCGCTCGCCCCGCTCGCCGGCCTGGGCCAGGGCAATGCCGAAGAGGACGGCGACGAGGAGGACCTGGAGGATGTTCCCCTCGCTCAGGCCCGAGGCGAAGGTTTCCGGCACGATGGCCAGGAGGAAGCCGGTGAGGCTGGTCTCATGCGCCTTTGCGGCATAGTCGGCCACCTTGGTGGGATCGAGGCTGGCGGGATCTACGTGGAGGGCGGCGCCCGGCCGCACCGTGTTGGCAACGAGGAGGCCGACGACAAGGGCGAGGGTCGAGAAGAACAGGAACCAGGCCATGGCCCGCGCGGCGACCCGGCCGACCGCGCCAAGATCGCGCATTCCGGCAATCCCGGTGACGATGGTGAGGAAGATCACCGGGGCGATCACCATCTTGACCAGCTTGATGAACAGGTCTCCGAGCGGCTTCATCGCTTCGCCGGCGGCGGGGGCGAAGTGGCCGAGCAGGATGCCGGCGGCGATGGCCACCAGGACCTGGGCGTAGGCGTGGCGATACCAGGCGCGGGGGTGGCGGCGGTGCGGATCGGCCGTGACTGCGGATTCCATGGCTGCGCCCCCCTCCTTGCCCTTTGCCGGGGTGATGCCCGAGCGCGGAGTGCGGGGCAAGCCGCCCGGTCAGCGCCCGGTCAGTCGAGCTGGGCGATGCCTTCGGCCATGACCTCGTAGACCCGGTCGAGCTGGGCCTCGGTGATGCAGTAGGGCGGCATGACGTAGACCGTGTTGCCGAGCGGGCGGAGCAGGACGCCGTGGTCGCGGGCGAAGGCCGAAAGGCGCGGGGCGAGGGTGGCGAGATAGCCTTCCCCGCCGGGGACTTCGGCGGCGGCGATGGTGCCGCAGGTGCGGGGGTTTTCGACGCCGGGGAGCGCGACGATGCGGGCGGACTGGCGGGCGGCGAGGTCGGCCACGCGCTCTGCCACCGGCTCCTCGCGCCAGACCGCAAGGTTCGCCGCCGCCGCCGCGCAGGCGAGCGGGTTGGCGGTGTAGCTGCTGGAGTGGAAGAACATCTTCGCCCGGTCCGGCGAGAGATGTGCGGCGTAGATCGGCTCGGTCGCCAGGGTGACGGCGAGCGGGACGGAGCCGCCGGTCAGCCCCTTGGACAGGCAGAGCAGGTCGGGGACGATGCCGGCCTGTTCGCAGGCGAGGAGAGTGCCGGTGCGGCCCCAGCCGGTCATCACCTCGTCGGCAATGAACAGCGTGCCGTGAGCGGCGCAGATCCGGCGCAACTCGGCAAGCACCGCGGGCGGATAGACCAGCATCCCCCCGGAACCGAGGACCAGCGGCTCGACGATGAAGGCCGCCGCCCCGGCGCTGCACGCGGCTTCGAGCGCGTCGTATGTGACCTGGACCGCGTCGGCGTGAGGGAAGGGCACCGTGGCGACATCGAACAGCAGGGGGGCATAGGTGCGGTTGAACACGCCGCGGTGGCCGACCGACATCGCGCCGATGGTATCGCCGTGGTAGGAATGCTCCATCACGACGATGCGGTGGCGCTCCTCGCCGCGGTTGGCCCAGTAGCCGAGCGCCATCTTCAGCGCGACCTCGACGCTGGTGGAGCCGGAATCGGAGAAGAACACGCGGGTGAGGCTCGCCGGCATCATCCCCACCAGTTCGGCGGCGAGCTGTTCGGCCGGTTCGTGAGTCCAGCCGGCGAAGATCAGCTGGTCGAGCCTGCCGGCCTGTTCGGCAATCGCGGCCATGATCCGTGGGTGGCAGTGGCCGTGAGTCGTCACCCACCACGAGGAGATCGCGTCGATCCACTGGCGGCCGTCGTCGCCATGGAGCAGGGCGTCTTCGGCCCGGGCGACCAGCGGAATCTCCTCGGCCAGGCCGTGCTGGGTGAAGGGGTGCCAGATGGGCGAGCCGCTCACCGGAAGTCCTCGATGCGGAAGTTCGCGGCGAAGGCGGCGGCGAGGGTTTCGGGCGCGAGCGAGGCGAGGAGGGGGAGGCGGCCGAGGCGGCGGACCTTGCCCATTTCGGCGATCGTGGCCTCGCTGTCCTCGTGGGGATCGCCGATGAAGGCGACGCCGGCCACGGGGACCCCGCGCGCGCGCAGGGCCTCCAGCGAGAGCAGCGAGTGGTTGATCGTGCCGAGCGCGGTGCGCGCGACGAGGACGACCGAGGCGCCCCAGCGGGCGAACTGATCGGCATAGAGGCACTGGCGGGTGAGCGGGACGAGCACGCCGCCCGCGCCTTCGACCACCAGCGGCCCATCGCCGGTGGGAAGGGCGAGGCGGGCCGGGTCTATCTCGACGCCGTCGATCTCGGCGGCGCGGTGGGGGGAGCAGGGGACGGCGAGGCGATAGGCCTCGGGATGGACGCGGCTGGCGGGAAGGCCGGCGAGGCGGGCGACCTTCTGCGCATCGGAGCCGCCGTCCTCATCCGGGCCGGCCTGCACCGGCTTCCAGTACCGCGCGCCGAGTGCACCTGCGAGCGCGGCGGCAAAGACGGTCTTGCCGACGCCGGTGTCAGTGCCGGTGACGATGAGGGTCTGGGCGGTCATGCGGCGGGAATAGTGCGGACGGAGCGGGGTGGCCAGTGGGACGTTTGGGGGCGGGTGTGCGCAAGGAAGCGGGGCCCCGGGTCAAGCCCGGGGCGGCGGGGATCGGGTCACCCGGCCTTTTGCCACAGCACCGTGGCCACCTGGTAGGTGGCCTGCGCGCCTGCGGCTTCGAACTCGCGCATCACGCGGCGCAGTTCGCCGGGGGTGAGGGGGCGGTGGCCGGGGGCCGGGGTGGCGGCGCCGATGGCCTTGAGGGCGTGGAGGAAGTCACGCGCGGTCTGGTGGCGTTCGGTTTCGGTTTCGGTGATGACTCTGGCGCCCGGGAACAGGGCGGCGAAACGGTCTGGCGGGGGCAGGGGGACGGTGCCGGGCTCGCGGCCGAGGGCGGCGTGGGCCGTGCGCCATTCGTGGAAGGTCCGTTCGGACAGCGTGGCGATGGCGAGCCAGCCGCCGGGGCGGACCCAGTCCATCAGGCGGCGGGCGGCGCTGCCCGGATCCTCGAACCACTGGAAGGCGAGGCTGGAGCAGACGAGGTCGAACGGGGCCTCGGCGGGTGTGGGGCCGTGTTCGCCGTCGAGCGGGGCGAAGCGGCGGGCGGGGCTCTCGCCGAGGCGGGCGCGGGCGCGGTCGACCATGGCGGGGGAGAGGTCGGTGATCAGCCAGTCACCGCCGAGGCCGGTTTCGGCCAGGGCTGCGGTGAGGTGGCCGGTGCCGCAGCCGATTTCGAGCAGGCCTGGCCCGGGCGGGAGCGGCAGGGCGGCGATGCGGCGGGCCAGCCCTTGGGCGATGCGGGCCTGAACGCGGGCGTGGCGATCATAGTCATGCGCGGCGGCGAAGGCTGCGCCGATGCGGGCGCGGCGGCCGGGGCTTTCCGGCACGGTCATGCGATGCTGTCCGCCATGGCGCGGATGGCCGCAGCGCAATCGGCCGGCGCGGTGAGCGGCAGGAGGTGGGCCTGACCGGGGAACGTCAGTCGCCGGGCATCGGGCCGATCGGCGAAGCAGGCTTGCTGGTGGGCGGGCGTGACTACCGGGTCTTCCGCCCCGCCGAGCAGGAGCAGGGAGCCGCTCCACCGGCCCCGGCCGTCCCATTCGCGCAGGAAATCGAGGTCAGCGAAGAGGGCCGCGCGACCGGTGATCGGCGGTGGCTGGGTCCCGCCGCAGCGGGTGCGGAAACGGGTCAGTTCCGCCGCGGGGTCGGCCGCCAGCCGCTCCGCCAGCCGCCCGGTCGACAGCGGCGAGACGCCGTCGGGGAAATCGTCGCGCTGGGCGAAGCAATCGAACCCGTTGATCGCCACCAGCGCCCGGCAGCCGCGCGGCGGGTGGGCGAGGGCGTGGAGGGTGCCGAGGCTGTGGGTGACGACGATGTCGGCCGTCTCGACCGCGCAGGGCGCGCCGAAATAGCCGCGGTCGCCGGTGTGGCAGTCCAGCCCTTCGAGCAGGGGGATCACCGCGTCCCAGACGTGGCGATCGAACCCCCAGCCGTGCAGCAGGCCGACCTTCACCGCAGCGCCCCGTGCAGGGCCCCGAGCAGGGTGTCGACATCGTCGCCGGTGTGGGCTGCGCGCAGAGCGATGCGGAGCCGGCTGGTGCCCCTGGCGACGGTCGGCGGGCGGATCGCGGCGGCGAGCAAGCCTGCTTCGGCGAGGCGCGCCGAGGCGGCGAGGGCCGCTTCCTCGGCGCCGATAATCGCGGGCACGATCTGGGAGGTGGAGCCGCCGGTGTCCAGGCCCTGCGCGGCAAGGCCGGTGCGCAGGCGCTCTGCCAGCGCGGCGAGGTGGGCGCGCTCTGCCTCCATGCCGGGGACGAGATCGAGCGCGGCGTCGATCGCACCAAGCACGGCAGGCGGCGGGGCGGTGGAGAAGATGAAGCCGGAAGCGGCGTTGACCAGCCAGTCGCGCAGGGCGGCCGAGCCGGCAACGTAGGCGCCAAAGCCGCCGAACGCCTTGGAGAAGGTGCCCATGACGAGGCCGACGCCCGCGACGCCCGCACATAGCCCCTTGCCCTGCGGGCCGAGGACGCCGGTGGCGTGGGCTTCGTCGACATAGAGGAAGGCGTCGTGCCGGAGGGCGAGGGCGGCCAGGCCGGGGATGTCGGCCCGGTCGCCGTCCATCGAATAGACGCTTTCGACGAGGATCAGGCGGGCGGGGGCAGCCTTGCCGTGGGTTTCGAGCAGTTCGGCGAGGTGGGCGAGATCGTTGTGGCGGAAGCGGTGCTGGCGCGCGCCCGCGGCGGCGCAGCCCGCGTGCATCGAGGCGTGGATCAGCCGGTCGGTGAAGACGGCAGTGCCCGGCGCGGCGGCGAGGAGCGTGGGGATGACCGTGGCATTGGCCTGCCAGCCGCTGGCGAAGAGCAGCGCGGCCTCGGCGCCCTTGAACGCGGCCAGGCGGGCTTCGAGGGCAAGGTGCGCGTCGAGCGTGCCGGTGACCAGGCGCGAGGCGCCGGCGCCGGCGCCGAGGCGGGCGGCCCATTCGCCGGCGCGCTCGGCCAGCAGCGGGTGGCCGGAGAGGCCGAGATAGTCGTTGCTGGAAAAGTCGATGAAGGTGCGGCCGCCGCGCGCGATGCGGCCGCCGGGGGCCAGGGCAGCCGGGCGGGTCTCACGCCACTGGCCGCGCGTGCGGACGGCGGCGAGGGCGGTTTCGAGGCGGTCCTCGAAGGAGGTCACATCAGCCGCAGCAGCCGGCGCGCAGGGGTTCGGGGCCGGACAGCGGCTTGAGGCCGAGGCGGGCGAACATGGCGGCGTCGCTGTCATCCCCGGCATTGGGCGCGGTGAGCAGCTTGTCGCCGGTGAAGATCGAGTTCGCGCCGGCAAGGAAGCAGAGCGCCTGGGTGCTCTCGCTCATCGATTCGCGGCCGGCCGAGAGGCGGACCATCGAGAGCGGCATGGTGATCCGCGCGACGGCGACGGTGCGGACGAATTCGATGTCGTCGATCCTGGCCAGCGGGGTGTCGGCCAGCATGTCGCCCAGGACCGTGCCCTTGACCGGGACGAGGGCGTTGACCGGCACGCTTTCCGGGTGCTGCGGCAGGGTGGCGAGGGCGTGGACGAAGCCCACCCGGTCGGCCCGGCTCTCGCCCATGCCGACGATCCCGCCGGTGCAGACGTTGATCCCGGCGGCGCGGACATTGGCGATCGTGTCCAGCCGGTCCTCGAAGGTGCGGGTGGTGATGACCTCGGCATAGCGTTCGGGCGCAGTGTCGATGTTGTGGTTGTAGTAATCGAGGCCGGCCTCGGCCAGCTGTTCGGCCTGCGCGGGGGTGAGCATCCCGAGAGTCATGCAGGTTTCCATGCCCATGGCGCGGACGCCCTTCACGATCTCCACGATCGCGGGCATGTCGCGGTCCTTCGGGTTGCGCCAGGCGGCGCCCATGCAGAAGCGCTGGCTGCCGTTGTCCCTGGCGCGGGCGGCGTTCTGGAGCACTTCGCGCACGTCCATCAGCTTGGTGGCCTTCACGCCGCTTTCGGCCGAGGCCGACTGCGAGCAGTAGCCGCAGTCTTCCGGGCAGCCGCCGGTCTTGATCGAGAGCAGCGTGGCGAGCTGGACCTCGCCGGCGGCGTGGTGAGCGCGGTGCACTTCGGCGGCGCGGAACACCAGTTCGGTGTAGGGCAGGTCGAACAGGGCGGCGATCTCCTCCCGCGTCCAGTCGGTCCGTGCGGCGGCAGAGGCCTGGTCAGGCTGGGCGGGGGTGGCGAGAACCTCGGTCAGCGACATGGCGGCAGTTCCTGTTCGGGCCGAACGCACTTGCGGAATCGGCGCATCGCGGCCCCTCTACGACCGCCCTGCGGTGCGGGCAAGGTCACTCGGGGGCATAGGCGCCGAGGAACAGGCGCACGACGGTGCGGGCATCGCTGGCAATGACCTGGGCCGAAGGTCGCCCGGCTATGCCGGTCAGCCGCCGCTGCTGCCAGGGAGCGTTGCACAGGGCGACGAGGATCTGCGCGGCGAGCAGGGGGTCTTCCTGCCGCAGCACGCCCCGCTCCATCGCCGCCGCGAGGAAGCGGGCGAGCAGGTCGAGCGACGGACCCGGACCCCGCTCGAAATAGATCCGGCCCACCTCGGGAAAGCGCCCGGCCTCCCCCACGATGAGCCGCTGAAGCGCAATCGAATCGTCGCTGGTGGTCTTCGCAATGAAGCGTTCGGCAAATTTTCCTATTGCTTCCGGCACATTGCCGTTCGGGTTCAGGGTCACGGCCATTTCCTCGCGGAACAGGCGCGTGGCGCGGTCCAGAACGGCGGCGAACAGGACGTCCTTGGAGGGGAAGTAGCTCCACAGGGTGCCCTTGGAACCTCCGAGCCGCGAAGCGATTGCCGACATGGTCGTACCGGCATAGCCATGTTCGTAGAACGAGCGTTCGGCCACGTCGAGGATCGCCTCGCGGCGTTCCTCCCGTCTGACTTCGCGCCGGCCGCCCTTGTGACAGGCCGTCCTCTCGTCCTTGTTCGTGTTGGAGCAATCGCCCATGTACCGTACCATACAGTACACTTTTCGGGTTGACAAGCGCGGGGCGGGAGCGCATCTGACAACTTCATACCAGGTGGTACGGTTTTCATGACAGTTGCGTTCGGTGATCGGGGTTTGGCTTGTTCCGCGGAGCCGGCGCGGCGGCGCGTGCGCGGCGGGCTGGCGCTGGCCACGCTCGCCCCCGGGCTGCTGCTGGCGGCCTGCGCCCCGGTCCCCAATCTGGGCCCCCGTCCGCAGCCGCTGACGGCGGCGCAGGTCCAGGCGGACAAGAGCCTGCCGGGCACCCCCGGCGCGGTCTGGCCGGGCGATGACTGGTGGAAGGGCTGGGGCGATCCGCAGCTTGACGCGCTGATTGCCGAGGGCCTGGCCAATTCGCCCGACGTCGCGACGGCGCTGGCCCGCTTCCGCCGGGCCGGTGCCATGGCGGAGCAGGCCGGCGCGGCCCGGCTGCCGCGCGCGGATCTTCAGGGCAACGCCGGGCTTGAACGGCAGAGCCTCAACATGGGGTTCCCGCCGCAGTTCCAGGCGTTCCTGCCGCAGGGCTGGAACGATGGCGGGCAGGTGGCGCTGAACGTCGGGTTCGACCCGGACCTGTGGGGCAGAAATCGCGCCGCCTATGCCGCCGCCCGGTCCGAGCAGCAGGCGGCGGCGCTGGAGGCGCGGCAGGCACGCCTTGCGCTCACGGTCGGGATCGCTTCGGCCTATGTCGATCTCGACCGGCTCTATGCCGAGCGCGACGTGCGCCAGCGCCAGCTGGAATCGAGCACGCAGATCGTGAAGCTGACCTCCGAGCGGCAGGCCAACGGGCTGGAGAACCGTGGCGGCGTGGCGTTAACGGCGGCGGATCTTTCGACCGCGCGGGTGAACCTGGCGGCGGCCGAGCAGGCGCTGGCCCTGCGCCGCAACCAGATTTCCGCGCTCATCGGCGCCGGGCCGGACCGGGGCCTGGCCCTCGCCCGGCCACGACTGGCGCCGCCGCAGGCCCGCCCGCTGCCCGAAGCGGTGACCACGGAGCTTGTCTCCCGCCGCGCCGACGTGATCGCCGCTCGTTCGCGGGTCGAGGCCGCCGCCAGCCGGATCGGCGTGGCCCGGGCCGACTTCTTCCCGTCGATCAGGCTTGGCGCGCTGATCGGCTTCCAGTCGCTCGGGCTGGACCTGCTGTTCAACAAGAATTCGATGATGGGCACGGTCGGTCCGGCGATCAGCCTGCCGATCTTCCATGGCGGCGAGCTGCAGGGCCGCTATCGCGGGGCCCGGGCCGATTATGACGAGGCCGTGGCGGGCTACAACCGCACCGTGCTCATGGCCTACCAGCAGACCGCCGACGCGGTGACCTCGTCCCAGCTTGCGGCGCGCCAGCTGGGAGAGGCACGCGCCGGAGAATCCGCAGCCCGCGAGGCGCGCGACCTGATGCAGGCCCGCTACAAGGGCGGACTGGCGACGGCGATCGACGTTCTCATCGCCGACGACCGCCTGTTGCGCGCGCGGCTTTCGGTGATCGCGCTTGAGGATGCTCTGCGCAACGCCGATGTTGCCACGGTGCGGGCGCTCGGCGGCGGAGTGCCGCTTGCCATGTCCGGCCCCGCAGGCGGGGGCGGCGGGGCCATGCCGGCAGCTTCGCCCATGCCTTCATCGAATCCGTCTTCTTCCGCTCAAAATTCCAAGGATCCCGTCCATGGCTGAGGCCGCTACCCATTCTGCCGGACAGGCCGACCCGCACGAGCACCGCAAGGCCGTGCGCAAGCTGTGGCTGCTGCGCGTTGCCATGGCCGTCGGCGTGATCGCGCTGGTCTGGCTTGGCTGGTACCTGCTGGTGGGGCGCAACCACGTCAGCACCGACAATGCCTATGTGAACGCCGAAATGGCGCAGGTGACCCCGCTCGTCGCCGGGCAGGCGATCGAGGTGCGGGTCAAGGATACCCAGGCGGTCCGCAAGGGCGACGTGCTGGTCGTGCTCGATCCGACCAACAGCCAGATCGCCCTTGCCCAGGCCGAGGCGGACCTTGCCTCCGCACGGCGGCGGTTCCGCGAGGCCAAGGCGACCAGCGGCGCGCTTTCGGCGCAGGTCCAGGCAGGCAGCGCGGACATCGAGCGCGCCCGGGCGCAGCTTTCCTCTGCCCAGGCGGACCTGGCCAAGGCCAACATCGACCTGCAGCGCCGCCAGGCCCTTGCCGGGAGCGGCGCGGTTTCGGGTGAAGAGCTGACCACCGCGCGGCGCGGGCAGGCGGCGGCTGCCGCCGCTGTCACCCAGGCGCAGGCCATGGTTGCCCAGGCCCAGGCAGCGCGCACGGCCGCCCAGGGCCAGTACACGGCAAGCGAGGCGCTTGTCGCAGGCTCCAGCGAGGACACCGATCCGGCAGTTCTTGCGGCCAAGGCGCGGGTCGAGGCGGCGCGGCTGGACGTCCAGCGGGCCATCATCCGCGCGCCCATCGACGGGATCGTGACCCGGCGGCAGGTCCAGCTGGGCCAGCGAGTGGCGCAAGGCGCGCCGGTGATGACGATCGTTCCGGTCAACAGCCTGTACGTGGAGGCCAATTTCAAGGAACGCCAGCTGGAGCAGGTGCGGGTGGGCATGCCCGCCGAGGTGACCGCGGACATCTATGGCGGCAGCGTGGTCTATCACGGACGCGTGGCCGGCATTGCCGGCGGGACCGGCGCATCCATGGCCCTGATCCCGGCCCAGAACGCCACCGGCAACTGGATCAAGGTGGTCCAGCGCCTGCCGGTGCGGATCGAACTGGACCCCAGGGAGCTGGCGGCTCATCCGCTCCGCGTGGGCCTGTCCACCGAGGTGGATATCGACCTGAGGGACAAGTAGGCCGGTGGCCGCTCCCGCTGCACCCGCCACTCCGGCCCGGGGCGGCTTCCATCCCGGCTCGGTGCTGACCGACCGCCAGCAGTATGCCGCCGGCATCCTGATGGCGCTCGGCAACCTCATGATCGTGCTCGACCTCACGGTCGCGAACGTCTCGATCCCGCACATCGCCGGCAGCCTTGGCGTGTCGATGGACGAGGGAACGTGGGTGATCACGTCCTACGCGGTGGCCGAGGCGATCTGCGTGCCGTTGACCGGCTGGCTGGCGACGCGCTTCGGGGCGGTGCGGATGTTCATCGCGGCGATGTGCGGCTTCGGGCTCTTTTCCCTGCTGTGCGGCATGTCGCCCACGCTGGGGGTGCTGGTCGTGGCGCGGATCGGGCAGGGCCTGTGCGGTGCGCCGATCATGCCGTTGTCGCAGACGCTGATGATGCGGATCTTCACGCCCGAACGGCGCGCCAGGGCGATCGGCGTCTGGGCGATGACGACGATGCTCGGGCCGGCGCTCGGCCCGATCGTGGGCGGCTATATTTCCGACAACTATTCGTGGCACTGGATCTTCCTCATCAACGTGCCGATCGCCATCGGCTGCGTGCTGGCGGCGCTTTCGCTGTTGCCGCCGCTGGAGACCAAGACGACCAAGCAGCCGATCGACACGATCGGCCTGGCCCTGCTGGTCTTCTGGATCGGCTGCCTCCAGATCATGCTCGACATCGGCCGCGAGCACGACTGGTTCGCCGACTGGCGGATCGTGGCGCTGGCGGCCTCCTCGCTGATCGGCTTTGCGGTCTTCGTGGTCTGGGAGCTGACCGAGGAGCATCCGGTGGTGGACCTCAAGGTGTTCCGCCACCCGGGCTTCCGCTATGCGCTTGGCGCTCTGGGCCTGACCTTCGGCGCCTACATGGCCAGCATCGTACTGATCCCGCAGTGGCTTCAGGGGAACATGGGCTACACCTCGCGCCAGGCGGGCCTGACCACGGCGTTTACCGCGTTGACCGCGATCTGCGTCATGCCGCTCGCCCAGCGCATCATTCCCAAGCTCGATGCGCGGGTTTCGGTCGGCCTGGCGATCCTGTGGATGTCGGTCATCTCCATCGTCCGCAGCGGCTGGACCAGCGACGCCACGTTCTGGGACCTCTCCTGGCCGCAGATCGCGCAGGGCTTCGCCATGCCCTTCTTCATGGTCCCGCTCACCATCCTGTCGCTCGGTTCGGTCGATCCCGACGAGACGGCTTCGGCGGCCGGCATGCAGTCGTTCGTGCGCACGCTGGCGATCGCCATCGCCACTTCGCTCGTCCTGACCTCATGGGGGAACAATCAGCGGACGGCCCAGAACAGCCTGGCCGATGTGCTGAAACCCGATCAGACCATGACCACCCTGGCGAACGCCGGAATGGGGCCGGAGCAGAGCCGCGCCTACATCAATTCCCTCGTCGAGAACCAGGCGGTGATCATCGCGGTGGACCGGGTGTTCGTGTCCGTGGCGATCGTCATGATCGTTTCGGCCGTGCTGGTCTTGCTTTCACCCAAGCCGCGGGCACAGCAGATCCCCCAGGGCGGCGGCGGGCACTGAAGAACCGGCGCCGGCACCAGCGGAGCGCCGTCAGGACAGGCCGAGCCGTGCCAGTTCCTGTGCGATGTGGCCGGGGAGGAGATCGCCGCCATCGCCGTCCGCCAGGTCGGGCGGGCAGTCCGCCTCTTCCAGGTAGCGCCAGCCCTGGTGGGCGCGGCGCGGGCGCGGCTGGACCTCGACCAGCCGGGTCGAGATGTGGATGGCCACCCGCCCGCCCTCGGCCTCGCCGAAGCCGACGATCTCCGAGCGGGCGACGAGCTGGTGCTTGAGGATCCAGTAGACCGATCCGCCGATCATCTCGGCATGGCGCTTGGGCAGGTAGCGGGTGGTGAGCTGGGTCACCTCGCCCGCGCCGCGCCGGCCGCCCTCGGCAAACCAGCCGCGCACCTCGTCGAGCGATTGCGCGCCATAGGCGACCTTGGTCATGCCGAGCGGCATCGCCGGGCCCTCAGTGCCCGCTGAGGGCGAAGAGGTCGGCGAGGCCGAGGAAGAAGAAGAACCCGAGCGTGTCGGTCATGGTCGTGACGAAGACCGTGGAGGTGACCGCCGGGTCGATCTTCAGCCGGTTGAGGCCGATCGGGATCAGCACGCCGGACAGGCCGGCGTTGAGGCTGTTGAGGATCATCGCCAGCAGCAGGACCAGGCTCAGCCACCAGTCATGGTAGATCAGCTGGCAGGCGATCGCCATCAGCACGCCCAGGCCCCAGCCGTTCGCGCTGGCAATCCACCATTCGCGCACGATCATGCGCCAGGTGTTGGAACTGGTCAGCTGGTTGGTGGCCAGCGCGCGGACCGTCACGGTCATCGTCTGGGTGGCCGCGTTGCCGCCCATGCCGGTGACGATGGGCATCAGCACGGCAAGGGTGACGAGGCGGCTGATCGTGCCTTCGAAGGCGGCGACCACGGCCGAGGCGAGGACCGCGGTGCCGAGGTTGATGAACAGCCACCACATCCGGGTGCGGATCGTCTCGGGCAGGGGCTCGTTGATGTCGCCATCGCCGGCGCCGGACAGCAGCAGGGCGTCCTCGCCGGCCTCTTCCTGGATGATGTGGACGATGTCGTCGACGGTGATCTGGCCGACGAGACGGCCCGAATCGTCGATCACCGCGGCCGAAATCAGCGCGTATTTCTGGAAGCGCAGCGCGACCTCTTCCTGGTCCATCCCCACCGGGATCAGGGTCTGGTCGCGCTTCATCACGTCGACCAGCGCGACGTGGCGGGGCGCGCGCAGGATCCACGAGAGCGCGCAGGTGCCGACCGGGTGGTGGCGGGCATCGACGATGAAGACTTCCCAGAACTCGGTGGCGAGCTGGCTGTCGTCGCGCAGGTAGTCGATCAGGTCGCCGACCTTCATGTGCTCGGGCACGGCGACGAAATCCCGGCTCATCAGGCGGCCGGCGGATTCCTCGGGATAGGCCAGCGCGCTTTCGATGGCGGCGCGGTCTTCCGGCTCCATCTCGGCGAGGACGGCCTGCTGGTCCTCCTCGTCGAGATCCTCCAGCATGGCCACGGCATCGTCGGTCTCGAGCTGCTCGGCGATGTCGGCGATGTCCTCGGCCGGCAGGTCCTCGACCAGCTGCTCGCGGACGTGATCGTTCATCTCGGCGATGACGTCGGCGCTCATCAGGTCGGTGATCGCGCGGGCGAGCAGCGGCCGCTCGTCCGGGTCGAGCAGTTCGAACAGGTCAGCGATGTCGGCCGGGTGGAGCGGCTCGACCATGTCGTAGACCTGGTTGTGCTCCTGGGCCTCCAGCGCCTCGCGGACGCGGCGGACGTAGTCGGCCTTGAGCCGGTTTTCCTTGTCGAGGCTGTCCGATTCGGCGCCTTCGTTCCCCTGCGCCGCTTCCTCGCCGGAAGCGGCGTTCAGCAGGGCGGGATCGAGATCGTCGGCGGCCATGCGAGCGGTCTATTGCCCCCGGCCGCAATTGCAACCGGGGAGTCTCGATGCATGAACCGGATCAGGCTTTTGCCTGATCCTTGCGCGGCACCAGCCCACTCCCCCGGCCCAACCACCCAAGCAGTGTACCCTGTGGGTGGTTGGGCCGGGGGAGTGGGTGGTGCCGCAAGCCCCTGACGGATGTCAGGGGCGCACCCAACAAGAGACTCCGGCCGGTGCCGGCGAGATCAGGCGCGAAGTGGCTGGCCGGATAACGCACGCTGCCACCCGTGACATTATTGCTCCGCGCCTTATATGGACGGCACGAAACCTCTGGAGAGCGCCCCATGGCCGACGAATACCTGAACCTGACCCTCGACACCGGCAATGGCCAGGGTGGCGACGTGAAGATCAAGCTGCGCCCGGACCTGGCCCCCGGCCACGTCGAGCGGATCAAGGAGCTGGTCGGCGAGGGCTTCTACGACGGGATCAAGTTTCACCGCGTGATCCCCGGTTTCATGGCCCAGGGCGGCTGCCCGAACGGGACCGGCATGGGCGGCTCGTCCAAGCCCGACCTCCAGGCCGAGTTCAACGCCGAGCCGCACGTGCGCGGCGTCTGCTCGATGGCGCGGACCTCCTATCCGCACTCGGCTAACAGCCAGTTCTTCATCTGCTTCGACGATGCGACCTTCCTTGACCGGCAGTACACGGTCTGGGGCCAGGTGGTCGAAGGGATGGAAAATGTCGACGCACTGCCCAAGGGCGAGCCGCCGCGCGAGCCGGGCAAGATCGTGAAGGCGACCGTCAGCGAAGGCTGAGGCCGGCGGAGTGACGGATTGAGGGGCGGGGGAGTGATTCCCCCGCCCTTTTTGTTTGGCTGGACGTGGCAGGGCGGGCGCTTGCCCCTCTCCTTAGAAGGGCGAGGGCTTTACGGGCTTTTCATCCCGCCAACGCCCCACCCCGGCGTTCGCGCGAGGTGGGGTCGAACTCCACGCCGAAGGTGGCGGCTTCCGACCAGCGGACCATGCCCCACAGCACCGAGCCATCGGGCAGGGTGACCGAGACGACCTCGCCCGCCGGCGGGGCCTTGCCGCGGGCGACGGCGCTCATGCCGGAGGCGGAGATGTCGCGGGTCATCGCCTCGCGGGGATCACCCTCACCGCCTTCGACCTGGACGCGGACCAGCATCCGCTTGCGGCGCGCGCGGAACGTGGGGGTGGGGCGGAACAGGTCCTTGGCGACGAGGGTCATGGCCGCCGGTTTGCCCGGTGGATGGCGAAGGCTTCGCGAAGGGCGGACTAGGGGGTATTCCTGTAGGCCTATCATCCGGGCCGGTGAGAGGAGGGGGGAAGGGGACGAACCGCCGGCAGCTGCGGTGCATCGAGACGGGGTTCTACCCGCGGTCTCGCCCTTCGTCCGCACGAACGGGCTGGAATTACAGTCCCGCCTTGACCAGCCAGTCATGGAACAGCCGCACGGGGCGCGAATCGAGGGCGCGGGGGCGGCAGACGAACCAGTAGGAATAGGGGCTTTCGACCTCGAAATCGTAGAGCGAGGCAAGGCGATCGTCTCCGGCACGGGCGAAGTGGTCGGAATGCATGATCGCAATGCCGAGGCCGTTGGCGGCGGCTTCCAGCAGGAGCTGGCCGGAATCGAAATGGTCGATGGCGACGGGGTTCAGGTCTTCCAGGCCGACGGCCCGCTTCCACGCGGCGAAGCTGTCGGGCAGGTCGGTGTGGATCAGGAAGGTCTGCTTTTCCAGCTTGTCCCGATCGGGCGTGTCGCCCAGCTCAGCCGCCACGGCGCGGGAGGTGATCGCGTAGACCCGGTTATGGTCAAGCCGGATCGAATAGAGCGACGGGTCGGGCGCGGTGGACAGGATGATCGCGGCATCCAGCGTATCGCCGACGCGGGTTTCGAGGTGCGGGCTGGCGTCGATGTCGATGTGCAGGCGCGGGTGGAGCTTGCGCAGTTCGGCGATGCGCGGGAACAGCCGCTGGCCGCCGAACAGCGAGGGCACGCCAAGGTGGAGGCGCAGGACCTGGCCGGTATCGACCTGGCTTTCCACCGCCTCGGCCAGTTCCTCCAGCTTGGGACTGACCGCATCGTAAAAGGCCTGGCCTTCATCGGTGAGCTTCATCGCCTGGTGCTGGCGGTGGAACAGCTTCTTGCCGGTGAAGTCCTCCAACGACTGCACCCGGCGCGACAGGGCCGAGGGGCTGAGACCGAGTTCGCTCGCCGCGGCCTTGGCCGAGCCGAGGCGGACGACCCGCACGAAGGCTTCAAGCGCACGAAGGGGCGGCAGGCGGCGCATGGAGAGGATCTCTTGCTGTGGTCAGTTCGGCGAATCGGGATCGGCCGGCGGGTGGAGCCGCAGCCGGGTGACGTGCCGCTCGTTACCCCCGATCACCTCAAGTTTCCAGCCGCTGCTGTGGGCAAGGACGGCGCCGACCGGCGGGACCTGCCCGGCCAGCAGGAAGGCAAGGCCGCCCAGCGTATCGACGTCTTCCTCGACTTCGGCCAGGCGCCGATCGATGCGTTCGCCGACTTCATCGAGCTCGGCGCGGGCATCGGCCTCCCACAGGCCATCGTCGAGCGGGACGATCAGTTCGGCCGGAGTCTCGTCATGCTCGTCCTCGATCTCGCCGACGATTTCCTCGACGAGGTCCTCGATCGTGACGATCCCGTCGGTGCCGGAATATTCGTCCACCACCACGGCAAGGTGCACGCGGCTGGCGCGCATGTCGGCCAGCACGTCGAGCGCGCCGCGCGCCTGGGGGACGAACAGCGGCTGGCGCATCAGGGCCGTCCAGTCGCGCGGGGGCGGCTTGCCGGTGGCGAGGAAGGGGAAGACATCCTTGAGGTGCATCATGCCCCGGATCTCGTCGAGGCTCTCGCCGTGGACCGGCATCCGGCTGTGGCCGTGTTCGGCGAACATGGCGACGAGTTCGTCCCACGAGGCGGAGGAGGGGACGGAGACGATCTCGCCGCGCGGAATGGCGACGTCGTCGGCGTCCAGCTCGCTGAAGTGGAGGAGGTTGCGGATCATCTGCCGCTCCAGCGCGGACAGGTCGTTCGCGGCAGCGGGGGCGGGATCGTCCTCGTGCTCGTCGATCGCCTCTTCGAGCGCGGCGCGCAGGGACTGGTCGTGATCGGGGTCGAAAAAGCGCTTCAGGCTTTTCCAGACGCTGCGCCTACTGTCCCCGTCTCCGGATGAATCGCTGCCGTTGCGGCCATTTTCGGCCATTGTTCGGATCCGTTCCTGTTGCCCCGCCGTATTGGATGCGGCGGTCATGCATATGGGTCGGCGATGCCCATTTTCGCAAGCGCCTTTCTTTCGAGAGCCTCCATCGCCTCGGCCTCGGCCTCGCCGAGTTCATGGTCGTGTCCGGCGAGGTGGAGCAGGCCGTGGACCACGAGGTGGGCAGCGTGGTGGGCGAGCGGGACGCCCTTGTCCGCCGCCTCGCGCGCGCAGGTTTCGGCGGCGAGGGCGAGGTCGCCGAGCAGTTCGGGCGCGCCGTCGGGCGCAAGGGCGAGCAGATCGGTCCGGGCGAACATCGGGAAGGAGAGGACGTTGGTGGGCCTGTCCTTGGCGCGCCATTCGCGGTTCAGGAGGTGCACCTCGGCATCGGACGTGAACAGGAGCGAGGCGGAGAGGCGCGGATTGTCCAGTTCCGGCGCGACGGCGCAGGCGGCTTCAAGCGCGGATTCGGCAAGGTCGGCCCAGTCGGTTTCGGCGGGCCAGGGAGCTTCGATGTCGATTTCGAGGGACAGCATGACAACGGGCTAGGGCAGAGGCAGGGGTTGGACAAGCATGTCGGAGCCCCTCCTCCGGTCTCACCCATCCTTGCCTTCGTAGGCCTCGACGATGCGGCCGACGATCGGGTGGCGGACGACGTCGGCGGCGCCGAAGCGGATCACCGAGATGCCGTCCACGCCTTCGAGCCGCTTGACCGCATCGGCGAGGCCGCTGAACTGGTCGCCGCCGGGGATGTCCACCTGCCGGGGATCGCCGCAGACGACCATGCGGCTGTTCTGGCCGAAGCGGGTGAGGAACATCTTCATCTGGGCCGGCGTGGTGTTCTGCGCCTCGTCGAGGATGACAAAGGCATCAGCCAGCGTGCGGCCGCGCATGAAGGCGATCGGCGCGACCTCGATCTCGCCCGAGGCGAGGCGGCGTTCGACCTGTTCGGGCGGCATGCAATCGTAGAGCGCGTCGTAGAGCGGGCGCAGGTAGGGATCGACCTTGTCCTTCATGTCGCCGGGGAGGAAGCCGAGCTTCTCGCCCGCTTCGACGGCCGGGCGCGACAGGATGAGGCGCTGGACCGAGCCGTTCATCAGCTGCGAGACCGCCTGGGCCACGGCGACATAGGTCTTGCCGGTGCCGGCCGGGCCGAGGGCGAAGATCACGTCGTCCCTGGCAAGGCTTTTCATATAGTCGATCTGGGTGGCCGAGCGCGGGACGATGGTCTTCCGCCGGGTGCGGATCATCACCGAGGAGGTCTGCGGCGCGCCGGAAACGATGCCCTCCAGGGTCGGCTCGCTCGACATCGCGATCAGCGATTCGACCGCGCCGGGATCGATCTCCAGCCCGCTCATCAGGCGCTGGTGCATGCCCTTCAGGACCTCGCGGGCGCGGGCGACGGCATCCTCGCCGCCTTCGATCTGGATCTTGTTGCCGCGCGCGGCGATGTAGACGCCGAGCCGGTTCTCGATCAGCACGAGGTTGGAATCGAACTGTCCGAACAGGGCGCCGAGCACGGTTGGCTCATCGAATTCCAGCTCTGCCCGGGCGCGGCGGGAAGGCTCCCGCCTGGTTTCGGACGACCACGGATGCGCCATCTCGTCGTAGGCGCGGGCTGGTTTGCGGGCCATAAGGTGCTGGACACGCTCCTTTCAGACGGGCCGCCGGAGAAGGGGGCCACGGAGGGAAGATAACCACGCCTCAGGCGCTTACAATGGGGGACGCAGCGCGCGGGTGTGGAAAAGCGGCGAGGCGGTGCGGAAGAGGTTCCGGTTCAGGCGCCGACCGGTTCGACAACCCGCGCGCCGAGCGAGTTGGGGCCGGCACTGCTCAGTTCGACTTCGACGAGATCGCCGATTGCGGCATCGCCGGTGAAGTGGACCGATTGCAGCCAGGGCGACTTGCCGAGCCACTGGCCTGCGAGCTTGCCCTTGCGTTCGACGAGGACGGTGCAGCGGCGGCCGACCGAGGCCTGGTTGAAGGCGTGCTGGCTGGCGTTGAGCGCGGCCTGGAGGCGCTGGAGGCGATCGTCCATGACCTCGGGCGCGATCTGGCCGCCCATGCTCGCGGCGGGGGTGCCGGGGCGGGGGCTGTACTTGAAGCTGAAGCACTGGGAATAGCCGACCGCTTCGACGAGGCGCAGGGTTTCGGCGAACTCGGCTTCGGTCTCGCCCGGGAAGCCGACGATGAAATCGCCGGACAGGGCGATATCGGGACGGACCGCGCGCACCCGTTCCAGCAGGGCGAGATAGCTTTCGGCGGTGTGCGAGCGGTTCATCGCCTTGAGCACGCGGTTGCTGCCGGCCTGCACGGGGAGGTGGAGGAACGGCATCAGCTTTTCGACTTCGGCGTGGGCCACGATGAGCCCGTCGGTCATGTCGTTCGGGTGGCTGGTGGTGTAGCGGATCCGCGCGAGGCCGGGCATTTCGGCAAGGTGGCGGATCAGCCCATCGAGCCCCACGGCGCGCGCGCCGTCTGCGCCGGACCATGCATTCACGTTCTGGCCGATCAGGGTGAGCTCGCGCGCACCGGCCTCCACCAGCCGCTCGGCCTCGGCGACGATATCGGCGAAGGGGCGGGAGATTTCCGCACCGCGGGTGTAGGGCACGACGCAGTAGGTGCAGAACTTGTCGCAGCCTTCCTGCACGGTGAGGAAGGCCGACGGGCCGACCTTGCGGCGGGCCGGAAGGGCGCCGAACTTGGTTTCGGCCGGCATGTCGGTATCGACCGCGCGGTGCCCGGCGGCGGCCTGTTCGATCATCTGCGGGAGGCGGTGGTAGGCCTGCGGGCCGACGACCATCTTCACCGCCGGGGCGCGGGCCATGATTTCCTCGCCCTCGGCCTGGGCGACGCAGCCGGCGACGGCGATCAGCGGGCTGGAGCCATCCTCGCGGCGCAAGCGACCAATGTCGGAATAGACCTTTTCGGCGGCCTTCTCGCGGATGTGGCAGGTATTGAGGACGACGAGATCGGCCTCTGCCCCCTCGGCGGCGGGCCGGATGCCCTGCTGGGCGAGCAGTTCGCCCATCCGCTCGCCATCGTAGACGTTCATCTGGCAGCCGAAGCTCTTGACCCGGTAGGTCTGGGGGCGGCGGGGGGTGGGCTCGGGCGACGACATGGGCCGCGCCCTAGCGGAAATGGGGCGGGTTTTGAAGGCTTGCGAGGGGGTCATGTGCATGGACCGGATCAGGCCGGTGCCGCAAGCTCCTGACGGATGTCAGGAGCGCACCCGGCTAAAGCCTCATCCTACCCTTCCGCCCGATCATGCGCTTCGCGGCCGGGGGCGGTGTAGCGCACGGCGGGGACGTCGAGGGCGAAGGGGCGCAGCGGGGTGCCGAGGGTTTCGAGGAGGCGGGCTTCGAGCCGGGAGCGAGCTTCGGCGGCGATAGCCTTGCGGCCGCCCAGGCCTTCCGGGGAAAACGGTTCGAGGAAGTGCAGCCGCACCGCGAACGTGCCCTTGCGGGCGAGGACCTTGATCGCGTTGGCCAGGCCGCCTTCATCGCCCACCCAGCCGAGGACCGGGGCGAGCGGGCCATAGTCGATCAGCACCGGCTGGACCATCACGCCGGGCGGCGCCGGCTCGAGGACCTTGAGCATCGCGGTCTTGAACGGCAGCAGGGACTGGCCGTCGGTCGTCGTGCCCTCGGGGAAGATGGCGATGGCGTGGGCATCGGCCATGGCCTCGTGCAGGGCGTTGATCTGGGTGGCGATATCGAGCCGGGCCTCGCGCTGGACGAAGACCGTGTGGTTGAGCGTGCAGAGCCAGCCGATCAGCGGGGCGGCGGCGACCTCGGCCTTGGCGACGAAAGCCGTGCCGGTGGCGCCGGCCAGCACCGGAATATCGAGCCACGAGACATGGTTGGCGAGGAACACCGCGTCGCGCCGCAGCGGCGTTCCGCAGCGTTCGACCCGCGCGCCGATCACCCGCGCGACGAAGGCAAGGTAGAGCCGCGGCAGGGACGAGCGCCGGGTCAGCGCGTGGACGAGCAGGTGGAACGGCAGGGCGAGGATCAGGCCCAGCAGCAGGGCCTGGACGCGCAGGGCGGCGCGCAGGCGGCCGGAGAAGGACAGGGGCGGGGCGGGCCGCGGCTCCGTGGGCCCGGGCTGCATGGCTCAGCGCTTGGGCGGCACCGGCGCGCCTTCGCGGTCGATCCGCACGCCAAACAGCTCCATCCGGTGATCGACCAGGCGATAGCCGAGCCGTTCGGCGATCTGGCGCTGCAGCGATTCGAGTTCGGGATCGACGAATTCGATCACCTTGCCGGTCTCCACGTCGATCATGTGGTCGTGGTGCGCCTCGGGCGAGGCTTCGTAGCGTGCCTTCCCGTCACCGAAATCGTGACGGTCAAGAATGCCGGCCTCCTCGAACAGGCGCACGGTGCGGTAGACCGTGGCGATCGAGATGCCGGGATCGATCGCCGAGGCGCGTTCGTGCAGACGGTCCACATCCGGGTGGTCCTCGCTCTCCGACAGGACGCGGGCGATGACCCGGCGCTGCTCGGTGATGCGCAGTCCCCGTTCGGCGCAGAGGGCTTCGATGTCGATCGGCTGGTGCACTGGACGTCCGTAATAGGTGAGGCCCGAAAAAGCGAAAGGCCCCGCCCGATATGAACCCGGCGAGGCCTTTCTGCAATGGGCCGGACGGCTGATCGTCCGGTAAGCGCGATCAGGCCTTGGCGGCCTTGGCCGGGCGACCGCGACGCGCGCCGGGGCGACGGCCGAGGCCGATCTTCTTGGCGAGTTCGCGGCGCTTCTCCGCATAGTTGGGAGCGACCATCGGATAGTCGGCCGGAAGGTTCCAGCGCGCCCGATACTGTTCCGGCGTCAGGTTGTAGTGAGTCATCAGATGCCGCTTGAGCATCTTGAGCTTCTTGCCATCTTCCAGACAGACGATGTGATCGGGCTTCACCGAGGAGCGGACCGAAACGGCCGGCTCCGGCGGGGCTTCCGCCACGGGCGCCGCCTGGCCGAGACCGGCAAGGGCGCCATAGACGTTGCTGATGAGTGCAGGAAGATCCCCGACAGAAACAGAGTTGTTGCTGACATGAGCGGCAACAATGTCCGACGTGAGGGTGATGAGCGTTTCGCTCAAATCGTTTTGCGGGGTATCCATGGTAAACCTCGAATTTTTGCTACGACCATTCTGTTTTGCGGCGGGGAGTAAGCGATTCTCCGACCGGTAAAGTCGGCTCTACGCCCATCGTTCCCGAATTCAAGCATCTATTTTGGGAAATCCCGCGCCGCAGGCGCGGCGCTGCTGAAAGCATGTCGATGAAGCCGAGTAATTATTAGGCGAGGGGCAATATTGCCCGAGCAAAGGTGATCGCATCAATCCGTTCGCCGCCCAGCGTACGATAATACTGGCTGCGGACTCCCACCGGCTCGAATCCGTGGCGACGATACAGGGCTTCGGCCGTGTTGCCGCGGCGCATTTCCAGCAACAGGCACAGGTTGTCCCGGCTCCTGGCCGCTTCGGCGAAGCGGGTGAGCAGCCGGTCGCCCACGCCCCGGCGGCGGAATTCCGGGGCAACTGCGAAAAGCAGCAGCTCCTCCTCGCCGAAGGTCGAGCGGGACAGGGCAAAGCCGGCGGTTTCTCCACCCGGCACCGGAGCATCCCCGTCAGGGCCGGCCAGCAGATAGTGGCAATGGCCGAGCAGCAGCGCGTCCTCGACCTGCCGGCGGGACCAGGCCTCGCAGTATTCGGGCGGGAAGGCCGCGTCCATCACGGCCATGATCCGGTCCAGATCGTCGGTCTCGGCGCGGGCGGTCATCGGCGCGGACGGATCAGGCCGTCGCTGGCAGGGCTGTGCCGGGCAGGGCTGTGCCGGGTAGGGCGCCGCCGGGTAGCCGCGCGTCGGGCGCACGGCCGTAGAGCGGCGCCGGGTCCGTGCTCAGCCGCGCGGGATCGAGCAGGGCGAAGCGGCGGGCGTCGGGCTGGAGCAGGATTGGCGCTCCCGTCCCGCGCCGGGCGACGAGCGCCTCGGCCTGGGTGCCGGCGACGAGAGCCGGGCCGCCCTGCGCGGCCTCGGCCGGGGCCAGCGAGGCGAGCGGTCCGGCCGGGGCGCCGTCGGCTGCGAAGTCCTGCACGAACCATTCGCCGTGGCCGCCGGTTATGGCCACGCGCACCGGCTGGTGGCCGTGGTCGGCAATGGCCTGGGCGGCGATTAGGGCGAGGGTGGGGTAGCCGACCAGCGGCACGTTCCAGGCCAGCGCCAGCGCCCGGGCGGCGGCGAGGCCGACGCGGACCCCGGTGAAGCTGCCGGGGCCGAGGGCGACGGCGACCCGGTCCGCCCGGCCCTTGTCGGGGAGCGCGGCGATCATCGGGACGAGCCGTTCGGCATGGCCGCGCCCGAGCAATTGCCAGTCACCGGCGAGCAATTCCGCGCCGCGCAGCAGGGCCACCGAGCAGGCCTCGGTCGCGCTGTCGATCACCAGGGTGGTGGCGCCCGCCAAGCGTTAGGCCCTGGCCGTCCGTCAGGCGGCCCGCACTTCGGTCACTTCCGGGACGTAGTGCTTGAGCAGGCTTTCGATGCCGTTCTTGAGCGTCGCGCTCGACGAGGGGCAGCCCGAACAGGCGCCCTGCATGGTGAGGTAGACCACTCCCTCGCGGAACCCGCGGTAGACGATATCGCCGCCATCGTTGGCGACGGCCGGGCGCACGCGGGTTTCGATGAGATCGCGGATCTGCGCGACGATATCGGCATCGGCCGGATCGTCACCGAAGTCCTCGTCCTCGGCCGGAACGGCGATGCCGTTGCCGGCCGCGGCAGCGAACAGCGGGGCATCGGCCACGAAGTGATCGAGCAGCATGGCGACCACCTGCGGCTTGAGCGAAGCCCAGGCGACGCCGGGGGCAGCCGTGACCGAGATGAAATCGCGCCCGTAGAACACGCCGGTCACATCACCCAGATCGAACAGGGCTTCGGCCAGCGGCGAGGCGGCGGCATCCTCGGGCGAGGCGAATTCGCGCGTGCCGGTGGCCATGATCTCGCGCCCCGGGAGGAACTTGAGGGTGGCCGGATTGGGCGTGGCTTCGGTTTCGATGAACATATCCGCGCATGTAGGCGCGCGCGGGGCAGGGTCAAGGGGCTGGCGGCGCGATTCGGCGGGGCCCCTATTCACTGGTCCTTCAGCAACGGCGCCCCTATAGCAGGGCCGATGCCAGCCTTCTCCCGCGCCGTCCGCCGGCTTGTCGCCGCTCCGCTCCTGTTCGCGCTGGTCTGCGCGCCGCTGCTGGACCAGGCGGTTCTTGCCAAGGCGCCGGCCCGATCCGCGGCCGTCAAGCCGGCGGGGGCCAGGGCCAGCGGGCCATGGCTCTACCGCGGCAGCGACGTGCCGCAGGACAAGGCCTGGACCTTCGGGGAGCTGCCCAACGGCGTGCGCTATGCGGTGCGCCACAATGGCGTGCCCCCGGGCCAGGTCTCGATCCGGGTGCGGATCGACGCCGGGTCGCTCAACGAGCGCGAGAGCGAGCGCGGGTTTGCCCATTTCATCGAGCACCTGGTGTTCCGCCAGTCGCGCGATCTTGGCGACGGGGCGGCGATCCCGGCCTTCCAGCGGCTGGGCGCGACCTTCGGCAGTGACACCAATGCCGAGACGACGCCGACCGGCACGACCTTCAAGCTGGACCTGCCCGACGCGACCCCGGCCAGCCTCGACGAGGCGATGCAGTACCTGTCCGGCATGGTGATCGCCCCCACGCTGAGCGCGGCGAACCTGAAGTCGGACCTCCCCATCGTCATGGCCGAGAAGCGCGAGCGCGGCGGCGCGGCGGCGCGGGTGCAGGATACGATCCGCGAGGTGCTGTTCGCCGGCCAGCCGCTGGCCGAGCGCGCGCCGATCGGCACTGACGCGACCCTGGCCGGCGCGAACCCGGACAGCGTGCGCGGCTTCCATGCGCGGTGGTACCGCCCGGAGAACGCGGTGATCGTCCTTGCCGGCGACCGCCCGACGAGCGAGCTGGCAGCGCTGGTCGCCAAGTGGTTCGGCGGCTGGACCGCGCCCGGCCCACGGGTACCCGCCCCGTCCTTCGGCGTGCCCGCCGCTCCTGCCGGCGCCCCGGTTCCGGTGGGTGGCGGCGCGCCGATCGGGGAGACGCGGGTGCTGGTCGAGCCGGACCTGCCGCGCTCGATCACGATCGCCACGCTCCGGCCCTGGCACCAGGTCAACGATACGATCGTCTACAACCAGGGCCTGATGATCGACCAGATCGCCCAGGCGATCCTCAATCGCCGGCTGGAAAGCCGCGCGCGCGCCGGGGCGAGCTTCCTCCTGGCCCAGGTGGCGCAGCAGGACGTCTCGCGGTCGGCCGACACCACCTATGTCTCGATCACGCCGCTGACCGAGGACTGGAGCGCGGCCCTGCGCGACACGCGAGCAGTGATTGCCGATGCGCTGGCCACGCCGCCTTCGGCCGAGGAGATCGCCCGCGAGGTGGCGGAGATGAACGTCGCCTTCGCCAGCTCGGTCGAGCAGCGTGACCTGCAGCCGAGCAGCAAGGTGGCCGACGACATCGTCCAGGCCGTGGATATCCGCGAAACGGTTGCCTCGCCCGAGACGGTGCAGGAGATTTTCCGCCGCTCGATCCCGCTGATCACCCCGCAGGCCGTGCTGACGCACACGCGGGACCTGTTCGGCGGCACCGTGACCCGTGCGGTGATGACCGTGCCCAAGGCCGGCGAGGCGAGCGGTGCCGCCCTGCGCGAGGCGCTGGTCGCGCGGGTGGGCGCCGATCCCAAGGCGCGGGGCGCGAGCAAGGCGATCTCCTTTGCCGACCTGCCTCCGATCGGCCAGCCCGCCGCCGCGCCGGTGCGGACGCGGACGGGCGTGGGCGATATCGAGCAGGTGGACTTCGGCAACGGGGTCAAGGCGCTGGTCTGGCCGAGCAGCGACGAGCCGGGGCGGGTGACCGTGAAGGTCCGGTTCGGCGCGGGCTATCGCGCCTTCACTGCGGCCGACGCGCCCTATATCTCGCTTGGCGAAATGGCGCTGCCCGGCACCGGCATGGGCACGCTGGGGCAGGAGGAGCTGGACCGCATCTCCACCGGGCGGAAGATGGGCTTCAACTTCTCCATCGACGATTCGGACTTCACCCTCAGCGCGGACACCCGGCAGGCCGACCTTGCCGACCAGCTTTACCTGTTCGCCGCCAAGTTCGCGATGCCGCGTTGGGATGCGGCGCCGGTGCTCCGCGCCAAGGCCGCGGCGCGCCTCGCCTATGACGTGATGGGCACTTCACCGCAGGGCGTGTTCCAGCGCGACCTCAAGTTCTACCAGCACGGCCGCGATCCGCGCTACCGCACGCCGACCCCGGCCGAGCTGGAGGGGGTGACGACCGAGGGGTTCCAGAAGGTCTGGGCGCCGATCCTCGCCACCGGGCCGATCGAGGTGCAGGTTTTCGGCGACATCGACCGCGAGGCGACGGTCAAGGCGCTGTCGCGCACTTTCGGCGCCCTGCCGCAGCGGCCGCCGCTGGCACCGTGGACCAGCGCGCCCGACACGCCGGGATCGCCGGTGCCCGTGGTCATCGCCCACAACGGCGATGCCAGCCAGGCCGCGGCGATCGTTTCGTGGCCGACCGGCGCCGGCTCTGCCGGAATGCGCGAATCGCGCCAGCTGGAAATCCTCGCCGGGCTGTTCACCAACCGCCTGCTGGACCGGATGCGCGAGAAGCTGGGGGCGAGCTATGCGCCGCAGGTCAATTCGTCCTGGCCGCTGGACCTTGACCATGGCGGCTCGATCTACGCCCTGGCGCAACTGCAGCCGCGCGACGTCGAGACCTTCTTCGCCACGGCCGACGAGATCGCCGCCGATCTCGTGGCGAACCCCGCCTCGGCCGACGAACTGGCCCGCGTGACCGAACCGCTCAAGCAGCAGATCACCCGTGCCGCGACGGGCAGCGCCTTCTTCATGTACCAGCTGGAAGGGGCGACCGCAGATCCCGGCCGGTTCGGCGGGATCCGGTCGCTGTTCCAGGACTATACGGTGACCACGCCCGAGCAGATGCAGGAGCTGGCGCGCCGCTATCTGGTGAAGGACCGCTCGTGGCGGCTGGCCGTGGTGCCGGCGGGGGACAGCGTGGCGGGGATCACCGCGCGGCGGTGAGGCGTGGCCTGCGCGCCCGTCACTGCCCTGATCCGTTCGCCCCCAGGAGGGCCTGAAACCGCAAGCTGAAGGGCCGTCTCGAAGGGCTGCGCGTTATGGCACGGCGCTTCGAGACGGGGCCTCAGCCGTTCGGCTTCGGCCCCTCCTCGGCACGGAGGGACTGTTCAATCGGTTTTGTTCAGGCCGCGGCGCGGGCGCGTTCGCCGGCTTCACGGTTCAGTTCCTCGGCCAGCAGGAATGCCAGTTCGAGCGACTGGGCCGCATTGAGGCGCGGGTCGCAATGGGTGTGGTAGCGGTCGGCCAGGGCCTCGTCGGTGATGGCGATGGCGCCGCCGGTGCACTCCGTCACGTCCTTGCCGGTCATCTCCACGTGGATGCCGCCGGCGTGGGTGCCTTCGGCGCGGTGCACCGCGAAGAAGCCGCGAACCTCGGTCAGGATCCGGTCGAACGGGCGGGTCTTGTAGCCGCTCTCGGCCTTGATCACGTTGCCGTGCATCGGATCGCACGACCACACGACAGGGTGGCCTTCGCGCTTCACGGCGCGGACGAGCGCGGGGAGCCCGGCCTCGACCTTGTCGTGCCCGAAGCGGCTGATCAGCGTGATGCGGCCGGCCTCGCGCGCCGGGTTCAGCTCGTCGAGCAGGCGCAGCAGGGCGTCGGGCGCGAGGCTGGGCCCGCACTTCATGCCGAGCGGGTTGCCGACACCGCGCAGGAACTCGACATGGGCCGAGCCTTCGAAGCGGGTGCGGTCCCCGATCCACAGCATGTGGGCCGAACAGTCGTACCAGTCGCCGGTGAGCGAATCCTGCCGGGTCAGCGCCTCTTCATAGGGAAGCAGCAGCGCCTCGTGGCTGGTGTAGAAGCTGGTGCCCTGGAGCTGGGGAACGCTGGTCGGATTGACCCCGCAGGCCTCCATGAAGTCCAGCGCCTCGCCGATGCGGCCCGAGACTTCTTCGAACTTGGCCGCCCAGGGGCTGCGGTCCATGAAGTCCAGCGTCCACTGGTGGACCTGCCGCAGGTTGGCATAGCCCCCCGTGGCGAAGGCGCGGATGAGGTTCAGCGTGGCGGCCGACTGGCTGTAGGCGCGCAGCATCCGGTCGGGATCGGGCACGCGGCTTTCCGACGAGAAATCGATCCCGTTGATGTTGTCGCCCAGGTAGCTGGGCAGTTCGACCCCGCCCTGGACCTCGACCGGCGAGGAGCGCGGCTTGGCGAACTGGCCGGCCATGCGGCCGACCTTCACCACCGGCTGCTTCGAGGCGAAGGTCAGGACCACCGCCATCTGGAGCAGCACGCGGAAGGTGTCGCGGATCGTGTTAGGGTGGAATTCGGCGAAGCTTTCCGCGCAGTCCCCGCCCTGGAGCAGGAACCCGCGCCCTGCCGCGACCTCGGCCAGATCGGCCTTCAGCGCGCGCGCCTCGCCGGCGAAGACCAGCGGCGGGAACGTGGAAAGCGTGCGCTCCACGCCGGCCAGCTTATCGCCGTCGGGGTAGGTGGGAAGGTGCCGCGCTTCGTGCGCCTTCCAGCTTTCCGGATTCCAGTTCTTCGCCACGTCGCTCGCTCCTGAGGCGGCCTCGATTGCGAGACCGCCGCCTTATCTGGGAGCGCGCGCCATAAACCGCCAGCGTGCGGAATGCAAAACAGGGATTTGCGGCCGCAGTGATCGCTCGCGGCGATGGCCCGGCCGTGGCGACGGGAAGCGGGATCAGACCCTTCGACCGCGGAACAGCTGGACCAGGCCGACGACGACGGCGGCGATCAGCAGCAGGTGGATGACTGCGCCGGTAACGTGGAAGACCACGAAGCCGAGGATCCATAGCACGAAGAGAATGAGGGCGATTGTCAGCAGCATCCCGAAAACCTTTCGTCACATCCCGTCTTGCGCGGAAAACTGCCCGCCGCCCATTCAGGTTCCCGCAAGGTATTGAGCTTGCGAAATCTTCATGTGCACGCCCGGTTGGGATGGGGCATGCTGCGCCTCGGACGGAACCCCGAGGAGACAGTTATGACGCCTCCCTCTCTAGACCGCCGCAAACTGCTGGCCGCCGGCGCTGCGATGGGCCTTGGCGGCGCCCTTCCTTCGGCCGCCTCCGCGCAGACCGGTGCTGCCCCGCCATTGCCCGCCGGCCCTGTCTTCACCCCGCAGCCGGTTCCGCTGCCCTTCGATCCCAAGGGTGTGACCGGCCTGTCGGAGCGGCTGCTCGTCAGCCATCACGACAACAATTACGTCGGCGCGGTGAAGCGGCTTGGGGCCATCGGCGCGGAACTGGCCGGAATCGATTTCGCCACGGCTCCCGGATACCGCATCAACGGGCTGAAGCGCGAGGAGCTGATCGCGTGGAACTCGATGGTCCTGCACGAGGTCTATTTCTCGCAGTTCGGCATGCCGGGCCAGCCGGGACCGGGGCTGGCCGCTGCGATCGAGCGCGACTTCGGTTCGCACGCGCGATGGCGGTCGGAGTTCGCCGGGATAGGCAAGGCGCTGGGCGGCGGTTCGGGCTGGGCGATGCTGAGCTGGAGCGCGCGGGACCGGCGGCTGGTCAACACCTGGGCCGCCGACCACACCATGACCCTTGCCGGCGGCACCCCGATCCTGGTGCTCGACATGTATGAACACGCCTACCAGATGGACTATGGCGCGAAGGCAGGTGCCTATGTCGATGCGGTGATGGCCGCGCTGGACTGGCGCGCGGCGGATCGCAGGTTCGCCGGGGCGAGCCGGGCCTAGGCCGGATCGGCGACGGGAGCGAAGGCCAGCGGCAGTCGCGTTCCGATGGCTGCCGCAGCAAGGGAGTGCCGGTCCAGCTCGGTGAGGAATGCGCGCACGGCATCGTGCAGGATCGGCTTCATGCCGCAGCTTGCCGAGAAGGCGCAGGTGCCGCAGTCGGCCGGGCGCAGGTCGGGCTCGGTCACTCGCACGACTTCGCCGATGGTGATTGAATCGGCCGGGCGGGCGAGGGTGAAGCCGCCGCCGCGCCCGCGCACCGTGGCGAGGAAGCCGGCGCTTGCCAGTTCGTTCACCACCTTCATCGCATGGTTGCGCGCGATCTGCTGCGTCTCGGCCACGGCTGCGATCGACAGCCGCCGGTCCGGCTCGGCCGCTGCCTGGAGCAGGATGCGCAGGGCATAGTCGGTGTGGCGGGTCAGGCGCATGGCGGTTCCTTGAGCTGCATGGCGGAAAAAGAGTCAACCGTCGCTTTTTTTGATGCGCCTAATTTACATCTTTTAGGAGCGAAGATAAAGGTGCGCTTGTCACGCATCTTTAGGAGTCGGCTCATGGCCCGCACGCTTACCCCCGAAACGATCGCCACGGTGAAGGCCACCGGCCCCGCCCTCCAGCAGCACGGCGTGGCGATCACCACGGCCATGTATGCCCGCCTGTTCGAGAACGAGGCGGTGCGCGACATGTTCGACCAGGCCGCCCAGGCGAGCGGCGAACAGCCCCGGCGGCTGGCGGCGGCGATCCTTGGCTATGCCCAGAACATCGACAAGCTGGAGAACCTGACCGGCGCGGTCGAACGGATGGTGGTCCGCCATGTCGAAACCGGGGTGAAGGCGGAGCACTATCCGCTGGTGGCCGAGGCCCTGCTGCCCGCGATCCGCGAGGTGCTGGGCGAGGATGTCGCTACCGACGCGGTGCTTGCCGCCTGGGGCGAGGCCTACTGGTTCCTGGCTGACCTGCTGATCGCCGCCGAAGCCGCGCGCTATGCCGCGCAGGAGGCCGAAGCAGCCTGAGTTTAGAGAGATACGGGCAGTGCAGGTTCCCCTCGGACCGGCACTGCCCGTACCTGATTTGGCCGTCGCGTTTCAGTTGACCCGCAGGCTTTCGTCGAGGCCGCCGACCAGCCCGGAGACGACATCCAGCGTCGGGGTAGGGATGCCGGCGCGCGCGGCGACGCGGCGGGGAGCATCGACGATCGCATCGACCTCCATCCCCCGGCCGGCGAGGACGTCCTGCAGCATCGACGGCTTGACCGGGGTGCTGAGCTTCATGTCGTCCCAATCGGCGAGGGCGGGATGGCCGGACAGGTCGATTCCGTCGCTGGCGGCGGCGGCGGCAATCTCGCGGCGGATCTGCATCCCGATCCGGTTGAGCGCGGGGGCCGGGGAAAGCTGGGCGCAATCCAGCCGGGTCAGCGCCGCCACGGGGTTGACCGAGGCGTTGTAGAGCAGCTTGATCCAGATTTCCTGCCGCAGTTCGGGCTGAGCGACGCCGTTGAGCCCGGCCTGCGCAATCAGCGCGGCGATCCGTTCGATCCGCTCGCTGCTGCCGCCGAGCGGTTCGCCCACGGCCCAGCGATCCCCTCCGTCATGGACGACATGGCCGGGGCGCTTGATCTCGTTCGACGAATAGACGACCCCGCCGATCACCCGCTCGCGGTCAATCGGGGCGAGGCGCGCGTCCGGCTCCGGCTCCATCCACCAGGGCAGCCCGTTGACGAAGAAGACGGCAAGGCCCGTCGGCCCCATCAGCCGGGCGATCTTATCGGCCATCGGCGGCACGGAATGGGCCTTGAGGGTGACGAAGACCACGTCCTGCACCGGCAGGGTGGAGGCATCGTCGGTCGCCCGCGGGGTGCAGTGGAGCCTGCGGCCTTCGCTGCTGAGCTCCAGCCCTTCGTTCTGGATCGCCCGCAGGTGCTCGCCCCGGGCGACGACGCTGACCTCGAAGCCGGGGACGGTGCAGAGGTGGGCGGCAAGGTTACTGCCGACCGCGCCCGAGCCGAACACGGTGAGCCGGACCGGGGAGTTGCTGTCGGCCATCACCAGGCCACCGGCAGGCTGTTCCTGCCCCGGATGTTGAAGTCCGGCGAGCGGCGCGCCTCGAACCGGCCGCGGTAATGGCAGGTCTTTTGGGCAAGGGCGACGTCGCTGAGGGCCTTGGGGCCGCGTTCGAGAACCTCCGGCGCGAAGGGATCGAACTGGATGGGCCGTGGCATGGCTGGACTCTCCTCTCGCGCCGGTTCGCGCCGTGTAGCGGGCAGAGTGGCAAGCGGGGGAGGTCGGGTCAATCCTTGCAGGGGCAGTGATTTAGCAGGCCGGGGCGCAGGAACCTTGCGGTCCGGCGCCCCGGCGGCCGGGTCAGTCCGTCAGCGGCCAGCGCGACCGAGGCGGTGGTAGAGGTGCGAGTAGCGCGACGAATCCGGATCGTCGGCGTGCTGCTGCAGGTAGGCGTGGACCGCGCGCTTCAGCAGCTTGAAATCCTCGCTGGAGAAGATCGGGCGGGCGCGCGCGGGCTCGCGCGCGGGTTCGGGAGCCGGTTGGGGAGCAGTGTCAGTCATGGGCTGTCTCCGTGCAGGGTGAAGTGTGGAACGGGTGGTCAGGCGAACTGGTTCATCGTGTTGTGGACGCCGCCGGCCTTCAGCGCGGCCTCGCCGGCGAACAGCTCCTTGTGATCGTCGCCGATGTCGGAGCCTGACATGTTCTGGTGCTTCACGCAGGCGATCCCCTCGCGGATCTCCTTGCGCTGGACCCCGGCGACATAGCCGAGCATCCCCGCCTCGCCGAAGTATTCGCGCGCCAGGTTGTCGGTCGACAGCGCGGCGGTGTGGTAGGTCGGCAGGGTGATCAGGTGGTGGAAGATCCCCGCCCGCGCCGAGGCATCGCGCTGGAAGGTGCGGATCCGCTCGTCGGCCTCGGCGGCCAGCTCGGTCGCATCGTAGATCACGCTCATCAGCGCGCCACGATCGTAGGCCGAGACGTCCTTCCCGGCCGCGACCCAGGCATCGTAGACCTGCTGGCGGAAGTTCAGCGTCCAGTTGAACGAGGGCGAGTTGTTGTAGACCAGCTTGGCGTTGGGGATGACCTCGCGGACGCGGTCGACCATGCCGGCGATCTGTTCGATGTGCGGCTTCTCGGTCTCGATCCACAAGAGGTCGGCGCCGTGCTGGAGCGAGGTGATGCAGTCGAGCACGCAGCGGTCCTCACCCGTGCCGGGGCGGAACTGGAACAGGTTCGAGGGCAGCCGGCGCGGGCGCAGCAGGGCGCCATTGCGGTTGATCAGGACATCGCCGTTGCGGGTTTCGGCCGGGGTGATCTCCTCGCAATCGAGGAAGGCATTGTACTGGTCGCCAAGGTCGCCCGGCTCGCGCGAGAAGGCGATCTGCTTGGTGAGGCCTGCGCCCAGCGAATCGGTGCGGGCGACGATGATCCCGTCGTCGATGCCCAGTTCGAGGAAGGCATAGCGGACCGCGCGGATCTTCGCGAGGAAGTCCTCGTGCGGGACCGTGACCTTGCCGTCCTGGTGGCCGCACTGCTTCTCGTCGGAAACCTGGTTCTCGATCTGGATCGCGCAGGCGCCCGCCTCGATCATCTTCTTGGCCAGCAGGTAGGTCGCCTCGGCATTGCCGAAGCCGGCGTCGATATCGGCGATGATCGGGACGACGTGGCTTTCGTAGCCGTCGATGCGCTGCTGCAGCTCGGCCTGTCGCGCCGTGTCGCCAGCCGTACGGGCGGCGTCGAGATCGCGGAAGATCAGGCCCAATTCGCGGGCATCGGCCTGCCTGAGGAAGGTGTAGAGCTCCTCGATCAGCGCGGGGACCGAGGTCTTCTCGTGCATCGACTGGTCGGGCAGGGGGCCGAACTCGCTGCGCAGGGCGGCGATCATCCAGCCGGACAGGTAGAGGTACTTGCCCTTGACCGTGCCGAAGTGCTTGCGGATCGAGATCATCTTCTGCTGGGCGATGAAGCCGTGCCAGCAGCCGAGCGACTGGGTGTAGTTCGCCGGATCGGCATCGTAGGCGGCCATGTCGGCGCGCATGATCGCGGCAGTGTGGCGGGCGATGTCGAGCCCGGTGCGGAAGCGATTTGCCAGGCGCATGCGCGCAGCCCCTTCGGGATCGATCCCGCTCCACGGCGCACCGTTGGTCCGGGTCAGGGTCGAGATGTCTTCAATGGCGGAACGATAGGTCATGGCGCAGCAACTCCGGGAGAGGGAGAGCCACGGATAGGCCTGAGCCGGCCGCGTGGTGACACCCCTTGCGGTGCAGCTGTAAAACTTTACAAGAGTTCAGTGTAAAGTTGTGCAGGAACATACGCGATGGCCGTCCAGCAATCGTCCTACCTCGGCCCGCGGCTGCGCCGGCTGCGGCGTGATCTTGGACTTACCCAGGCGCAGATGGCGACTGACCTCGAGATTTCGCCGAGCTACGTCGCCCTGCTCGAACGCAACCAGCGGCCGCTCACCGCCGACCTGCTGCTGCGGTTGGCGCGGACCTACAAGCTGGACCTGGCGCAGCTGGCGAGCAGCGAAGGGCCAGAGCTTTCGGCCCGGCTGCACGCCGTGCTGCGCGACCCGATCTTCGCCGACATCGAAGTGCCGCCGCTGGAGGCAGGCGATGTCGCCAGCAACTTTCCCGCCATGGCCGAGGCCATGCTCCGCCTCCACGCCGCCTACCAGCGCGACCACCTGGCCCTGGCTGACCGCGCGGCGGACGGGCGCGAGGGGGTGGGCCTGCCGGAGGACGACCCGGTGGCCGAGGCGCGGCGCTTCATTGCCGTCCGGCGCAACTCCTTTCCCCTGCTCGACGATGCGGCCGAGCGGCTGGCCGAGCAGGTCGCCGGCGACGGCGGACTGGAAGGCTGGTTCCGCGCCCGCCACCAGCTGCGCGTGCGTTACCTGCCCGACGACGTGCTGATGGGCGCGCTCAGGCGCTATGACCGGCACCGCGAGGAGGTGCTGATCAACGACAGCCTGAGCCATGCCTCGCGCCGGTTCCAGCTGGCGCTGCAGCTGGTCTACATCGTCCTGCGCCGCGATCTCGATGCTCTGACCCGCGAGGCGGGGGAGGCGAGTGAGGGCGGGCAGCGGCTGATCCGGCGGGCGCTGGCGCACTATGCGGCAGCGGCGCTCCTGATGCCCTATACTGCCTTCGCCCGCGCCGCCGAGACGCGCGGCTACGACGTGGAGGCGCTGGCCCGGCAGTTCGGCTGCAGCTTCGAGCAGACCGCGCACCGGCTTACCACGCTGCACAAGCCGGGGCACGAGCGAGTCCCCTTCTTCTTCCTGCGGGTGGACGTGGCCGGCAATGTCTCGAAGCGGCTCGACGGCGCCGGCTTCCCCTTCGCCCGCCATGGCGGCGGGTGCCCGCTGTGGTCGGTCCATTCGGTCCACGCCACGCCCGGACAGGTGGTGGTGCAGTGGATCGAACTGCCCGACGGCGCCCGGTTCCTGTCGATCGCCCGCACGGTCAGCTCGGGCGGCGGGCATTTCGGAGCCGAGCGGGTGGAGCGGGCCGTGGCGCTGGTCTGTGCCGTCGAACACGCCGGGCGGCTGGTCTATGTCCGCAGGTTCCCCGATCCCGGGCCCGGCGGGGCAACGCCGATCGGCGAGGGCTGCCGGCTGTGCCACCGGCCGGACTGCGCGGCGCGGGCCGTGCCGCCGGCGGGGCGATCGCTGCAGGGTGACGAGCACCACCGGGTCGCCGCGGCCTACAGCCTGTCCGATATGTAAGGAGGCGCGCAGGCGCCCCCTTCGCATTGTGCCGCGTGACCGCGGTCGTTACATCCCGTCGACGCTCTTGCTGACCAGCACGTTGACCGAGACGCGGCGGTTCTGCGCCTTGCCCTCGGGGGTGTCGTTGCTGGCGGCCGGGTCGGCCTTGGCCATGCCGGTGGGGGTCAGCATCCGGTAGGGCTTCCAGTGGCAGGCCTGCTGGAGGTAGTTCATCACGGCGCCGGCGCGCTTGTCGCTCAGCGTCTGGTTGTACTCGTCGCCGCCGACCGAATCGGTATAGCCGACCACCAGCATCAGGGCATTGTCGGTCTGGTCGGCCTGGGTCGCGGCAGAGCACAGGTTGGCCTTTGCCTCGGGCGAGAGATTGTAGCGGCCCGTATCGAAGTAGACGTTGGTCGTGCTCTTGATGTTGTACTTGTCGATGTCGCCCAGCCGGCCGCGCAGGGCTTCGGTCGCGGCGGTCTGCTCCTCGAAGCGCTGGTTGGTGCCGTTGTGGATCATCGAGGCGGTCTTCATGTCACCGTTGCGGAAGGTCACCTGGCTGGCCACGAGGCCCCCGCTCCACTGCTGGGTCTTGATGGTCACCGGCAGGCCCGTGACGAGCGCGGCAGTGGTGAACTTCTGCTTGCCACCGAACAGCCCGCCACCGGCCTTGACCTGGGTTGTTTCGCCCAGCGTCACAATCTGGCGCTGGCCATCCGCGGTGGCAACCTGGATCCGGTCGCCGGTGCGGGCGGAAATGATGCCCTTGACCTCCGGCCCGGGGGTCATGGCGGCGGGGTCGGGCGTGGCCACGCCGTTGACCGTGATCGACGGATCGGCGGGCTGGGCCTGAACGACCGAGCTGGCGGCAAGGGCCGACATTGTCAGAACGAAAGGAACTCCCGCCTTCGGGAACTGCACGCGCATCAAGCATCTCCTTCACGCCGCATGGGCTGTGGGGGCAGTGTTAAGGTTAACCTTGCTTTTACATGAACGGAGCGCCGCCGCACCTGACTTTTCGTGGCGAGCGGCCCACCCGCTGCGATCAACCGAGCGAAAACCGGTTCATTTTTGCACCCACTGGCCGAGCCGGCGGGCGCGCGCTATGCGGCGGTCATGATCGCGCACACCATCCAGCTCGCCCTCGCGCCGGTCTTCGTTCTCGTGGCCATGGGCAATATCCTCAACCTGCTCTCCACCCGCCTCGGCCGCATCGTGGACCGGGCCCGCGTGCTGCAGCAGCGCCATGGCGAAACCAGCGGCAGCGAGCATGACATGGTGGTGATCGAGATGCGCACCATCGATGTACGGATCCGGCTGATTACCCGCGCGATCCGCAACCTGGTGATCTCCGGCCTGATGATCGGGATGACGGTGGCGTCCCTGTTCGTCGAGGAGATGGCTTCCTACCCGCTGGAACCGGTGGCGGCCCTCCTGTTCGTATCGGCGATCGCCCTCCTGATGTGGGCGCTGGTCCAGTTCCTGCGCGAAACGCGCGTTGCCGCCGAAAGCCTGCGCATTCCCGAGCAGTACCTCGAACGGCACCGCGGCAAGCTGTAGCGTCAGCCCCCGGTAAGCCGCCGGAAGAGGCGGCGGATGTGCCCCTCGCGCGGGCGTTCGGGCAGGTCCTGCCCGGTGGCGTCCAGCAGGTACTTGGCCAGGATCAGTGCCTGGTTGCGCGTCATCAGGTAGGATCGTGCCGCAATGTCGCGCACTTCGCCGCCTTCGCTGCAGGTGCTCTGGACCTTGAGCTGGATGCCTCGCTGGAACGGCGCGTGCGACCAGCCGACCAGCACGCCGAAGTCGTCCGGCCCATGTCCCCCGCGCGGGTCAAGGCTCGTTGCCATGACACGTCCTCCCCTGTTTGTCCCGGGGAAGGTTACAATCGTTTTGGATGTAATCGTCAAGCCGGACGGAGCGGCTATCCCCCGTCAGGCGGCCAGCGAATAGGGCTGGATTTCCCCCGCCAGATAGAGGTTGCGCGCCTTGGCCCGGCTCAGCTTGCCCGAAGATGTGCGCGGCAGGGTGCGCGGCGGCACCAGTTCGACCACGCAGTTCATGCCGGTGATCGAACGCACCTTGTCCTTGATCTGGTCATGCAGCTTCTTGCGCTCGATCGGATCGGACACGCGGCAGTGGACCAGCACGGCGGGCACTTCCTCGCCGGTGTCCGACTGGACGGAGAAGGCGGCGATGTCGCCCTGGTGGAAGCCGGGCAGCTGCTCCACCGCCCACTCGATGTCCTGCGGCCAGTGGTTTTTGCCGTTGATGATGATCATGTCCTTCGCCCGGCCGACGATGAACAGGTAGCCGTCGGCCATGTAGCCCATGTCACCGGTGTCGAGCCATCCGTCGACCAGGCAGGCCGCCGTCGATTCCGGGTCGCGGAAGTAGGAGTGCATGACCGAAGGCCCGCGGCACCAGACCTTGCCGATGTGGTGGTCCGCCAGGGCATTGCCATGCTCCCCGCGGATCTCCACCGCCATGTCGCGCACCGGCTTGCCGCAGTTGACGATGGCGCGGTAGCGCGCCGGGCGCGACAGGTCGCGCGGGGTGCCGGACAGGCGCTCTTCCTCGACCAGCTCGACCCGGATGCCTTCGCCCGGCGGCATGATGGTCACGGCCAGGGTCGCTTCGGCAAGGCCATAGCTCGGCAGGAAGGCCGAGGCGCGGAAGCCGGCTTCGGAGAAGGCGTTGACGAAACCCTGCATCACGTCGGGCCGAATCATGTCCGCCCCGTTGCCGGCGATCCGCCAGCGCGAAAGGTCGAACCGTTCGGCCACATGGCTCTGGCTGGAGATGCGCCGGGCGCAGATGTCATAGCCGAAGGTCGGCGAATACGACAGCGAGTTGCCCGGGTTGCGGCTGATCATGTCCAGCCAGGCGAGCGGGCGGCGGGCAAAGTCCTCGGTCTTCAGGTAGTCGGTCGAAACCTGGTTCGCGATCACCGAGAGGAAGCAGCCGACCAGCCCCATGTCGTGATACCACGGCAGCCACGATACGCAGCGGTCGGCGTCGACCAGCTTCATCCCGTGGCCGTGGCCAGCAAGGTTGTTGAGGAGGGCCTCGTGAGTGACGGCAACGCCGTGGGGAAAGCGGGTCGATCCCGACGAATACTGCAGGTAGCAGATCTGGTCGGGCCGGGCCTCGGGCAGGACGCAGTCCGGCGCCGGCGCGGCGAGCAGGGTCTCGAAGGAACAGCCCTCGCAGCCCTGCCGGGCGGCGGCGGCGGCGCCCATCTCGGCGATTTCCCCGGGGAAGAACAGCACGGCCGGATCGGACGAGTTCAGCTGGACGACCAGCTGCTCGATATAGTTCTCCTTGCCGCCGAAGCTGGTCGGCAGGGGGAGGGGAACCGGCCAGGCGCCGGCATAGATCGTGCCGCAGAACAGGGCGGCGAATTCGGGGCCGGTCTCGGCGATCAGGGCCACGCGGTCTTCCGGGCCGATGCCGCGCGCGATCAGGCGGCGGGCCACGGCCAGCGCATCCGCGCGCAGTTCGCGGAACGGATAGACCCGGGCCAGGTTGCCCCGCGCATCGTGGAAGTTCATCCCCCGCTGGCCGCGCGCCGCATAGTCCAGTGCATCGCCAAAGGTGGCGAAGTCCGAGAAGCGTCGCGGCAGCGTGTCTTCGTTGGGGGTCGGCACCAGCAGTGTGGCGGTGTCGGTCATGCGCGAGAGCCCGTCTGTTGTTGTCGCCTTCAGTCTTTTCGCGTTCCGGGTAATGTGCCGGTCATGAACCTTGCATAACTGCGCGCCAGACCCTCTCTTGCGCGTCCGGTTCTCTGCCGGGCCTCCCCAATCGTGAATGACTGTGGCACGAATAAGGCCGAATGTGTGCAAGTCCAAGACAGAAACGCACCCCCCGGCCGCTGGATGCCGCGCGTCTCGACGAGTTGGCCCTCGCCTACGTCGCCCGATTCGCAGCGAGCGGGGCTAAACTCGAATCCTACCTCAAACGCAAGCTGCGCGAGCGCGGCTGGGCGGGTGAGGAAGAGCCGCCGGTGGCCGCGATCGTCGAGCGCTTCGTGCGCGCGGGCTATATCGACGATGCCGCCTATGCCCGGATGAAGGCCGGTTCGCTGCGCCGGCGCGGCTATGGCGAGCGGCGCGTCGGGCAGGCGCTCGGCGCCGCCGGGATCGCGCCCGACCTCAGGGAAGAGGTCCGCTCCGGCCTTGCCGGGCAGCGCCGCGCCGCAGCCATCCTCGCCCGCCGCCGCCGCTTCGGCCCGTGGGGCGAGCCGGTCGAGCGCGACGGCCGCGAAAAGCAGCTTGCCGCCATGCTCCGCGCGGGCCATCCGCACAATATTGCCCGCACGATCGTTCACGCCAGCGACATCGCCGCCGTGGAAGCGTGGATCGAAAGCGCCGCCGCCGACGAGGAAGACGAATGAGCACGCTGCCGTTTCTCAGGGCCCTGCTGGCCGCCTTCGCGCTCCTTGCCGCCGGGCTCGCCGCGCCCCTTGCCGCCAGGACTCCGTCCGCGACCAGTGCGCGCCACCCGATCTCGCACCTCCCTGTCATCCCGCTGCGCGCGGCCGGCCACCTCCTGCGCGTCGAACTCGCCGCCACCGCGGCCGAGCAGGAGATGGGCCTGATGTTCCGCACCAGGATGGGCGCGGACGAGGGGATGCTGTTCCCGATGAACCCGCCGCGCCAGGCCTATTTCTGGATGCGCAACACGGTGCTGCCGCTCGACATCATCTTTATCGGGGCGGACCGGCGCGTGCTGAACGTCATCCAGGCCAAGCCTTACGATGAAACCCCGCTGCCCTCGGCCGGCAAGGCCGGGGCCGTGCTCGAACTCAACGTTGGCCGCGCCGCCCAGCTCGGGATCAGGCCGGGGACGCGGGTGCAGTGGTGATAGCCTTTACCCCCGTAACCCCCTTGCCGCCGCACCCCCATATCCGCTAGGCGCGAGGGCCATGGGAATCCTCTCGAAAATCTTCACCTGGTGGGACGGTGCCACCTTCGGCACCATGCTCGACAGCGCGCGCCATGGCAGCCACGTCGGCACTGACGCGCAGGGTAACCGCTATTTTCGCGCGAAGAAGCCATATCCCAAGGGCCATCCCCGCGCCGGGCAGGAACGCCGCTGGGTGATCTACAACGGCGCCAACGATGCCAGCCGCGTGCCGGCCGAATGGCACGGCTGGCTCCACGGCACTCACGATGGCGTGCCCGAATCCTACCTGCCCCCCGCCCGCGTGTGGGAGGCGGAGTTCACGCCCAACGAAACCGGAACCTCGCGCGCCTACCGGCCGCAGGGCGCGCTGGAGAAGGGCGGCGTCCGCGCCCGCGCCACCGGGGACTACGATGCGTGGTCGCCGGATGCGTCCTGATTGCCCGAACGCCGGGCGCTGACGCCGTGCGCCGGGCGCCAGCCCTCACCGGACGTGCCCTTGCCGGCCTCGCCTTCGCGGCGTTGGCCCTCGCCGGTTGCCGCCAGCAGAGCGATCCCGCGCCCGAGGCGACAGAGGTTCCGGCCGGCTTCGCCAGCGGCGCTCCGGCGGCGCGCGCGGTGGAAAGCAATTTCGGCACCCCGGTCAAGGACCGGGTCGCCACGCTCGGCCTGCTCAACAAGCGCAACAACCTCACGCAGGATCTGGTGATGAAAACCGGCGAATCGCGCCGGATCGGCAATGTCATCGTCAAGCTCGCCAACTGCGAGAAGACCCTGCCGTGGGAAGACCCGCCCGAAACCGGCGCCTTTGTCCAGGTCTGGGTGGAGGAACGCGCCAGCGTCAGCCAGCCGCTCGCGTGGCGCAAGGTCTTTTCCGGCTGGCTGTTCAAGAACGCGCCGTCGCTCAACGTGGTCGAACACCCCGTCTATGACGTGTGGGTGAAGGACTGCGCGATGAAGTTCCCGGGGGAGGAGGAAGACCCGGCCGCCTTCGCATCCTCCAGCAGCGCGGCAAAGGCCTCGGGCAAGGCAAGCACGGCGCCGTCGCCGGCAGCCACTGCCGCCGCCCCCGCCCCCGCCGCGCCGGCGCCTTCGCACGCCGCCTCCGTCGCTCCCGCCACCGGGCGCTGAGCCTTCTTCAGCAGCGTGAGATAGCGCGCCTGCGGCATCTCGATCGCGCCCAGGCTCGCCAGGTGCTCGGTCATGAACTGGCAGTCGAGCAGCTCGCCACCGCCACGCCGCAGCGCCGCGACCAGCCAGACCAGCGCCACCTTGGATGCATCGGGCACCCGGCTGAACATCGATTCGCCGCAGAACACCCGGTCGAACCCCACGCCATAGAGCCCGCCGACGAGGTCCCGCCCGCCGTCCGGCCGCTCCTGCCAGCACTCGATCGAATGGGCGAGCCCCTTGGCGTGCAGCGCGCGATAGCTCGCCGCGATCCGCCCGCTGATCCAGGTCTCCTCGCTCTCCCGCCGCGGCGCCGCGCAGCCTTCCATCACTGCCTCGAAGGCCGCGTTGCAGGTCACGGTGAACCGGCCCCGGCGCAGCGTGCGCAGCATGGAACGCGACAGCTTCAGCCCGTCCAGCGGCAGGATCGCGCGCAGCCGCGGCTCGACCCAGAACACCTCCGGATCGTCGCGACCGTCAGCCATGGGAAAGATGCCGCTGCGATAGGCGAGCATCAGAAGCTGTGGATCTATTATCTTGCCCGAAGGATGCACCGGGCATTTCTAGCGCCAATATGCGCGACGGCAAAGACTTGCTGCGCGCCGCACGGCACCTCCCCCCTAGATCGCCCCGAGATCGCCCCGAGATCGCCCCGAGATCGCCCCCGAGATCGCCCCCGAGATCGCCCTTGCCTTCCGGCCCGCCGCCCTCTAGAGGCGCGGCTGCCCGCAGGAGTGTAGCTCAGTTGGTAGAGCATCGGTCTCCAAAACCGAGGGCCGTGGGTTCGAGTCCCTCCACTCCTGCCAAAAATCTGCCGGAAATCCGCGAATTTCCGCCGTTCTTTGGGCTGGTTAGCCAAATCTGCAAACTACCACGTTGCCGATGTCCGCTTTACGCGCGGGATTGGGAAAAGCGGTCTATCCGGACAGGACAACGTTGCGAACGTTCGCAGTTTGGCTAATCTCGTGAGTATGAGCCGATACACGGTTGCCCACGCCGGACGCGAAAACAACGAGCCATTCTCGTGTTATCTGTACGAAGTGTTCCGTGATGGTCGGAAAGTTGCCGAGCTAAGACATGATTATCGGGGAGATGAGCATTGGCTTCGGTTGCTAGGCGGCTCATGGGTAACCCTGCCAGAGCGCATCCTCGAAGGCGGCGGACCTCACCCCCTTGCACTATCGAAATCAGGCACCAGAGCGCTGGACCAGATGACCGGCTGATGTCTGCTCCCCCCAACATTCCGGACGTTCCTACGCCCAGTCGGACAGTCTGAATCCGGACTGTCCGGATTTGAAGGCCGGGACGGGCCTGCCGAACGTCCGCTATGTTGGGGTTAGCGGACGTTGCTCAGCGCCCGTCCGGCCGAGTGGGCGGACCGGGCAGTTGAACAGGAGGTTCTGCCGCCGCCGAGGGCTTCACGTGGAAAACTTCGTTAGCGCCCATGATCAATGCAATCGCAACGAACGCGAACGTGACAGATTGTTGGCGGTCGAGGTCCTGATCGGCAACGGAGGGGTCAGCCTCTTTGAGGCGGCGTCTGACTTGCGCCAACGCTGGTACAAAGCCGCATTCGTCCAGGCTTCTCTTGAGCAAGTCTGCCGCGCTCGCTGAGTTGCCGAACTCCTCAGTCCGGGGCCGGTAATCCTTAATTTTGGCTGACGCGCACTTTCCCACGTTCAGCGCAATCGTATCAACGTTTGCAGCCTGAACGGCTGCCAAGTCCTTAGTGAGTTGGGCAGACCCAGGAGGGTCGGGCAGAGTCCATGTCACCACAAGAAGACCAAGCAACAACAGCATTCCACGCTTCTAACGGACTGACTTTCAGAAAACCAGACGTCCGCAATGTTGTCGTGAGCGGACTGTCCGCTTTGCTCGAATGGCATTCAGCCAGCTGGCGCGAAAAGGTTAGCCAACTAACGCCGGATACCGCAGAACTTCGTGGGGCGATTGGGGAAGGTTAGCCAACCGAGACCCGCAGAACTCTGCGGATGCCGCGTTTCCTCCACTCCTGCCAGTTTCCCTGTCCCCCCGTTGTCCTGCCTTGCCCACCGCTTTTCCTGCCGGCGGGCGCTGCTCCGTGCTTGCCAATTGCGGCCATCGCACTAGGACGTTGCCACATTCCTGCCGCAATCCAACCGGTCCCCGTGTTCGCACCCGATCCTGCCCGTAATCCGGCGCACTTCCGGCCGACCCGCCTGCAATGGGTGCTGATCGCGCTGCTCTGCGTCGCGGCCGGGCTGCCCGGCATACTCGCCCGCTATCCGCAGATGACTGACTATCCGGCGCACCTCGCGCGCTGGTACATCATGATCGACGACGGGCGGACGGCGGACCTTGCGCGCTACTATGCGTTCAAGTGGGCCTGGTCGGGCAACCTCGGGGTGGACATCCTGATCCGCCCCTTCGCGGCCCTGTTCGGGCTGGAGACCGCCGGTCGCCTGTTCGTCATCGCGATTCCCATGCTGCTGGCGGCCGGGCTGTTCACCGTGGAGTGGACGCTGCGGCGGCGGATCGGCATCGGCCCGTTGCTGGCGCTGGCCACGGTCTGGTCGCCGGCGCTCCTCATGGGCTTCCTCAATTTCGAGCTGGCGCTGGCCGCCGCGCTCCTTGCCTTTGCCCTGTGGGTGAAGATGGAGGGCAGCCGTTACCGCGAGCCGCTGTTCGTGCCGCTGGGCGCGCTGATCTGGCTGTGCCACCAGTCGGGCTGGGGCGTGCTGGGGGTGATGGTGTTCGGCTACGAATGGTCGCGCCAGTCCTCCTGGAAGGATCTCGGCCGGGCCGTGGTCGCCACCTGGCCGCTGTGGCTGCCGTTCCTGCCGACCCTGCTCGCCAGCCAGCAGGCCCACGGTTCGTTCGACTACGGGCCCAACCCGCTCAAGGTGAAGTGGCTGTTCTGGAAGGAATCGCTGCGCGACCGGGTCCGCTATATCGACTATGCGACCACCGTGCTGCTGATTGCCGCACCGCTTGCCGCGGCGTGGTTCCGGCGGATGGACGGCCGGCTCGGCTGGGCCGGGCTCATCCACCTGCTGCTCTCGCTGGTCGTCCCGCGTCACCTTGGCGGCGGGGACCTGGCGGACCTGCGGCTGATCGCGGTCGGCCTGATGCTGCTCGCGCTCGCGATCGACTGGCGCCCGCGCCAGTGGCTGCTGATGTGGCTGGCCTTTGCGCCCTTCGCCATCCGGCTGGCGATCACCTCGGCGGTGTGGACGGTCCACTCGGCCAATGTCGAAAAGATGATGGGCGCGCTGGACTATATCCCGCGCGGAGCGAAGGTTGCCGTCGCCGTCCGCGAGGAGATCTCCCTCTGGGCCCAGCCGCTCTATGGCCATCTCGGCTGCTACGCCACGGTGCGCCGCGATGCGCTGGTCAACAATCACTTCGCCATTCCCGGCGTGCACATGCTGACCCTGACGCCCGAGGCCTGGAAGTGGGTCGATCCCTCGCAGCGGATCTTCGCCGGCGCCGGGCAGCGGGTGGACCTGACGAAGTTCAAGCCGGCGCAGGATGCCGACTATGTCTGGTACTTCGGCAAGTACCAGCCCGAACGCCTGCCCGAAGGTGCCCGGGTGGTCTATCGCACCAAGCACTCGGTCCTCGCGCAGATCGTGCGCCCCCCGGTTGCCGTCCCCGCCGCGCCGCCGGCGGCGATACTTGCCAAGCCGGCGCAGGATCGCTAACTGGGCGCTACTTCCGACATCGGAGACCTGAAGCCCCTCCCGGCAGACCCTCGCAGGGGCGCCGGGGCGGCGCTGTCCCCGTGGTGGAAGGCAAGGTAACGGTTTTTCAGGAAGAACCCAGCAATGGCCAAGATCAATCCCGGCGAATTCATGCGCCAGGTCCAGGCGGAAGCCCGCAAGATCGTGTGGCCAACCCGGCAGGAAACGGTCACGACCGCGATCTTCGTCGCGATCATGATGGTCATGCTGGCGGTGTTCTTCCTCGGTGTCGATTCGCTGTTCGGCGAAATCGTGAAGTGGCTGCTCTCGCTGGTCTGACGGCCGGGCTCGAACGCGCATTCAGGGACGGATTTTTATGGCTCGCTGGTACATCATCCACGCCTACTCGGGGTTCGAGAACAAGGTGCGGGATTCGATCATCTCCGAAGCGGAGCGGCTCGGCCTCTCGCAGTTGGTCGAGGCTGTGGAAGTGCCGACCGAAACGGTGACCGAGGTCAAGCGCGGCAAGAAGGTCCAGGTCGAACGCAAGTTCATGCCGGGCTACGTGCTGGCCAAGCTGAACCTGAACGACGATGTCTATCACCTCGTCAAGAACACCGCCAAGGTCACCGGCTTCCTCGGCCCCAACGGCAAGCCCCAGGCCATTTCCGAGCGTGAGGCCGCCCGCTACTTCGGCGCCCGCGAACAGGCCGCTGCCGAACCGCGCCGCGACGTCTCGGTCGATTACGAGATCGGCGATCAGGTCAAGGTCAACGCCGGCCCCTTCGCCAGCTTCAACGGCACCGTGGAAGAGCTCGACTTCGACAAGCAGCGGGTCAAGGTCTCGGTCTCGATCTTCGGCCGCGCCACCCCGGTCGAACTCGGCTTCGAGGAAGTCGAACTGGTCAAGTAAGCGGGTTTCAGGTGCATCGGTCGGATCAGGCCGGCACCGCAACGCGCTTGGCGGATGCCAAGGGCGCACCCGGCCAGGACTCCGTCTTAACCAATTTCCAAGGCTGATTGCCTAGGAAGGCCCCATGACCGCGGGGGCCTCATGACAGCAGCGAACCAGCCGGATGCGCCGGGTGCGGCGGAAAATGGCGTGCGCCTTGCCCGGCTCGACGGTCTGCGCGGGATTGCGGCCTGTGTCGTTGCCTTCGCCTTCCACGCCCGCACGATGTATGCCGACAACCTGCTCGGGCTGGACCTTCGCCTCCCCTGGCTCGCCTGGCCGCACGTGCTCGGCTGGACTGCGGTGGACCTGTTCTTCGTCCTCTCCGGCTATATCTTCGCCCATGTTTACCTCACCCGGCCCGTGCTGGTCTCAAGGCCGGCGCTGGCCGAATTCGGGGTTGCCCGCTTCGCCCGGCTCTATCCGCTGCATGTGACGCTGGTGCTGGTGATCGCGGCCGTCTCGCTGGGGAAGGGGGCCAACACCCTGCCCAACATGCTGCTCAACCTCGCCATGCTGCAGGCCTTCACCAATCCCGTGGCGCAGAACTTCGTCGGGCCAAGCTGGTCGCTTACGGTCGAGTGCCTGTGCTACCTTCTCTTCGCCCTTGCCGCCTACGATGGCCGCCGCACGTTGCTGCGGCTGACCGTGGGCGCGATCCTTGGCGGCGCCCTGTGGTTCGCCCTGTTCGGGCAGTCCGGCGGGCCCTGGGTGATCGACATCTTCCCGCGCGGCCTGCTCGGCTTCTTCCTTGGCCAGGCGCTGTGGCACGGGCGCGAGCGGCTGGCCGAGGTGCGCTGGTGGCTGCTGGCGCTGGTCTTCGTGATCGCCTTTGCGATGCCGACCGGCGGGGCAAGCCCGCTGCTGCCGCTGTGCCTGCTCGCCTGGCCCGCCGCGCTCCTGTTGGCGCTGCGGATGTCGTGGCTGGAAAGCCGGCCGATGGTCTGGCTGGGCGACCGGTCCTACGCGATCTACCTGATCCACCTGCCGCTGATCCAGGCGGCGGGCTGGGCCTTCGGCCTGTTGCCACCCTCTCCGGGGCTGGTTGTCGTGGGGCATGTTGCCCTCATTGCGGCTACCCTGATCCTCTCGGACCTCGCCCTGCGCTGGCTGGAAAAGCCCGCCCGGTCGGCGATCCGCGGCGCCTGGGCGCGCCGCCCCCTTTCCTTTTCCCGCGCGCTCGGCTAGGGGCGCCGCTTCACCGGGAAGCGATTCCCGGCGATCACCCGTGCGGAAGGCGCCTTCGGGCGCTGCCTGACCGCTCACTCTGAGCACCGGCGTGCCTCGTGCAGGCCGGCTGCAACAGGAAGAAAGGAGGCCCATCGTGGCCAAGAAGATCGAAGGTTACATCAAGCTGCAGGTTGCAGCCGGCGATGCGAAGCCCGCTCCGCCGATCGGCCCGGCGCTGGGTCAGCGCGGCGTCAACATCATGGAATTCTGCAAGGCGTTCAACGCCGCCACGCAGGAACTGGAAAAGGGCATGCCGATCCCGACGGTCATCACCGTCTATTCGGACCGCTCGTTCAGCTTCGTCACGAAGACCCCGCCCGCCTCGTTCCTGATCAAGAAGGCCGCCAACCTCAAGTCGGGCTCGAAGGAGCCGGGCAAGATTTCGGCCGGAACCATCAAGCGCTCGCAGCTGTCGGAGATCGCCCAGGTCAAGATGGCCGATCTCAACGCGAACGATATCGATCAGGCCACCAAGATCATCGAGGGTTCCGCCCGTTCGATGGGCCTGCAGATTGTGGAGGGCTGATCCGATGGCAAAGCAGACCAAGAAGCAGAAGTCGCTGACCGAGAAGCTGGGCGACAACCAGAAGCTCTACGCGATCGATGAAGCGATCCAGCTCATCAAGGACCTGAAGACCACCAAGTTCGACGAATCGCTCGAGATCGCGCTGAACCTGGGCGTCGATCCGCGCCACGCCGACCAGATGGTCCGCGGCATGGTCACCCTGCCCTCGGGCACGGGCAAGGACGTGAAGGTCGCGGTCTTCGCCCGCGGTGACAAGGCCGAGGCCGCTCTCGCCGCCGGTGCCGACAAGGTCGGCGCGGAAGACCTGATGGAAGACATGCTGGCCGGCAACCTGGATTACGGCCGCGTGATCGCCACGCCCGACATGATGGGCGTCGTCGGCCGCCTCGGCAAGACGCTGGGCCCCAAGGGCCTGATGCCGAACCCGAAGCTCGGCACCGTCACCCCGAACGTCGCCGAAGCGGTCAAGGCTGCCAAGGGCGGCCAGATCGAGTTCCGCGTCGAAAAGGCCGGCATCATCCACGGCGGCATCGGCAAGCTCTCGTTCTCGAACGAAGCCCTGCGCGCCAACTTCGACGCCTTCGTCGATGCCGTGGTCAAGGCCAAGCCCTCGGGCGCCAAGGGCAAGTATGTCCGCAAGGTCGGCCTGTCCTCGTCGATGGGCCCGGGCCTCAAGATTGACGTCGCTCAGGTTCACGGCGGCTAAGCCGCTAGCCTGAAGCCAGAAAGAAGGGGCCGGGGGGAAACCTCCGGCCCTTTTCCTATGCGGCGGAAAGATTCGCCAGCGTGTAGCACTCGACCAGCAGGGCCAGCGGCGTGCCGTCCGGCAGGACCAGACGCGCCCGGTGGGTGAGGACCGTCCCGGCCGGACAGCCCGGCCCTTGCCCGCGCGTCGCGCCCAGCCGCTCGCGGCGGTAGGCGAGCGGCGCCGCCACCGTGCCGAAGGGGGTGTCGGTCTCGGTCAGAAGCCGGTTCATCTCCGGGGTCAGCCGCGCCGGGACATACCAGTTGTGTGCCTCGGACAGCACCGCGTCGCCGCAGAACAGGCGCACGTGGCGGTAGCCGGTCGGCTCTCCCGCCGGCAGGGCAAGTTCTTCCGCCAGCGAGGGCGGGGGAGGGGCATCGCTGCCCCTGACGGCACTCGCCGTGATCCGCGCCGGCCTCGCAATGCCGCGCCACTCGCACCAGTCGCGCAGCGCCGCCGTCGCGCTGTCGCGGGCGGCCAGCGCCGTCTCCAGGCGTTCGACTGCAACCGTGTGGGAACAGCCCTGCAAGCCCAGTGCAACCACGGCGAGGATCTGCCTAGATACCACCGCTCACCGGCTCCCGGCCGATCGCGGATAGTCCGGCGGAGAGGGCTGCGCTGCAGGCCGCCAGCGGCCCCGCCTCGGTCGACCGGATGACGAAGTTTGCGCCCACCCGTCCATCGCGCCAGAACGGGTAGGAGCCGATCTGGCAGCCCGGATGATCCTTCACCACCTGCCGCAGCAGGTCCGCCACATCGCTCTCTCCCACCCAGCAGCCGACCGTGTGCGATTGCAGCGGGATGCCGCCCTCCAGCGTGCCGGTCAGCGCCTCGAGCATGCCCGAGGTGATGCCGGGCACCCCGGCCATGATGAACACGTTGCCCCACCGGATCCCCGGAGCGCCGCTGTAGTGGTTGGGAATCAGGCTCGCCCCGTCCGGCACCCGGGCCATGCGCAGCCGCGCCTCGTTGAGGCCGCCGCGCGTCTCGTAATAGTCCTCCAGCATGGCCCGCGCTTCAGGATGGATCGTCACTGGCACGCCCAGCGCTTCGGCGATCGCGTCCACCGTGATGTCGTCGTGGGTCGGGCCGATCCCGCCGGTCGTGAACAGGTAGTCGTGCCTGGCGCGCAGCGCGTTCACCGCCTCGACGATCGCATCGGTGTCGTCGGCGACCACGCGCGCTTCCTTCAGCCGAATCCCCTGGATCTGCAGCCACTCGGCAACCTGCGCGATGTTCTTGTCGCGCGTTCGCCCGGAGAGAATCTCGTCCCCGATGACGATCAGTGCGGCGGTGTAGATGCGGGATTCGGCCATCGGCCTTGGTTAGGCGGCGCGGACGAATTCCTCAAGCGGCCCTTCTGTCCCGCCTTGCCCCGATCCCGCAGATTGCCAGCAGGCCGTGACTTTGCCAGACCGGGACCATGCCGATCATCGCCGCGCGCCGCTATCATCTGGGCAATACCGCCGACACCGCCCTCGTGCTCGACGGCACGCCGCGCGCGCCATCCCCTCCCGGCACGTTCGACTGGGTCGGCCTGTGCGAACCCGATGACAACGAAATGGAGCGGGTCAGCCGCCAGTTCTGCCTCCACCCCCTTGCCGTGGAAGACGCGCTGAACCCCCGCCAGCTGCCCAAGATCGATGTCTACGGGCGGTGCCTGTTCATCGTCGCCCGCACCGCCGAGCCGGGCGAGGGGGACGAGATCGTCTATGGCCAGACCGCGCTGTTCCTCGGGCCCGATTTCCTCGTCACCGTCCGCTTCGGCTCCAGCCGCGCTCACCACCCGATCCGCCACAAGCTGGAGGCCAACGCCGAACGCCTGGCCGAAGGCGGGGACTATGTCGCCCATGCCATCCTCGATTTCATCGTCGATGGCTTCCAGCCGATCATCGACCGGTTCGAGGACGCTGTGCAATCCATGGAAGAGCGCGCGATCGACCAGTTTCCCGACCCCGCCACTATCCGCCGTATCTTCCGCCTGCGCCGCCAGATCCGCCGGTTCGAACGCATCGCCGGGCCGATGGAAGAGGTCTGCGAACGCCTCGCCACCACCGACCTTCCCAATATCGACCCCGCCGCCCATGTCTGGTTCCGCGACGTGCTGGACCACTCCCGCCGCGCGCTCGCGCGCATGAGGGGCCTCAAGGAAACCCTCGCCTCGATCGTGGAAACGGCTGGCTTGCTCGAACAGCACCGCCAGGGCGAAATGACCCGCCAGCTCGCCTCCTGGGCCGCCATCCTCGCCGTCCCCACGGCGATCGCCGGAATCTACGGCATGAACTTCGAATTCATGCCCGAACTGCACTGGAAGCACGGCTACGAAATGGCCCTTGCCCTGATCGTCTGCTCATGCGGGCTGCTGTGGTGGCGGTTCAAGCGGATCGGGTGGCTTTAGGCGGCGCGCCAATCGGCCTTGCGACGGGTGCAGCGAAGCGGCAATCCAGAGTCGCACGGCGCGCAGGATCGACCTCCACGCCAACGAGTTGAGCAGGCATGGCCGGCGGATCGAGCAGAACCATCCTCATCGCGCTGGGCGCCAACGTCGGGATCGCCGCCGCCAAGTTCGTCGCCGCGGCGATCACCGGGTCTTCGGCCATGTTGACCGAGGGCGTTCACAGCCTCGTCGATTCGGCCAACCAGCTCCTGCTGCTCCACGGCCGCAAGCAGGCCCGGCGTCCCGCCGATGCGGTGCATCCGTTCGGCTACGGGCGCGAGCTCTACTTCTGGTCCTTCGTCGTCGCGATCCTCGTCTTTTCCCTCGGCGCCGGGGTCTCGGTCTACGAGGGCGTACTGCACATCCTCGCCCCCGAACCGGCGACCGATCCGGTCATCGCCTTCGTCGTGCTCGGCCTCGCCGCCGGGCTGGAGGGCTGGTCGACCATCGCCGCCCTGGCAGACTTCAACCGATCGCGCGGCAGCCGCGGCCTGTGGTCGGAAATCCGCCGCAGCAAGGACGCGCCGACGCTTGTCCTCCTGCTCGAAAACGCCGGTGCGCTGGTCGGCCTCGCGGTTGCCGCGGCGGGCCTGACGCTCAGCCTCGTCACCTCCAATCCGTTCTGGGATGGTCTGGCCTCGGTCCTCATCGGATTGGTGCTCGGCGCCCTGGCGCTCGTGCTGCTGTTCGAAGCAAAAGGCCTGTTGATCGGCGAATCGGCCGATCCGGCCCTCGTCGCGGCGATCCGCCGCACCGCCGAAGCCCACGAAGGGATCGTTTGCGTCCACGAGGTGCTGACCCTCCATGTCGCGCCTGAAATGGTCACGGCCATGATCAGCGCCGATTTCGACGATACGATCAGCGCCCGCGCCGTCGAGGGCATCGTTGCCCGGATCGAGCGGCAGGTGGGCGAAATGTTCCCGATCGTCACCCGCGTCTATGTGCAGCCGAAGGATTCGCGGGACGTGAAGGCGGGGTGAGCCGGGCTCTACCCCCTCAACGACGGGAATTCGCGGGGTCCCGCAATCCCCCTCCGTCGCTCCGGCTTGACCCGGGCCCCGCTTTTCTTCGCGAGAGGACACATCTTCGCGAGAGGACACATCTTCGCGAGAGGACACAGGCCCGGCGCGCCTATCCGCATCACGCAAAAAAAGAACCCGGTCGTTGCCGACCGGGCCTTTGAAGTCTTGGGAGAGGATGCCTGAAAGGCACTCGCTATGTGCCCGCGACTCGGCTTTGCTGCAAGTGCGAAAAGAGCGCAGTCGATTGCACATTATGCAACCAGTACGTGCGAGGCGCGCAAATCAGGCCGGCGCTCCGTAAAGATCGTGGGCGTCGGCTTCCTCGATCCGCACGGCGATCACGTCGCCGGGAGCAAGGGTGGCGGGCACGTTGCGCAGGTAGACCGCGCCGTCGATTTCCGGAGCGTCGGCCTGGCTCCGGCCGGTCGCGCCCACATCGCCGTCCTCGTCCGGCGCGCCCACTTCGTCGATGATCACCGGGATCGTCCGGCCGACCTTGGCGGCCAGCTTGGCAGCGCTGATCGCCTCGGTCTTCGCCATGATCCGGGCGAAGCGTTCTTCCTTCACCTCGTCCGGCACGGCGCCCGGCAGGTCGTTGGCCGCAGCCCCCGCCACCGGCTCGAAGCGGAAGGCCCCGACCCGGTCGAGCTGGGCCTCGTCCAGCCAGTCCAGCAGGTACTGGAAGTCCTCCTCGGTCTCGCCGGGGAAGCCGACCACGAAGGATGAGCGGATCGCGATGTCCGGGCAGATCGCCCGCCATTCGCGCAGCCGCTCCAGCACCTTGGCCTCGTTCGCCGGGCGCTTCATGGCCTTCAGCACCCGGGGGCTGGCGTGCTGGAAGGGAATGTCGAGGTAGGGCGTGATCAGCCCCTCGGCCATCAGCGGGATCACCGCATCGACGTGGGGATAGGGATAGACGTAGTGCAGCCGCACCCATGGCCGCTCGCCGCCGGGCGTGCGCAGCTGGCCCAGTTCGCGGGCAAGGTCGGTCATGTGGGTGCGGACCGGGCGGCCCTTCCACTCGCGCTCCTCGTGGCGGACGTCGACCCCATAGGCCGAGGTGTCCTGGCTGATCACCAGCAGCTCGCGCGTGCCCGCCGCCACCAGCTTTTCCGCTTCGCGCAGCACGGCATCGATCCGCCGGCTGGCGAGCTTGCCGCGCAGGCTCGGGATGATGCAGAACGAGCAGGCGTGGTTGCAGCCCTCTGAAATCTTGAGATAGCTGTAGTGGCGCGGGGTCAGCTTGACCTCGCCGGGATCGGCCTGGGGGATCAGGTCTACATAGGGCCCAAGGCTCGCCGGCGCCGCCTCGTGCACGGCTTCCACCACGGCCTCGTACTGGTGAGCGCCGGTCACGGCGAGCACGTCGGGGAACTTCGCGCGGATCAGTTCCGCCTCGTTGCCCATGCACCCGGTCACGATCACCCGCCCGTTCTCGGCGATCGCCTCGCCGATGGCCGAGAGGCTTTCCTCCTTGGCCGAATCAAGAAACCCGCAGGTGTTGACCAGCACCACGTCGGCCCCGGCATAGTCCGCGCTCATCGCATAGCCGTCGGCGCGCAGCCGCGTCAGGATGCGTTCGGAATCGACCAGCGCCTTCGGGCAGCCGAGGCTGACCATGCCGACGCGGCGCGGTGCGGGGATTTCGAGCGGAGTGTCTTGCGAGGCCATCTGCGCGCGCCCATACACGCGAACGGCTGAATTGGCCATTGCCAAGCACGGTCAGGCGAAAGGGACGGGCATGGGTGCGGTGAACTGGCTGGCTGTGCTGCTCGGCACCCTCGCGTTCTTCGCCGTCGGCGCGGTCTGGTACGGCGCACTGTTCGGCAAGGCCTGGCAGCGCGCGGCGGGCCAGCCCGAGCGCCCGGCCGGCCCCGCCGTCGCCCGGATCATGCTGCTGACGCTGGTCTGCGAGTTCCTGATCGTCGCCATGCTCGGCCACCTGATCGCGCGAACCTCGCCCAGCCCGCACGTCGTGCTGATGATGGGCTTCGGCTTCGGCGCGACGATCATCGCCCCGGCGCTCGGCCTCAACTACCTCCACCAGCGCCGCCCGCTCGCCCTGTTCCTGATCGACGCCGGCCATGCGGTGGTCGGCCTGATGGCTGCGGCGGCGGTGTTCATCGCGCTGGGCTAGAGTCCGCGCCTTCCGGCTCTGGCAGCATCAGCAGCGGATCCAGCGGCACCGTTTTCCGCCGGATCTCGAAGTGCAGTTCTGTCTGCGGGGTCGATCCGCTGTTGCCGACCAGCCCGATCCGCTCTCCGGCCTTGACCTTCCCGCCCTTGCGCACGGTCACCTCGCTGAGCTTGGCATAGGCGGAAAACCAGCCCTTGCCGTGATCGAGGATGACGAGCGTGCCGTAGGACTTCGGCTCCACCCCGGCAAAGACCACCTTGCCCTTCGCCGAGGCGCGGACCGGATCGCCGGCCACCCCCGGAATGTCGATCCCGTCATGCGCGCGGGGCAGGCTGCGGGCGGTGAAGCCGCGCCGGATCGTGCCCATCAGTGGCCAGTCGAACCGCACCGGCGCCTCCTGCAGCAGCGCGCGCGAGGCCTGAGCGCGGCCTTCGTCCTCGGCCGCCTTCACCGCGGCGGCTGCGGCGGCGGGCTTGGCCAGGGTCGGGATCACCAGCTTCTGGCCGGCGCGCACGCGGGCTTCGGGCTTCAGCCCGTTGGCCGTGGCTATCTGCGCCCAGGGCACGCCTTCGTCATAGGCGATGGAAAAGCCGGTCTCGCCCGCCTTCACCACGCGCTGGCGGCGGCGCGGGATCACCAGCACCTGGCCGATCCGCACGCCAAAAGGCTCCTTCAGCGCATTGGCCTCGATGATGAGGACGCGCGGCACGCCGACCTTCGCGGCGATCCCGCCCAGCGTTTCGCCCGGCGCCACGGTCCACTGCGTCGCGGCCTTCGGATCGGGCGCGGGGGCGGGGCGCTTCTTCTCGGCCTTGCCCGCCGCCACCAGCAGCGGCAGCGCGAGGGCAAGGCCAAGGAGCCTCGCCCGCGTCAACCGAACCGCCCCCTCAGCTCCGCCAGCGAGCCCTCGTGAGTCAGGTCCAGCTGCAGCGGCGTGACCGAGACGTAGCCATCGCTCACGGCCTCGAGGTCGGTGTCGTGGCCCGGCGTGTGCTCGATCCCGTGCAGGCCGAACCAGTAATAGGCAAAGCCGCGGGGATCGCGCCCTTCCACCACCGAGCCGCGGGCATAGTCGTGGAAGCCCTGCCGCACCACGCGGATGCCCTTGACCGCATCGGCGGCGAGCGGGGGGAAGTTGATGTTCACCAGCGTGCGCGGCGCAAACGGCGCCTCGAGCAGCGGCCGGATCACCCGCTCGCCCCAGGCCTCGGCAGCGTCGAACGAGACGTCGTTGCCCATGCCCTCCTTGCGGTAGACCTGGCTCAGCGCGATCGAGCGGATCCCCGCCAGCGTACCCTCCAGCGCGGCGGAGACCGTGCCCGAATAGGTCACGTCATCGCCCAGGTTCGCGCCCCGGTTGACCCCGGACAGGATCAGGTCCGGCGGCCCGGGCATCACCTTCCGAAGGCCCATGGTCACCGAATCGGTTGGCGTCCCCGTCACCGAAAAGCGCCGCTCGGCATGGCGGGTCAGGCGCACCGGGCGGTTCAGCGTCAGCGAATGGCCGGCGCCCGACTGCTCCTCGGTCGGCGCGCAGATCCACACGTCGTCCGAAAGCCGCCGCGCAATCCGCTCCAGCACGTTGAGGCCGGGGGCGTTGATGCCATCGTCGTTGGTGAGGAGAATGCGCAAGGTCAGGCCCCCGGAACCAGCCGGGTCAGCCCGCCCGTCCACGGCAGCAGCGCCTCGGGCACGGTGACGGAGCCATCCTCCTCCTGGTAGTTCTCCAGCACGGCCACCAGCGTGCGACCCACCGCCAGGCCCGAGCCGTTGAGCGTATGGACGAACTCGGTCCCCTTCTGGCCTTCAGGCCGGAACCGCGCGTTCATCCGCCGCGCCTGGAAGTCGCCGCAGTTGGAGATCGAGGAAATCTCGCGGTAGGCCTGCTGCCCGGGCAGCCAGACCTCGAGATCGAAGGTCTTGCGCGCGGTGAAGCCCATGTCCCCGGCGCAGAGCAGCATCTTGCGATAGGGCAGGCCCAGCGCCTGGAGGATCGACTCGGCCGCCGCGGTCATCTTCGCGTGCTCGGCCTCGCTGTCCTCCGGCCGGCAGATCGCCACCAGCTCCACCTTGTCGAACTGGTGCTGGCGGATATAGCCGCGCGTGTCGCGCCCGGCCGCGCCCGCCTCGGACCGGAAGCACGGGGTCAGCGCGGTCATCCGCAACGGCAGCTCGGCCTCGCTCAGGATGCGCCCCTGCACGGCATTGGTCAGCGAAACCTCGGCCGTGGGGATCAGCCAGCGCCCGTCGGTGGTGCGGAACAGGTCCTCGGCAAACTTGGGCAACTGCCCGGTGCCGAACACGGCCTCGTCGCGCACCAGCAGGGGCGGGGCGCATTCGGTATAGCCATGGGTCGCGGTCTGGGTATCCAGCATGAACTGCGCCAGCGCGCGCTGCAGCCGGGCCATCTGCCCGCGCAGGAAGGTGAACCGCGCGCCCGAAATCAGCGCCCCGGTCTCGAAATCGAGCCCCAGCGCCGGGCCGAGGTCGGCGTGCTCCTTCGCCGCAAAGCCGAACTCGCGTGGGCTTCCCCAGCGCGAGACCTCGACATTGCCGGCCTCGTCCTCGCCTTCGGGCACATCGGCTTCGGGAAGGTTGGGGTAGCGGACCAGCGCATCGTTCAGCTGGACGGTCAGCTCGCGCTCTTCGGTTTCGAGCGTGGGGAGCGCGGCCTTCAGCTCGGCCACCTCGGCCTTCAGCCGCTCCGCCTCGTCCTTGTCGCCCCGGCCCATCGCGGCGCCGATCGCCTTGGAGGCATCGTTGCGGCGGCCTTGGGCTTCCTGCATCTTCGTCGACACGGCGCGCCGGGCGCTGTCGAGCGCGAGGATGGCGCCGGCCATGGGTTCCACCCCGCGGCGGGCGAGCCCGGCGTCGAAAGCGTCGGGCGTTTCGCGGATCAGCTTGATGTCGTGCATGGCGCTGCGCCTACCGCAAAAGGGCCGGGCAGCGCAAACGGAACGGGCGGGATTTACCGTCTGGTATTTCCCGCCCGTATCCTGGTCGGATTATTCGCTGTCGGTCGGAACCGAGCTCTTCCCCAGCATGTGGTAGAGCGGGCAGAACGACAGGAAGCCGGTCGCCAGCGGGATCATCCCCAGCCAGCCGATCGGCGTCTTGGGGCCGACGAAGGCCAGCAGCATCAGCGTGGCGCCGACAACGATGCGCACGGTGCGCTCGGTGCCGCCAACATTGGTCTCGAACATGAACAGTCCCCCGAAAAGTCACTCGCAGTTAAGTGCCCTTGCGCGGGGGAACGGCCGTGGTCTCTTGCGGCCACCCGCACTCTGGCGGGTCAGAAACTAGTGCCGAGGTGTGTGGGAAAGGTAAACGCACCCGTTAAAACCGCAGAATTCCGCCGTTTTACGATATCACCCCCAGTACTTGTCCGTAATAACCGCAAGTTTTCAGTGCCCTAGGTTCAATCCCGCGGGCAGCTGTTAAGCCCCAGGATCGAATAGGCCGGGCAGGTCCGCAGCAGCCCGGTCACCAGTGGTACGATGCCGATCCAGCCCCAGGCCGTTTTCGGTCCGACGAACACGAGGGCGATCAGGACAATTCCGGCCACGATCCGAAGCGTGCGATCCAGCCCGCCGACGTTGGTCTTGAACATGCGACGTCTCCCGGTTTGCGCCGCCAGCTCCGGCGGCCGGGCGCACCTTCACCGGACCGGTGGCAGTGCGCATTGATGCCGGTCAACCGCCGGCACCGCGCCACCCTAGAGCCGCAGCCCCGCCGTCTCGGGAAGGCCGGCCATCAGGTTCAGGCTCTGCACCGCAGCGCCGCTGGCGCCCTTGCCCAGGTTGTCGAGCACGGCCACGAGCCGCGCCTGCGCGCCGTCCCCGGCGCCGAACACATAGAGGTCCAGCCCGTCCCACGGCTCCATGGAGCCACGCAGCAGCAGCTCGTCCGGCCGATCGTCCCGCACCCGGACCAGCGCCGAACCGGCGTAGAACGCCTTCAACCCCTCGCGCAGCGCGTCGGGCGCGGCGGCGCCGGGCATCGCGGCAAGGGGCAGGGGAACCTCCACCACCATGCCCCGGTGCGCCGGGATCACCGAAGGCGCGAACAGCGGCGGATGGACAAGGCCCGCCTGCGCCTGCATTTCCGGCACGTGCTTGTGCCCCAGCGCCAGGCCATAGGTGCGGAAGGCGATGTCGCGGTCCTCCTCGAACCGCTCGATCAGCGCCTTGCCGCCGCCCGAATAGCCGGACACGGCGTTGACGGTATAGGGCCAGTCGGCCGGCAGCAGCCCGGCGCGGACCAGCGGGGCGAGCAGGCCGATGAACCCGGTCGGATAGCAGCCGGGGTTGGCCACCCGGCTGGCGCCCGCCACTGCCTCGCGGCCGGTCACTTCGGGGAAGCCATAGGTCCAGCCCGGGCTGACCCGGTGCGCGGTGGAGGCATCGACGATCCGCACCCGGCTGCCCTCGGCCATGGCGACGGCCTCGCGCGCGGCATCGTCGTGCAGGCACAGGACGGCGAAGTCGGCGGCGTGCAGCGCGTCGCGCCGCGCCCCGGCGTCCTTGCGCCGCGCATCGTCCAGCACGATCAGGTCGAACTCGCTCCGCCCGGCCAGCCGCTCGGCAATTTCGAGCCCGGTGGTGCCGGCCGCACCGTCGATGAACACGCGATGGGTCACGGCGCTCAGGCCGCCGGCTTCAGCGCGTCGAACGGAACGTAGCCGACCAGCCCGTCCTCGCCCACCTGGCCCCAGGCCCAGCCGCCGCTCGTGTCGAGCACGTAGAACAGCGTCCCCGTCCGCAGCGTTTCCATCAACTCGGCGTCGGCCTTGCCGGCCGTGCGCAGATCGGCCCCGCTGCCGTTCACCACGAAGGGCATCGGCACCACGTAATGCGGGACGAAGACCTTGCCTGCCAGGCGGATGTGCGCCAGATCGCCGCGCACCGGCAGGTGCTCGGAATCGGCCCGCTGGCTCGGTCCCGACAGCGCAAAGCTCACGCCCGGCGTGGTAATGTCGGCAAAATCGTTCAAGCCTTCCGAGACCCCTCTCGCATGCGAAGCCGGGCGCTTATACAAAAGCTGGCTTTCAGGCAAGTTGACGGCCGGGCCGCCTTCGCCACCGGCCAGCATGAAGCTCTCATGCATCGCCGCCCGATCTCCCGAACCGCGCCTGCACCATGTGCCAGGCCGCCCGCAGCCCCAGTGCGTCGCCGCCCTTGGGCCGGCCGGGCTTGGCCGCCGGCCGCCAGGCGTAAGTGTCGAGGTGGAGCCAGTCGATCCCTTCGCCCACGAAGCGGTCAAGGAACAGCCCGGCCACGCTCGCCCCGGCCATGCCGTTGCCGCCGGCGTTGTTGAGGTCGGCGATGTCGGACTTCAGGTACTCGGCATAGCCGCCGTGGAGCGGCAGGCGCCAGCACGGGTCGTCGCTCGCCTCGCCGCCTGCCAGCAGCGCCGCGGCGCTCTCGTCGCGGCGGGCGAACAGGGCGGGCAGGTCCGGCCCCAGCGCCACCCGGGCCGCCCCGGTCAGTGTCGCAAAGTCGATTGCCAGCTCCGGTTTCGCCTCGCTTGCCTTCGCGAGGGCATCGGCGAGGATCAGGCGGCCTTCGGCATCGGTGTTGCCGATTTCCACGGTCAGCCCGGCGCGGCTGCGCAGCACGTCGCCGGGGCGGAAGGCATTGCCGGCCACCGCGTTTTCCGCCGCCGGCACCAGTAGGTGCAGCCGCACCGGCAGACCGGCCTCCATCACCAGCCGGGCCAGCGCCAGCGCATGGGCCGCGCCGCCCATGTCCTTCTTCATCAGCAGCATCGCGCTCGACGGCTTGATGTCGAGCCCGCCCGAATCGAAGCACACCCCCTTGCCGATCACGGCAAGGCGCGGGTGCTTGGGATCGCCCCACTCCAGCTCGATCATGCGCGGCGCGTGGGCCCGCCCGGCCGCGCGGCCGACCATGTGGACCATCGGAAACTCGCGCTCCAGCCCGTCGCCCTTGGTCACGTGGAGCTCGGCCCCGTTCCGCCCGCCGTGCGCCTTGGCGAGCTGCGCGGCGACCGCTTCCAGCTCGGCCGGGCCCATGTCCTCCGCCGGGGTGTTGACGAGGTCGCGGACCAGCTCCACCGCGCCTGCCTCAGCCAGCGCCGGACCGATCGCGCGGGCGTGCTTCGTCAGCAGCACGCGCGGGCCGTCGTCCGGCGCATCGGAGCGGTAGCGATCGAACCGGTACTGCCCGCTCGCCCAGCCGAACAGGGCCTTGGCCGTCCCCTCCGGCTCCTCGGCCAGCCGATAGGTGCCCTCCGGCAGCACGTCCCCCAGCTTGGCCAGGCACCATGAAGAAAGACTCGCCGGATCGGCAACCCCTGCCACCACGAACCAGCCGTCGCCATCGGGCACGATCGCGTGCTCATAGCCCGCGCCCTCGAACTTCTGCGCGGCCAGCGCGGCCCGCTGGCCAGTGCTGAGCCGCCTCAGCCAGTCGGCAAGGAGGTCCTTGTTCACGAGATGGATGGTCGTGGCCTTTTCGCCACGATCGGGCTGGATGAGCGCATTGCGGTCGGTCATGTTCCGTCAATCTTGCAGCGCCACAAGGCAAGGGTCGAGAGGAAAAACGCCATGCCCCGTCCCATCGTCCTTGCTGTTGCCGCCCCGCTTGCCGTTGGCGCCGCCACGCTCCTCGCCGCGCCGCCTGCGATCTCGGTCAAGCGCGAGACGCCCGCCTACGAGTTCGAATATTCCTACCCCGCCGCCGCCGCCGCGATCCCCGGCCTGCGCACCCGGCTCGAGGCAGACCGCGCCCGCCGCCTCGCCAGGCTCGCCGCCGATGCCCGCTCCGCCCAGGCCGAGGCGAAGAAGGAAGGCTTCCCCTTCCACAAGTACGCGTGGTCGCAGACCTGGGAGGTCGTCGCCAGCCCGCCCGGCTGGCTCTCGCTGTCCGCCGCCTACTGGAACTACACCGGCGGCGCTCACGGGATGAGCTGGTCCGGCGCCATGCTGTGGGACCGCAAGGCCAACGTCCCGCGCAACCCGCTCGACCTGTTCGTCAGCAAGGCCGCCCTCTCCGCCGCGATCCGCACCCCCTTCTGCAACGGGCTCGACCGCCAGCGCGCCGAAAAGCGCGGGCAAGCAGTCAACCGAGCCTCGGGCGACGAGTTCGACAAGTGCATCGACCCGGTCACCGAAACGGTCATTCTCGGCTCGCGCGGCGGCAAGGCTTTCGACCGGATCGGCATCCTCGTCGCCCCCTACAGCGCCGGGCCATACGCGGAAGGCAGCTACGAGGTGACGCTCCCCGTCACCCCCGCGCTCCTCCAGGCGGTCAAACCGCAGTTCCGCGGCGCGTTCGTGCTGGCGCTGCGCTGAAGTGCATGGTCCGGATCAGGCTTGCGCCTGATCCTTGGGCGGTTCCAGCCCGCTCCCCCGGCCCAACCACCCATTGAGTGTACCCTGTGGGTGGTTGGGCCGGGGGAGCGGGCCGGTGCCGCAAGCCCTTGGCGGATGCCAAGGGCGCACCGACTAAGGAATCTCCCTCGCAAAACCGCCGCGCCGTCGCTATGTCCCCCCGATGATCCAGTACCAGACCGTCACCGCCGATGAGACCGTCCTGCGCGACGGCACGATCAAGCTGCACGGGGCCGAGGGCTTTGCCGCCATGCGCCGCGCCGGCCGCCTCGCCGCCGAGATCCTCGACGATCTGGTCGACGTGGTGAAGCCCGGCGTCACCACCGCCGCGATCGACGATTTCGTCCGCGAACGCACCCTTGCGGGCGGGGCCGTGCCTGCCACCCTGGGCTACCGCGGCTATGCGCATTCGTGCTGCACCTCGGTCAACAACGTGATCTGCCACGGCATCCCGGGCGACCGCGTCCTGCGCGACGGGGACATCGTCAACGTCGATGTCACCCCGCTGCTCGATGGCTGGCACGGCGATTCCAGCCGCATGTTCCTGATCGGCGACGTGCCCCTGAAGGCCCGCCGCCTGGTCGACGTGACTTACGAATGCCTGATGATCGGCATCGAACAGGCGAAACCCGGCAAGCGCATCGGCGATATCGGCGCGGCGATCCAGCGGCACGCCGAAAGCCACCGCTACGGCGTGGTGCGCGAATTCTGCGGCCACGGCCTCGGCCGCCTGTTCCACGATGCCCCGGAAGTGGTCCACGCCGGCCGTCCCGGCACCGGCCCCGAACTGCGCCCCGGCATGATCTTCACCATCGAGCCGATGATCAATCTCGGCAAGCCGGGCGTGCGGATGATGGATGATGGCTGGACCGCCGTCACGCGCGACCGCTCGCTCTCGGCCCAGTTCGAACACTCGATCGGCATCACCGAAGACGGGTGCGAGATCTTCACCCTCAGCCCCAAGGGCCTCCACAAGCCGCCGTACTAAGAAAGATCCTCCCCCGCAGGCGGGAAGGGGGACCGCGCCCGAAGGCGTGGTGGAGGGGGCGGGCAACAAAACTCTGTGCCCGCCGGCCACCCCCGAAAAACCATCGTCGCCCCGAACTTGATGGGGGCCCCGCTTTCTCGGCCTGACCGCGCTACCCCCGCGCCGCCCGCACCGCTGCCCCCGCCGCGAACGGCGCGAGCGCCAGCAGCACGAGGCTCGCCGCCCCGGTCAGCGCCACGCCCGTCTCGCCCCCTGGCGCAAGGCTCCCCGCGCCGAATACCAGCAGCGGAACGGCGAGCGGGATCGTCAGCAGCCCGGCCAGCGCCGCTCCGCCCCGCAGCCCCGCAGTCAGCGCGGCAACCATCACGCCCAGCGCGGCAAGCCCCGGCGTCCCGGCCAGCAGGCCCAGCTCGACCAGCGCCACGGTGCGCCCCTCCAGCCCGAGCAGGGCGGCAGCAGGAAGCGCCGCCAGCATCAGCGGCGGCCCGAAGCTCAGCCAGTGCGCCACCACCCGCACCGAGACGGTCCACTCCTCCGAAAGCCCGCGCAGGGCCCACTGGTCGAACATCCCCTGCTCGAGGTCCGGCTCGATCAGCCGGTCGAGCGGGAGGATTGCCGCGAGCAGCGCCGCCACCCAGATCACCCCGCCGCCGGTCCGCGCCAGGAGCTTCGGGTCCGGCCCCACGGCAAAGGGAAACAGCATGGCCACGGCAAGGAAGAACAGCAGCGGCAGCAGCGTCCCACCGCGCCGCCCGCCCAGCAGCAGGATCGCAAGGTCGCGCCGCAGCAGTGCCCACAGCCGCCGGCTCATGCCGCGAACTCCGGCAGGTCCAGCACGCGGACGCCCGGCAGGACGATCGCCTGGTGCGAGGCGACTACGGCCAGCCCCCCGGCGGCGCAATGCTCGGCCACCATTGCCTCGACCAGCGTCACCGCCGCCGTGTCCAGCCCGTTGAGTGGCTCGTCCAGCAGCCACACCGGCGCGTCCTGCGCCACCAGCCGGGCCAGCGCCGCGCGCTTCTTCTGCCCGGTGGAGAGGAACCGCACCGGCACGTCGCCCAGTTCGCCCAGGCCCAGCCGAGCCGCCGCCCCGGCCGCCGAACGCCCGTCGAACCGCTCCCAGAAGTTCAGCGCCCGGTCCAGCGGCAGGTGCGGATCAAGTGCCGGGCGTTCGTCCACCAGCCCCGCTTCGCCCTCGCGCACCAGAGTGCCGGCGAAGGGCTCCAGCAGGCCGGCAAGGATGCGGATCAGGCTCGATTTCCCCGTCCCGTTCGGCCCGGCCACGCGCAGCGCCTCGCCCGGGCCGAGAGCCAGCGACAGGCCGCGGAACAGGATCCGGTCCCCCCGGCGGCACGCAATGTCCGTCGCCTCAAGTCGCCCCGCTTGCATGGACCAGCGCCTTAGGCGAACCTGTCCGCCCTGCCAAGGAGAGCGCCATGCCCATCCCCCGCCTCAGTCCCGCCGAAGCCGAGGCCGCGCTGGCCGCGCTCCCCGGCTGGGCCCTGCGCGCCGACGGTCTCGCCATCGCCCGCAGCCTTGCCTTCCGGGATTTTTCCGAAGCCTTCGCGTTCATGACCCGCGTCGCGCTGCTGGCCGAAAAGGCCGATCACCATCCCGAATGGACCAACGTCTGGAACCGGGTCGACATAACCCTCACCACTCACGACGCCGGCGGCCTCTCCACCCGCGACATCGCCCTCGCGGAAGCCATCAACGCCCTGACCTGAAGACGCTCCCCGTCGCGGCAGACTGTGGGGAGGGGGACCGCGCCCGCGGCCCGCCGCCAACCTCAACCGTAAACGATCCGCACCTTGCCCGCCGCCTCGGCCGCCAGCCGCCGCGCCGTATCGGTATCGCCTGCCCGCGCCAGGGCCACGCCCATCCGGCGGTAAGGCCGGGTCACCGGCTTGGCGAAGATCCTCAGGTCGATCCGCCCGCCCGCCGTTGCCAACGCCTCCCCCTGTCCCTCGAACCGGAACGCCTCGGCCGCGCGGTCCGCGAGGATCACCGCCGAGGCCGACGGCCCCAGCAGCTCCACCTCCGGGACCGGCAGGCCCAGCACGGCGCGGGCGTGGAGGTCGAACTCGGTCAGGTCCTGCGAGATCAGCGTGACCATGCCGGTGTCGTGCGGGCGGGGGGAGAGCTCGGAGAAGATCACCTCCTCGCCGCGCACGAAGAACTCCACCCCGAAGATCCCGTAGCCGCCCAGGTTGTCGACCACCTTCCTGGCCATGTCCTGCGCGTCGGCCAGCGCCCTGGCGCTCATCGCCGCCGGCTGCCACGATTCCTGGTAATCGCCCCGTTCCTGCCGGTGCCCGATCGGCGGGCAGAAGGTCACGCCCTCCCGCGCGCGGATCGTCAGCAGCGTGATCTCGTAGTCGAAGGCAATGAACTCCTCCACGATCACCCGCCGCCGGTCGCCGCGCATGTTGGCCACCGCATAGTCCCACGCCGCCTCCACCGCGCCGTCCTCGCGCACGGTCGATTGCCCCTTGCCGGACGAGGACATGACCGGCTTGATCACACAGGGCAGCCCGGTGAAGGCCACGGCCGCCTGCACTTCCTCAAGGCTCTCGGCATAGCGATAGCGCGAGGTGCGCAGGCCCAGTTCCTGCGCGGCCACTTCGCGGATCCCGTCGCGGTTCATCGTCATCACCGTCGCCCGGGCCGAGGGCACCACGTTGGTCCCGGCCGCCTCGAATTCGGCGAGAACCTCGGTCCGGATCGCCTCGACCTCGGGCACCACATAGTCCGGCCGGTGCTTGCGGATCGCCGCGCCAAGCGCCTCGCCGTCCAGCATGGAGAACACCTCGCAGCCATCGGCCACCTGCATCGCCGGGGCATTGGCATAGGCATCGCAGGCAATCACCCGCGCGCCAAGCCGCTTGGCCGAGATCACGAATTCCCGCCCCAGCTCGCCAGAGCCCAGCAGCAGGATCGTTGCCGTGTAGCCGGCCGCAGCGGCCCCGTTCTCGCTCATGATTTCGCCTTCGACTCGCGGTGGAACAGATGCCCTGCGATGCGAAGCCGGACCCGCGCGGTCAATGCCGCCCGCCCGCTCGTCCCCCGTTTGCGCGCCGGAACGAACAGGCGTAGTCTCGCGTAGAAGAGGGAGAATCCCGCACGAGAGGAGCACAGGCGATGACAACCGTGCACTATCCGGCCGTGATCGACCGGGCCGGCCAACCGGGCGAGGCCGCTGCGCCCGAATTTCCCCGCCGCACCGCCAGGGTGACCGTCACGCTCGACGAAAGCCTGCTTGCCGCAATCGATGAAGTCGCGGCCGACCGGGCCGGCTTCCTCGCCGAAGCCGCCCGCGAAAAGCTCGCTCACCGCTGGAAGCAGGAAGGGCAGTGGGACCCCAAGCGTCCCTATCCCTATTTCGGGCTCGCCTGAGGGCGTTTGCAGGCCCGACCCGCATAGCGGGTCAAAGTGTTGGCCCGACCCGCACAGCGGGTCAAAGTGTTGGCCCGACCCGCACCAGCGGGTCAAAGCGCCGGATTATCGTAACAATGCCAGGTGAACACCGCCATGGCGCCCCGGTGCGGCCGCCAGCCTTCGGCCAGCTCGCGCGTCAACTTCTCGCCCGGGCGCTCGTCCAGCCCGAGGATGCGGTGCAGCCCGGCCTGGACGCCAAGGTCGCCCGCCGGCCAGACGTCCGGCCGCCCTTCCGCGAACAGCAGGTAGATCTCGGCCGACCACCGCCCGATGCCCTTGACCCGCGTCAGCAGCGCGATGGCCTCCTCGTCGTCGGCGGGGAGGGCGCCAAGGTCCAGCTCCCCCGCCGCCACCAGTTCGCACAGCGAACGCGCATAGGCCTGCTTCTGGCGCGAAAGGCCGCAGGCGCGCAGCGTGTCGAAATCGCTCGCCAGCAGCCGTGCCGGGTCGATCTCCGGCCCGAGATGCGCCTCCAGCCGCCGCCACATCGCATTCGCGGCAGCGACGCTTACCTGCTGGCCGACGATGGTGCGCAGCAGGGTCGCGTGGCCCGGCTCGCGCAGGCGCGGCTCGGGGTAACCGGCCACCGCCAGCGCGGCCGCGATCCGGGGATCGCGGCCGGCAAGGCTGTCGAGCCCCTCCCGCAACTGGCCTTCTGAAAGTCCCACGCAAAAGCCTTTCCAAATTTGCGCCGAATCCCGGCCTCATCCCTTGTCAAACTGCCTCGCAGGCTCTAGCAGCCCGCCCCATGCCCAGATGGGCCTTTGCAGTTCAGTTGTATCGGGGATCGAGGAATGACCAAGCTTGTTATCGTCAACCGTGCCGGCGACGAATCGGAAGTCGAGGTTGCGAACGGCGTAACCGTGATGGAAGCGATCCGGGACAACGGGTTCGATGAACTGCTCGCCCTGTGCGGCGGCTGCTGCTCCTGCGCGACCTGCCACGTCTACGTGGACGATGCCTTTGCCGACAAGCTGCCCGCCATCTCCGAGGACGAGAGCGACCTGCTGGACAGCTCGGACCATCGTCAGCCCGCCTCGCGCCTGTCGTGCCAGCTGGCGGTCACCGACGTTATGGACGGCATGAAGGTCGTCATCGCCCCGGAAGATTGATTGGTTCAAGTGCGTTGACCGGTCAGCCGCTCCGCGCCTGACCTCGCGCGGCACCGGCCCGCTCCCCCGGCCCAACCACCCACAGGGTACACTCATTGGGTGGTTGGGCCGGGGGAGCGGGCCGGCGCCGCAAGCCCTTCGCGGATGTGAAGGGGGCACCCAACCGAAGACTCGCGCCGGTGCCGCAAGCACTCTTGCCCGGCAGGCGCGTTCGGCCTAGCTCAGGCCGCATGACTGCTCCTGCTGTTTCCTTTTCGCTCGATCTCATCGGCAACACCCCGCTGGTCCTGCTCAAGGGGCCGAGCGAGGCGGCCGGGTGTGAGATCTGGGGCAAGTGCGAATTCGCCAACCCCGGCGCCTCGGTGAAGGACCGGGCGGCCCTGTGGATCGTCCGCGATGCCGAGGCGCGCGGCACCCTGAAGCCCGGCGGCACCATCGTCGAAGGCACCGCCGGCAACACCGGCATCGGCCTCGCGCTCGTGGCCAACGCGCTCGGCTACAAGTCCATCATCGTCATGCCCGAAACCCAGTCGCGGGAGAAGATGGACACCCTGCGCGCCCTGCGGGCCGAGCTCGTCCTCGTCCCCGCCGCGCCGTTCTCCAACCCCGGCCACTTCGTCCACACCTCGCGCCGCCTTGCCGAGGAGACGGCGGGCGCCGTCTGGGCCAACCAGTTCGACAACACGGCCAACCGCAAGGCCCACATCGAAAGCACCGCGCCCGAGATCTGGGCCCAGATGGACGGCCGGATCGATGGCTTCACCTGCGCCGCCGGCACCGGCGGGACCATCGCCGGCGTCGGCATGGGGCTCAAGGAATTCGATCCGAACGTCACCATCGCGCTGACCGACCCGCACGGCGCCGCGCTCTACAACTATTACGCCCACGGCGAACTCAAGGCCGAAGGCACGTCCGTGGCCGAAGGAATCGGCCAGGGGCGCATCACCGCCAATCTCGAAGGCGCGCCGATCGACACCCAGTTCCGCATCTCGGACGAGGAAGGGCTCGAATGGGTCCGCCGCCTGCTGGCCGAGGAAGGCCTGTGCCTCGGCCTGTCCTCAGGGATCAACGTTGCCGGCGCGGTCGCGCTGGGCAGGCAGCTCGGCAAGGGCAGCCGCGTTGTCACCATCCTGTGCGACACGGGTTTCCGCTACCTCTCCAGCCTCTACAACCCCGAATGGCTGGCAGCGAAAGGCCTGCCGGTCTTCCCCTGGCTGAAGTAACCGACGCTCACCCTCGCCATCCAGCTCCGTCGCCGCGGGCCGGCCCGCGGCCGTGTTCGCGTGCGGGCAAGCGGCTCAGGAAACCCCGCGAGGCATCACTTTTCGGCATCCTTGTTGGACCGGAGCAGATCGAACACGGCTTTCGCACGGTCGTGCTCGGGAGTGCCGGGTTGCAACTGGTGCAGGCGTGGCGGTGAGTAGGCGCGCTTCGGTGCCGGATCGGTCCCCTTCGAACTGTCATCCGCGACCGCTTGTCCCACGATCTTTCTGGGCATCTTGGGGTTCTCGTACATGCTTTCGTTCCTGCCAGAGGTGCGCGATGCATCGAGGTGGCAATGCGGCGCCGTTCGATCACACCAATGCCCGACGCGGCGCGCCTGCGAAGTTTGAAACCGTATCACGGTGCCGTGATACGCCAGTCGAAAACGGCTGATTGGCATGGCGGACCCATCCCTCCGGTCCTCTGTCAGGGCTTGAGATTGGCGCATGTCGGCCGATCGGATGAGTGGCGATCGGCAGGTCCCGCTTCCTTCGGCCGAACCTCGGCTCGCCAAAAATCGAGCGACCGTAAGACTTTGTAAATCGTCGAGATCGGACTAAGTCGAACGCGCCGCTCGCCCCAACTGCTCGTTGGACTGACCGGGCCGCAAGCTCATGGCGACAATCGAGGTTGGTGGGAAATGGGCAAGGCTGCGCAAATGCAGGCCGCACTTGCGTCGGTCCTGGACGACCCCGTCTTCGCCCGGTCACCGGCGCTCACGCGCCTCCTGCAATATCTCGTCAAGACCACAATCGCCGGTAAGGCCAAGACCCTCAAGTCCTATTCGGTCGCGGTGGAGGGACTGGGCAAGAGCCCGGATTTCGATTCCCAGGCCGATACCTATGCAAGGGTGCTGGTGGCCCGCCTGCGCAAGGCGCTCGAAACCTATTATGCGACCACCGGCACAGGCCACGCCCACCGCCTGCTGATCGAGACCGGGTCCTACGAGGTCCTCCTCGTTGCCCATGGCCCGGCGCCGGCGAGCGGGCAGCGCATTGCGACAGGTCGTTCCGATCGCAAGCGGATCGTGGCAGGTGCTGCCATCGTCCTTGCTCTGGCAGTGCTGCTGATCCTGGCATGGCGCGACCGGCAGCTGACAGCCACCCAGCGGTGGAGGACCAGCAATTTCCCCTTCGTCGAGGTGAGCGTCAAGGTTGAGGCCGGCGATCGCGCAACGATGCAACTGGCCAACGAAATGCGGCAGTCCATCCTCACGCAGCTCGACAATTACGAGGGAATCAGGACGGCGTACCAACCGGCGCCCAGTGCGGACTATTCTATCGAAGTTTCCGTCAGGCGGATGGGGGTGGCTGATGTTGAAAGCATAAGCGTCATATACAGGCGCGGAAACAGAATGATATATTCCGAACATGCTGTCGCTGACGTGCTTGCTGGAAATGCAGCTCGTGACAACAGGTTTGTGAGAAGATCAATTTTCTACATAAGTCATCCCTCAGGGATTATCCACTCCAACGAAAGAAAGAACAACTACTCGGTCGATACGCCATATGGTTGCTGGCTGCACTTCACCGCGACGACCCAGATCAATCAGACCATCAACGACAAGGCTTTGTCCGACTGCGCGAGGGACTGGTATTCGGCCGCCGGGAATCATCCGCTCGCCGCGGCGCTCTATGGCTGGACGTTGACGGATCAGTCGATCGTGGCGCTCACCGATCGGGGGCACCGGGTGCTCATCGAGAAGGCTGTCGGCGTGCTGGATCGCGCCAGGGCCATCAATCCCGGTTCGCCCCTGCTCCAGGTGGCCGCGATGCGAGCCTATGCCTATGCCGGCGATGACGGTGCGATGCGCGCAGCCGCCGATCAGGCGCTCAGGCTCAATCCCGACAATCTCGACGTCCAGGGGCTGGCAGGCGTGATGCTGGCCCTGCGCAACGATCCACGAGGTGCGGTCCTGCTGAACAAGGCCATTGCCGAACACTTCAATCCGCCGCCGTGGTATTTCGTCGGCGCGTTCGTGGCGGCCATGATGCAGGACGACCCGGCGGGCGCCAGGCGCGCGCTGGACCGGCTCGGCGACCTGCAGCATTCGCTGCCCGTCCTGCCGATCCTCGCTGCCGCCTACCAGGCGCGCACCGGGCACCTCGATCAGGCGCGGGTGCAGTGGGGGCGGGCCACGGCGCTTCAGCCAGTGCTCCGCCTGGCGCCGGACCGCTTCTTCTCGCGATTGCCACTGGCGCCGGAGGTAAAAGTCCGGCTGAAGCAATGGTTGGCGCCGGTGCTCCTGAACTAGGCGGCGTGGAACGCGGGATTGCAGCTTCGCCAGGCCCGTCCGTGCCGGTTCAGCAGGCTGTGCGCCTCACTCCGGCCTGGCTCCGTCAGGCGCCCCGGTTGCACTCGCGCCGATCCGTGACTATCCTGAGGTCAATGGCAACCAAGCCTCATACCAGCGCCACCGGCGCCGGGCCGCAGCACTTCACGCCCCCCACCCCGCGCGAGCTGCGCGCGCAGGCGGTGCATCGCTTGCAGATCGGGCTGTTCGGGCTGGCCGCCATGCTGCTGCTCGTCGGCCTTGCCAACATCGTCATGCAGCGCGCCCGCCTGGTCGAAGCGGGCGCGCCGGCGGCCGGCGTCGCGGCCGAGGCGGCCAGCCCGAAGAGCGATCCCCTGGCCGACATCGGCGTGATCCCGTCGCCCGACGCGGACAAGCCCGCCTCCTCCGCCCCGCCGCGCTGAGCCAAGGCCCGCGCGCCGCGCGTTCCCTCCCGACGATTCGATTCTGCGCCACCGGGGATCTTGCGGGATTCGCCCGAAATCCGCCCCTTTTCGTCCCCCGCACGGGTCTTCGGCCGGAAACAGAAAAAGTACAAACAGGCGCCATTCCAAGAACTTTGCGTCATTAATTGCTGTATTTCCCCTGAAAAACGCATTTTCCCGCGTTTTCCCGCAAATTTCCCTTCACACCCCCGCGGGGCGGGCGTATGGAAAGGATCCATCGGACAGGAAGGGCCAGCCTCACACGGGCTGTATCGGTCGGCCGCGCCCCCATGCGCGGTCGGAAGGGGCCGTTCTCGTCTGTCGCAACAGGGTTTTCACCCCGCAGCGCAAGGGGGCAGGGGGCAGTGGACGCACGGCGCGTCAGGTACAACGGGCAGGGCTTTTCGCTTCGCGGCGAAAAGGATCGCTTCGTGCTGCCGCCGGACTTCCGCAAGGCGCTCAAGGAATCGGGCGATGGCCGCAAGGAGCTGTGCCTCCAGCTTCACGCCGACCTGCCCTGCCTCGTCGGCTTCGGCCTCAGCCGCGAGGCAGAGCTCGACGACCAGCTTGACCGCGAGGAAGAGAACGCCCTGCGCCGGGGCGAGGGATTCAACCGCCAGCTGCGCGCCTCCCAGCTGTTCGGTTTCCTCAAGGTCCCGTTCGACGATTCCGGCCGCTTCGTCCTGCCCCCGCGCTTCGTCAAGGGTGCGGCCATCGGGGAAAGCCTCTACTTCCAGGGCGCCGGCGCCGATTTCCTGATCTTCAACCCGGACGAACTGATGAAGCTCGGGGCCGACTGGCGCCACGCCCAGCTCGCCTGCGAGGACCTGGCCGAACAGGCCCAGGCGCGGGCCCGCAAATGAGCGCCCCGCACATTCCCGTCCTCCTCGACGAGGTCATCGCCGCACTCGCTCCAGATCCCCACAAGGGCTTCTCCGGCGATGTCGTGGTCGATGCCACCTTCGGCGCCGGCGGCTATACCCGCCGCCTCCTTGCAGCCGGCGCCACCGTTCACGCGTTCGATCGCGATCCCGATGCCATCCGGGCCGGGCGCGAGTGGCCGGAAACGCGCGAGAATCCGCCGCGCCTCGTGCTTCACCCGCGCCGCTTCTCGGAAATGGTCGCCGCCCTCGCCGAAGCCGGCGTCGCCCGGGTCGATGGCGTGGTGATGGACATCGGCGTCTCCTCGATGCAGCTCGACCAGGCCGAGCGAGGCTTCGCCTTTTCCGCCGACGGCCCGCTCGACATGCGCATGGCGCAGGATGGGCCGAGCGCGGCCGATTTCCTGAACGAGGCCGCCGAGGGCGAGATCGCCGACGTGCTCTACACCTATGGCGAGGAACGCCAGTCGCGCCGCGTCGCCCGCGCCATCGTCGCCGCCCGCCCGCTCTCGACCACCGGCCAGCTCGCCCAGGTCGTGCGCAAGGCGCTCGGCTACCGGCCCGGCGCCCCGAAGGACCCGGCGACCCGCTCGTTCCAGGCGATCCGCATCCACGTCAACGCCGAGCTGGACGAGCTGCGCGAAGGCCTGTTCGCCGCAGAATCGCTGCTCCGCCCCGAAGGCCGCCTCGCCGTGGTTTCCTTTCACAGCCTCGAGGACCGCATCGTTAAGCAGTTCCTGCGCGAGGCGAGCGGCGCCACGTCGGGCGGTTCGCGCCACATGCCCCAGGCCCGGGCCGCGTTCCAACCAACTTTTGCACAGGTTACCAAGGGGATACGGGCCGGCGACGCTGAGCTTGCCTTCAATCCCCGCTCCCGTTCCGCCACCCTGCGAAGCGCAATGCGCACCGCGGCACCTGCCAGGAGGGCAGCCTGATGCTCACCCGCACCCGAGCCCGCTCCATCGGCTGGGCCGCGATCCTCGGCCTGTGCTTCGCGATGACGCTGGCCCTGACCTTCCGGGTCAATGCCGTGCGCAGCCAGGTCCGCCTTACCGAGCGCAAGATCGTGGCCCTGAAGACCGAGAAGGGGATGCTCGAAACCGAATTCGAAACCCGCGCCAACCAGCAGCAGCTGCGCAACCTCAACGATGTGGAGTTCGGCTATCAGGCGCCGACCGCCGGGCAGTATCTCGAAAGCGAACGCCAGCTCGCCATGCTCGGCAAGCCGAGCGGCCCGAACGCGCCCGAACCGATCCGCGTCGCCAGCGCCGATCCCGCCGACGGTCCGGAACAATCCGGGGATTCCATCCTGCCGGCGATGGTCAACCCCTTGACCGGCAAGGCTCTCGCCGTCGAAATGCCCGGAAAGGACAGGGCGGGCACGCCGCAAGCCAGGGCCGCCTCCGCCTCCGCCAGCCGGCTCGCCTCGGCCCGGGATTCCGGCTCTGGCGAAACCCTGGCCGAACGGCTTGGCCGGGTGGAGCATGACGGAAAGACGGGAAGCAAGGTGGAACGGCTGAGCCATGTCGAACGCGATCCGCTGCTGCTGAAGGCGGCGAAGGATGCGAAGACTGCCAAGGACGTGAAGGTCCCCAAGGACGCCAAGGTGGCCGGCAAGGATACGAAGGCCGCCCGGGATGCGAAACCGGCCAGGCCCGCGCTGGCCGTCAAGCCCGCCGTCACCAGGGCACTCGCCGCGAAAACCCCGGCGGCCGGGAAGGGCGAGGCCCACACCGCCCAGAAGGCGACGCTCAGGTCCGCCCCGAAAACCGCCCTCAAGACGGCTCCGAAGACCCCGTCCAGGAACAGGGTTGCGATCGACGAATGACCTCCTTCACCGTCTCGACCGCGATTTCCTCGGGGCGGGTCCAGCTCGTCAACGTCCGCCAGCGGCTGCTGCTCGTCGCCAAGGCGCGCGTCTGGTTCGTGCTGGCGGTGTTCACCTTCATCGCGCTCGTCGCCTTCTGTCGGATCGGCTGGATCGGCCTGTCAGGCGAAGCGACCGGCAGCCAGTCGCTGGCCGATGCCCTGCTGCCGCCGCGCGGGGAAATCGTCGATCGCAACGGCGTCCCGCTCGCCCGCGCCTTTCCGGCCTATGCCCTGTGGTTCAACCCCAAGGCGCTGGGCGATGGCCCGGCCCTCGTGAAAAGCCCGGCCGAAGTGGCCGCCGCCCTCGTGCGGATATTCCCTGATGAGGACGAGGCGAAGCTCACCGCCAGGCTCGCCTCGGGCAAGCCCCAGTACCTGCGCCGCCGGATCATGCCGGAGGATGCCAACCGCATTCATGCGCTGGGCGAACCGGCGCTCGAATTCCCGCGCGAAAGCGAACGCTACTATCCGCAAGGCTCGATGGCGGCCCATGTCCTCGGCTATGTCTCGGCCGAAGGGCACGGCCGGCTCGGCATGGAAGCCGTGTTCGACAAGCGGTTGACCGATCCGGCCACCCGCGGCCAGCCCGCCGTCCTCTCGATCGACAGCCGGGTGCAGGGCGCGCTTGAGGACGAACTGCTCAAGGGGATGCAGCTGTCGGACTCCAAGGGGGCGGGCGGCATCGTGCTCGACGTGGATACCGGGGAAGTGCTCGCACTCGCCTCGCTGCCGTCCTACAACCCCAACCTGATCGATCAGCAGTCGGTCCCCAATATCTTCAACCGCGTCACCAACCAGGTCTATGAACTCGGATCGGTGATGAAGCCGATCACCGTGGCCTCGGCGATCGAGGCCGGCGTGGTGACCGACATGGCCAAGCGCTATCCGTCGGGCGCGCCCCTCCAGATTGGCGGATTCAAGATCCATGACAGCCACAACTTCGGCGCCTCGCTCAATGTGCCCGAAGCGCTGATCCATTCGTCCAACATCGTCACCGCCCAGGTGGCCGACCAGCTCGGCGGGCCACGCCTCAAGGCGACGATGGAGGCGCTCGGCTTCAACCGCCGGCCCGACATCGAACTGCCCGCCGGCTTCCCGATCTGGCCCCGCGGCGAATGGGCGCGGATCACCACGATGACCGTGTCCTACGGCCATGGCGTCGCGCTCACCCCGATGCACCTCGCTTCGGCCTATGCGGCCCTCGTTAACGGTGGCATCTGGCGCCCGGCCACGCTGCGCAGGCTCGCCCCCGACGAAGTCCCGGCCGGCAAGCGTGTCTGGCAGCCCAGCACCTCGGCCCGGATGCGCCAGCTGCTGCGGATGATCGTATCGCTCGGCACCGGGCGCAAGGCCGACGCGCCCGGCTTCCGCATCGGCGGCAAGACGGGCTCGGCCGAGAAGGCGACCGGCCATGGCTATGCCAAGACCAGCCTTATCACGACCTTCGCCGCCGCCTTCCCGATGGATCACCCGCGCTATGTGGTGATCGCCATGATGGACGAGCCCAAGGGCACGGTCGCCACCTCCGGCCAGCGCACCGCCGCGTGGAACGCCGCTCCGGTGGTCGGCCGGGTCGTGCCGCGCATCGGGCCGCTGCTCGGCGTTATGCCCGACAACACGCGCGACGTGGACATTTCCGAACTGGCCCCGCTGATCGGCAGCGGAGACGGGGAGTGAAGCTCGGCCCCCTCGCCGCGGCGGCCGGGCTGCCGTTGCCGCCCGGGGCGCCGCCAATGAGCTCGCAAGGCCTCGCCGGAACCGTCGTGACCGGCTTTGCCATAGATCACCGCAAGGTCGCCCCGGGCACCGTGTTCGGCGCGTTCCAGGGCGCGACGGTGAACGGGGAGGATTTCATTCCGGCCGCGGTCCAGTCAGGGGCCGTTGCCGTCGTCGCCCGGCCCGATGCGCGGGTCGAGGGTGCACTGCACATCGCCGATGCTGAGCCGCGCCGTGCCTTCGCGCGCCTCGCCGCCGCCTTTTTTGCGCCATTCCCCGAAACCGTGGTGGCCGTCACCGGCACCAACGGCAAGACCTCCACGGTCGAGATGGTCCGCCAGATCTGGCGCATGGCGGGCCACCGTGCGGCCTCGATCGGCACTCTTGGCGTCACCACTGCCGATGGCTCGGTCACCACCGGTCTGACCACGCCCGATATCGTCACCTTTCTTGCCAACATGGCCGGGCTTGCCCGCGAGGGGATCAGCCATGTCGCCTATGAGGCTTCCAGCCACGGTCTGTCGCAGTACCGTAGCGAGGGGCTTCCGGTGCGGGCAGGGGCATTCACCAATCTCAGCCGCGATCACCTCGATTACCATCAGGACATGGCGCAGTATTTTTCCGCCAAGATGCGCCTGTTCGACGAGGTGGTGGACGGAGACGGCACGGCCGTCCTCTGGGCCGACGACGAATGGTCGGCTGCGGCTATCGAGCGGGCGCGGACGCGGGGGTTTCGCCTGCTCACGGTGGGCGAGAAGGGGGATGCACTCCGCCTTCTCGCCCGCTCCCCCACCGCGCTCGGGCAGGACCTGCGCATCGCCCACGAAGGGCGCGAACGCACGGTCGCCCTGCCGCTGATCGGCGCTTACCAGGCGGCCAATGCCCTTGTCGCCGCCGGGCTGGTCCTGGCGACCGGCGGCGATGCGGAGGCGACCTTCGATGCTCTGGCTCGGCTCCAGCCGGTTCGCGGCCGGCTCGAACGGGCGGCGATCACCCGCACCGGGGCGCCGGTCTATGTTGACTATGCCCATACCCCCGATGCGCTCGACGCCGCCATATCGGCGCTGCGCCCCCACGCGACCGGCCGGGTCATCATCGTGTTCGGCGCGGGTGGGGACCGGGATGCCGGCAAGCGCATCGAGATGGGCCGCATCGCGCACGACTGGGCCGATCTCGTCATCGTGACCGATGACAATCCGCGCGGCGAGGACCCGGCCGCGATCCGCGGGGCCATTCTCGCCGGGGCGCCCGCCGCCCGCGAGATCGGCGATCGCCGCGCCGCCATTGCCGCGGCCCTCGCCGAAGCCCGTTCAGGTGACGTCGTGCTTGTCGCGGGCAAGGGCCACGAACAGGGCCAGATCGTCGGACGCGGCGAGGCCGCTCGCGTCCTTCCCTTTGATGACGTGACCGTGTGCAGGGAGTGTGCCGGGACATGAATGCGATTGCTGCCCTGATCGAATGGCCGGACGACGCTTTCGACGAATGGCGCCTCGCGCTGTGGACCTCGGCAGAACTCGCCGAAGCCATGGGCGGCGAGGCGAGCGGGGCCTTCGAGGTGTCGGGCGTGGAGATCGACAGCCGCGATGTCGTGCCGGGCGACCTGTTCTTTGCGCTGAGCGGCGAGACGACCGACGGACACCGCTTTCTCGACGCCGCCTTCGCCAAAGGCGCCGCCGCAGCGGTCGTTGACAGGAAAATCGAACAACCTCATATACTTGTGAGCGATACGGGAGAGGCCCTGCGGCGTTTGGCACAGGCCTCCCGCGCACGTGTTTCATCAACTTGCGCGGTGGTCGGCGTGACCGGCTCGGTCGGCAAGACCAGCGTCAAGGAGGCCCTCTTCGCCGCCCTCGACCGGGCCAGCCACGGCCGCGCGCACCGCTCGGTCAAGAGCTACAACAACCACGTCGGCGTCCCCCTCTCCCTCGCCCGCATGCCGTCGGGCGCGCGGTTCGGGGTGTTCGAGATGGGCATGAACCACGCCGGGGAGATCGCCGGCCTGACCGTCCAGGTCCGCCCCCATGTCGCCCTCGTCACCACCATCGCGCCGGCCCACATCGAGAACCTCGGCAGCGAGGAGGCCATCGCCGATGCCAAGGCCGAGATCTTCCGGGGGCTGGAGGAGGGCGGAGTGGCCGTTATCCCGGCAGACACCCCGCACTTCGCCCGCCTGCGCGCCGCCGCCCTGCTGGTCCGCGCCGAAGTCGTCTCGTTCGGCCGCTCCGCCGATGCCGACGTCCGCCTGCTCGACGCCGTGCCGGCGCCCGGCGGCGGCTCGCTGGTCACGGCCGAGCTGCGGGGAGGAGAGGGCGACGACCGCCGCGTCTGCTACACCGTCGCCGCGCCCGGCGAACACTGGGTGGTGAACTCCCTCGCCGTCATGGCCGCTGTGCGCGCCGCCGGTGGCGATCTCGGCGCTGCCGGCCTCGCCCTGGCCGAGATGGAGGGCCTCAAAGGCCGGGGCGCGCGTCACCAGATCGCCCTTGCCGGCGGCGGTACTGCGCTCCTGATCGACGAGAGCTACAACGCCAACCCCGCCTCCATGGCCGCCACCCTCGCGCAGCTGGGCGACACGCCCGCCACGCGCCGCATCGCCGTGCTCGGCGCGATGAAGGAGCTGGGCGAGCATGGCCGGCAGTTCCACGCCGACCTTGCCGGACCGCTGCGCGACGCCGGGGTCGACCAGGCCTTCCTGGTCGGCGACGAGATGACCGCCCTGGCCGACGAACTGGGGAAATCGCAAGGCCCCGCGCTTGGCAAAGCCGTGCCCTTCGCCCATTGCCGAAGCGCTGCGGAGGCGCTTGAGGCCCTCGCGGGATACGGGCTGAGGCAAGGGGACGCGGTCCTCGTCAAAGGTTCGAATTCCGTGGGTCTTGGCACCTTGGTCGAAGCGCTCGTCCCGGTGAAAGGTTAGGTTCGCCCGCCCATGCTCTATCTCATCGCCGAATGGATGCATTTCCCCGGCCTTGCGAACCTCATTCGCTACCAGTCGTTCCGCGCCGGTGCCGCCATGGCCACCGCGCTGCTGATCGGCCTCGTCATCGGCCCGCGCTTCATCAACATGCTGCGGGTCCGGCAGGGCAAGGGCCAGCCGATCCGCGAGGACGGACCGGCCACCCACCTCGCCAAGCGCGGCACGCCCACCATGGGCGGGTTGATGATCCTCACCTCGCTGATCCTTTCGATGCTGCTGTGGATGGACCTCACAAACCCCTTCGTCTGGGCCTGCCTTGCGGTCACCGTCGGCTTCGGCATCATCGGTTTCCTCGACGACTACGACAAGGTGACCAAGTACAGCCATAAGGGCGTCCCCGGCCGGGTGCGCCTTGCGCTGGAGTTCGTCGTCGCCGGGATCGCCGCCTGGATCATCGTCAGCCAGATCAGCACGAACCTCTACGTGCCCTTCACTGACCGCTACATCCCGCTCGGCTGGCTCTACTACGTCTTCGCCGCGGTCGTGATCGTCGGCGCAGGCAATGCGGTGAACCTGACGGACGGGCTGGACGGCCTGGCTATCATGCCGGTGATCATCGCCGCGGGCACCTTTGCCATCATTGCCTACCTCGCCGGCCGCATCGACTATGCGCACTACCTCGGCATTCCCCACGTGCCGCGCGCGGGTGAGCTTGCCATCCTGTGCGCCGGGATCATGGGCGCGGGGCTTGCCTTCCTGTGGTTCAACGCCCCTCCCGCGGCGGTGTTCATGGGCGACACCGGCAGCCTTGCCCTCGGCGGCGCGCTGGGCGCCATTGCCGTGGCTGCGCACCACGAGATCGTCCTCGCGATCGTCGGCGGCCTGTTCGTGATGGAGGCCGTGTCCGTCATCATCCAGGTCTTCGTGTACAAGCGCACCGGCAAGCGGGTCTTTCTGATGGCGCCGATCCACCACCATTTCGAGAAGCTGGGCTGGGCGGAATCGACCGTGGTAATCCGTTTCTGGATCGTGTCGATCATCCTGTCGCTCATCGGCCTGTCAACGCTGAAGCTGCGATGATCGTCTCGCCCCACTTCGCCGGCAAGCGCTATGCCGTGCTTGGCCTCGCCCGCAGCGGGCTGGCCACGGTGCGCGCGCTGCTGGCGAGCGGGGCAGAGGTCCATGCGTGGGATAGCCGCGAGGAGCCCCGGCACCAGGTGGAGATGCAGTTCGGTGGGCGGGTCACCCTGTCCGATCCCGTCACCGCGGATCTCACCGGCTTTGCCGGTGTGGTCGTATCCCCCGGCGTGCCGATAAACCGCCATCCCATCGGTGATGCCGCGCGGCGGCAAGGCGTGCCGCTGATCGGCGACATCGAGATCTTCGCCCAGGCCCGGCCGAGCCTGCCGCCGCACCGCGTAGTGGGGGTCACCGGCACCAACGGCAAGTCGACCACCACGGCGCTGGTCTATCATCTGCTCAAGGAGGGCGGCGTCCCCGCGCTGATGGGCGGCAACATCGGCTTGCCGATCCTTGGCGAGAACCCGCTCAACCCGAATGACAAGGGTCTCGGGGTCTATGTGCTGGAGCTGTCGTCCTACCAGATCGACATCACCGAGCGGCTGGATTGCGACGTGGCCGTCCTGCTCAACCTGACGCCGGACCATCTCGATCGCTACGGCAGTTTCGAGGCCTATGCCGGGTCCAAGGCGCGGCTGTTCGGGATGCAGGCGATCGGCCATCTTGCCGTGGTGGACCACCGCGCCGAGATCGACCATGACGTGCTCCGGTTCTCTCCCAGCGGCCAGCCCTTCGCCTTCATCGACGGGGTGGACCTGCCGGGCGACCAGGCGGACTGGCCATCGCTGCAAGGCCCGCATAACCGCGCCAACGCCGCCGCCGCCGTGGCCGTGGTCCGGCACCTTGGTCTGGACGAGGCGGTCATCGCCAGTGGTCTTGCCAGCTATCGCGGACTGCCGCACCGGATGGAGCGCGTGGCCGAGGCGAACGGGGTGCTGTTCATCAACGACAGCAAGGCAACCAACCCGGCCTCCACCGCGCCGGCGCTTGCCGCTTTCCCGCGCCAGGACGGCCCGCGCATTCACTGGATCGTCGGCGGGCTTCCGAAGGGCGACGATCTTGACGAGTGCGCACCCTACTTCGGCAATGTGGCGACGGCCTATACCATCGGCGATGCCGGCCCGCGCTTTGCCGAGATCCTCGAGCCCCACGTGCCGGTTCGCCGCAGCGAGATGATGTGCGAGGCCATCCGCCAGGCGATTGAGGCGACCCATCCGGGCGACGTCGTGCTGCTTTCGCCGGCCTGCGCGAGTTTCGACCAGTTTCGCGATTACGAGGCGCGGGGCGATGCCTTCCGCCAGCTTGTCGGCGCACTGCTGGCAGGAGAGAACTGCTGATGGCCACGAATCCCCCGGTGCAGCTGCCCAACGGATTGTCGCCCGGCGGCACGGCGCAGGCGCCCTTCGTTCCGCGCGCCGGCTTTTCCCCGTTGCGGCAGCGGCGCACGCGTGGTCGCGAACTGGCTGCATGGTGGCGGGAGATCGACCGGGTCCTGTTATTCCTCGTCCTCTCGCTGATGGCGATTGGCGCCGCGGCCGTGGCGGCGGCTTCGCCGGCCAGTGCGCGCCGCCTCTCGACCGCCGCCGTCCATCTCGACGATCTGCATTTCTTGGTCCTGCACCTGCGGTGGCAGCTGCTTGGCCTTGTGGTGATGTTCGCGGCCTCGCTCCTGCCCAAGGACACGGCGCGGCGGGCGGGGATCATGCTGGGCTTCGGCATGATCTTCGCGCTGATGCTGGTCCCGGTGATCGGCACCAACGTCAACGGCGCCAAGCGCTGGCTGAACCTTGGCGTCTCGCTGCAGCCGTCGGAGTTTCTCAAGCCGGCCTATGCCATTGCCGTCGCCTGGATCCTCTCGTGGCGGGTGCGCGATCCCTCGCTGCCGGTCATCCCGCTGACGGGAGCGCTGATGGCGCTGGTTGCCGCCCTGCTGATGCTGCAGCCGGACTTTGGCTCGACCGTCCTGTTCGTCGGAGTCTGGTTCGTGCTGGTTCTGCTGGCCGGACTGCCGATCCGCCATGTGTCGGTCGCGGGGGCGGGGGGCGTGGTTGCCATTGTCGCCACGTACTTCCTCTATGACAACGCCCGCCACCGCATCGACAGCTTCCTTGGCGGCGGCACGGCCTATGACCAGGTGGACCTTGCCTCGCGCACTCTGACCGCGGGTGGCTGGACCGGTTCGGGCCTGTGGCTCGGCACCCGCAAGCTGTCGCTGCCCGAAGCCCACACCGACTACATCTTCTCCGTGATCGGCGAGGAATTCGGCCTGCTGGTCTGCGCCCTCATCGTGCTGCTCTACCTCGCGCTGGTGACGCGGGTGCTGCTGCGGCTTGTGGAAGAAGAAGACCTGTTCACCGTGCTGGCCGCAACCGGGCTTACGGCCCAGCTGGGCGGTCAGGCCTTCATCAACATCCTCGTCAACCTGCAGCTGTTCCCGTCCAAGGGCATGACCCTGCCGCTTATCTCCTATGGCGGGTCGTCCACGGTGGCCCTGTGCCTTGGCGTAGGGTTCCTGCTCGCCATCACGCGGCGCAACCCCTACCTTCAGCGCGACCGCCTGCGGTTGAGCCAGGCGGGCCTGCTCAAGACCGGGCATGGCGCCGCCGCAAACCCGGGACAGCCTGCATGACCTCCGCATCACGCCACTATGTCCTTGCCGCGGGCGGGACCGGGGGGCACCTGATCCCGGCCTTCGCCCTGGCGACCGAACTTGACCGGCGCGGGCATCATGTTGCGCTCGTCACCGACGCGCGGGGCGCAAGCATTCCCGGAAAGCCGCACTTCCTGACGACGCACATCCTTCCGGCCGGGCGGCTGGAGGGCAAGAACCCGATCGGCTGGCTGCGCGGCATTCGGGCTATCCTTGAAGGCCGGCGCATGGCGCTGCGCCTGTTCGACAGCTTCCAGCCAAGCGCCGTCGTCGGCTTCGGCGGCTATCCCGCGCTGCCCGCTCTGCTTGCCGCCACATCCGCCGGCGTGCCGAGCGTGGTGCACGAGCAGAACGCCGTGCTCGGCCGGGTCAACCGCTTCCTCGCCCGCAAGGTGGACGCCATTGCCACGGCCTATCATCAGGTGGACCGGCTGGCCGAGAAGCATCTTGGGAAGGTCCACCTCGTCGGCAACCCGGTGCGGGCCGAGGTTCTGGCCCTGCGCGATCAACCCTATCCCGAGTTCACCGAGGATGGCCTGCTGCGGGTTCTGGTGACCGGCGGCAGCCAGGGCGCGCGGGTGCTCTCGGAGATCGTGCCGGACGGCCTCGCCATGCTGCAGCCGGCGCTGCGCACTCGCTTGCAGGTCACCCAGCAATGCCGGCCCGAGGATATCGAGGCGGTGCGCCAGCGCTATGCCGGGCACCAGATCCCCGCCGAGCTTGCCACCTATTTCGAGAACATGGCCGAGCGCCTGGCCGACGCCCACCTGTTCATCGGCCGGGCCGGGGCCTCCACCATTGCCGAACTGGGTGCCGTTGGTCGTCCGGCCGTACTCGTGCCGCTGCCGATCGCGACGGACGACCATCAGGCGGCCAACACGCGCGAGATCGTCGCGGCGGGAGGGGCGCGGGCGATCCGGCAGGCAAAGTTCACCGCGGTGGAGTTGGCCAAGCAGATCCAGGCCATGGCCCAGCACCCCCACAGCCTGGCCAACGCGGCCCATGCGGCCTGGAACACCGGCTATCCGAATGCCGCATCCGACCTTGCCGATCTGGTCGAAAGCTTCGGCGGGGAGCCGCTGATGGACGTGATCCGGGTCGGCGGTGCGGCCTCGGCCGCGATCGGCCAGGAAGCTCTCGCGCGCGAGGCGGCGCAATGAAGGCGGTCGGCACCGACATCGGCACGATCCACTTCGTCGGCATCGGCGGGATCGGCATGTCAGGCATTGCCGAGGTGATGCACAACCTCGGCTACAGCGTGCAGGGATCGGACATTGCCGAAGGCTACGTGGTCGAGGGGCTGCGCCAGCGCGGGATCAAGGTGATGATCGGCCATGCGGCCGAAAACCTGGGGGATGCGGCGGTCGTGGTCACGTCGACCGCGGTGAAGCGCGACAATCCGGAGGTGGTCTGTGCGCTGGAGAACCGCATCCCGGTGGTGCGCCGCGCGGAGATGCTGGCCGAACTGATGCGGCTGAAGTCCACCGTGGCCGTGGCCGGCACTCACGGCAAGACCACGACGACCTCGATGGTCGCCGCCCTGCTGGACGCGGGCGGGATCGACCCCACGGTCATCAACGGCGGGATCATCAACTCCTACGGGTCCAACGCCCGGCTCGGCGCGTCGGACTGGATGGTGGTGGAGGCCGACGAGAGCGACGGCTCGTTCCTGCGGCTTGACGGCACGATCGCGGTGGTGACCAACATCGATCCCGAGCACCTTGACCATTACGGCTCGTTCGACCGGGTTAAGGAGTGTTTCGTCGAATTCATCGAGAACGTCCCGTTCTACGGGGCGGCCGTCCTGTGCATCGACCATCCGGAAGTCCAGGCGATCATTCCCAAGGTGCGCGACCGGCGGGTCATCACCTACGGCTTCTCCGCCCAGGCCGACGTGCGGGGCGAGGCGGTGATCCCGATCCCCGGGGGCAACCGGTTTTCCGCCGTCCTGCGCCAGCGCGACGGCACGTTCCGGCGGATCGACGGGATCGAACTGCCGATGCCGGGCCGGCACAACGTCCAGAACGCGCTGGCGGCAGTGGCCGTGGCTGTCGAAATGGGCTGCTCGGACGACTGCATTCGCGGCGGGTTCGGCAAGTTCGGCGGGGTCAAGCGGCGCTTCACCAAGGTGGGCGAGATTGCCGTGGGCGAAGGCTCGGCGGTGGTGATCGACGACTATGGCCATCACCCGGTGGAAATCCGTGCGGTACTTGCCGCGGCCCGCGAAGGTGTTCCGGCCACGGCCCAGGGGGGGAGGGTCATCGCCGTGGTCCAGCCCCACCGCTTCACCCGCCTGCGCGACCACATGGAAGACTTCCAGGGCGCCTTCAACGACGCCGACATCGTCTATGCCGCGCCGGTCTATCCGGCCGGCGAGGCGCCGATCGAGGGTGTGGACAGCGCGGCGCTGGTCGAAGGGATCAAGGCACGCGGGCACCGCTCGGCGCACACGCTCGCCGGAGCCGATGCGCTTGCCGATACTCTCGCGCCAATCGTCCGGGAAGGTGATATGATCGTATGCCTCGGCGCCGGTGATATCACCAGGTGGGCCGCCGGTCTGGCGGACGCGATCCGCGCCAGGAGGTGATGCGATGAGTGGCTTTCTTCCCGACCCTACCGAATGGATGCGCGTTGTGCTCGAGGTGCAGAAGGCACAGCTCGAGGCTGCGGAGCGGATGCTCGAGGCCGGCAGCACGGCGCTCGACGCCGCGAAGCTTGGCGAGGCGCGGCAGAACCTGGAAGACGCGGGCCAGCAGGCGCTGGACGCGGCGGAGAACTGGGCGCGCGCTCAGTGGGAGTGGCTGAACCTGTGGCGGTGCTGAGCCGGCCTTCCCTTCCTGCAGTCCGTGGCAAGCTGACGCCCGATGCCCCGCTCGCCCCACTGGTCTGGTTCAAGACCGGCGGCAGGGCCGAGTGGCTGTTCGAGCCCGTCGACGCAGAGGATCTGAGCGGCTTTCTTGCCGGGCTTGATCCGCGCATCCCGGTCATGGCCCTGGGCCTCGGCTCCAATTTGATCGTGCGCGACGGCGGGGTTCCAGGCGTGGTCGTGCGGCTTGGCAAGGCGTTCGCTGCCGTGACCGCCAGCGACGACCAGACGCTGCGCTGCGGGGGGGGGGCCAGCGGCATTCTCGTCTCCTCGACCGCACGCGACGCGGGGATAGGCGGGCTGGAGTTCCTCCGTTCCATCCCCGGAACCGTTGGCGGCTTCGTGCGGATGAACGGCGGCGCCTATGGCCGCGAGGTCAAGGACGTGCTGGTCGATTGCGAGATCGTGCTGCGCTCGGGCGAGCGGCGCTGGCTGGCGCTTGACGATCTGGGCTACACCTACCGCCACAGCGCCCTGCCCGAGGGTGCCGTCGTCATTGCCGCGACGTTTCGCGGCCACCCTGCCGCGCCCGAAGAGATACAGGCGGAAATGGACCGGATCTCGGCCAGCCGCGAGGCGAGCCAGCCGTTGCGCAGCAAGACGGGCGGTTCGACCTTCAAGAATCCGCCCGGCGACAAGGCCTGGGAACTGGTGGATAGCGCCGGTTGCCGCGGGCTCACGCTCGGCGGGGCGCAGGTGAGCGAGAAGCACACCAACTTCCTCATCAACACCGGCAGCGCCACCAGCACCGAGATCGAGGCGCTGGGCGAGGACGTTCGCCGCCGGGTGAAGGAAAACTCGGGCGTCGAGCTCGAATGGGAAATCCAGCGCGTCGGCACGCCCGTCCCGGCGCCCGGCATCAAACGAGAAGGCAAACAGTGACTCTCCCCAAGCTCCACGTCGCGGTCCTGATGGGCGGCTGGTCCAGCGAACGGCCGGTCTCGCTGATGAGCGGAGAGGGTGTTGCCAAGGCGCTGGAGAGCCGGGGCCATACGGTGACGCGGATCGACATGGGGCGCGACGTGGCGGCCCGGCTGGCCGACGCCGCGCCGGACGTCGTGTTCAACGCCCTGCATGGCTCGCCGGGCGAGGACGGGACGGTGCAGGGCATGATGGACCTGATGGGGCTTTGCTATACCCATTCCGGCCTCGCCACCTCGGTCATCGCGATCGACAAGGAGTTGACCAAGCAAGCGCTGGTTTCCCGCGGGATTCCGATGCCGGGCGGCCGCGTGGTCGAGACGGAAGAGCTCTATCGGCACGATCCCGTGCCGCGCCCCTATGTGCTGAAGCCGGTCAACGAAGGCTCCTCGGTCGGCGTGGCCATCGTCACCGCCGACGGCAACATGGGCAATCCGATTTCCCCGTCGGCCAAGGGCCCCTGGCAGGAGTTCGATCACCTGCTGGCGGAGCCGTTCATCCGCGGCAAGGAACTGACCACGGCGGTGATCGGTGACCGGGCGCTGACCGTGACCGAACTCAAGCCCAAGTCCGGGTTCTATGATTTCGACTCCAAATACACCGACGGGCTGACCGAGCACGTCTGCCCGGCCGACATCCCGGATGCGATCACCGAGGCCTGCAAGGACATCGCCCTCAGGGCCCACCGATTGCTTGGCTGCAAGGGCACGAGCCGGTCGGACTTCCGCTGGGACGATGAGCGTGGTCTCGAAGGGCTGTTCCTGCTGGAGGTCAACACCCAGCCCGGCATGACCCCCCTGAGCCTCGTGCCCGAACAGGCGCGCCATTGCGGCATGAGCTACGAGGATCTGGTTGAGGCGATCATCGCCGAGGCGCTGCGCGATGCCGGCAGGATGCCGGCGGAAGGCGCGGCGGCATGAGCCAGACGATCCGGCGCAAGGCGCCGCCACTGCGCAAGGTCGCCGCGCGCGAGGGCAAGGCCCGCAAGGTCAATGCTGCGCGGGAGAAGACCGGGTCGGCGCTCGATGCGGCCTTGGCCTGGATCCCGCTGAGCGAGGAGCAGCTTCACCGGGTGTTCCTCGCCCTGATTCTGGTGGTCGCGCTGGCCCTTGCATGGATGGTCGCGGCCATGGCGGGCCTGCAGGGCATTGCCACCAGCCAGTTCGCCAGCATTGCGGGGCAAGGCGGCTTTGCCGTGCGCCGCGTCGATGTGCGCGGCGTGGCGCATCTCAACGAGCTCAAGGTCTACGAGATGGTGCTGGCGGAGAAGGACCAGGCCATGCCGCTGGTCGACATCGGCCGGCTGCGGCAAGACCTGCTCGGTCTGTCATGGGTGCAGGACGCGCGCGTTTCGCGCCAGCTGCCGGACACGCTCGTGGTCGATATTGTCGAGCGCCAACCCTATGCGGTGCTCAAGAAGCCCGACAGGCTGGTGCTGATTGACGCGGCCGGGCACGAGCTCGAAGCCGTCTCGCCGGCCCGCGCCAAGGGCAAACTGGTTGTCTCCGGCCCGGGGGCGGGACAGCAGGTCGAGGCCCTGATCGCCCTGCTCGATGCGGCGCCGGCACTGAAGCCGCAGGTGCAGGAGGCGGAATGGGTCGGCAACCGCCGATGGAACCTCGAATTCGGCACCGGTCAGGTCCTCGCCCTGCCGGAAGGAGACAAGCAGGCCGCCAATGCGCTGATGGCCTTTGCCCGGCTCGACGGAGTCAACCGGCTGCTCGGCGGACGGGTCGCCGCCTTCGACATGCGGGCGCCCGACCGGATCTATTTCCGCGTGCCCGGCCGCACCGAGGACGAGGCCAAGGCCGCCGCCGCTGCCGCCGCTGCCAAGGCGGCCGCCAAGGCAGATGCGAAGGCCGCGAGTTCGACCGCAGCCGGTGAGGAGCACACCTGATGGCCCAGCCCCGCATCGGGCGCGTCATCGGCGCCGCCAACATCGGATCGTTCCGCATCTCGGCGATGATCGCCGGGATTTCGGACACCGGCGAACTGGTCGTGCTCGGCTCGGCCCACCGCGCCGCACAGGGTATCAAGCGCGGCTACGTGACCGACATGGCCGCCGCCACCTATGCCGTGCGCGATGCCATCGAGCGGGCCGAACGGATTGCCCAGACCAGCATCGGGTCGGCCTGGATCGGAACGGCGGGGGCGGGGCTCGCCAGCTCTGTCGCGCAGGTCGAGGTCGATATCGGCGGCCGCCGGATCGAGGAGGACGATATCGACCACCTCCTCCATGCCGGTCGCGGGGTGATCCAGCCGGACGGGCGCATGGTCCTGCATGCCCAGCCGGCTCATTACACGCTGGACGGGGCGCACGGGGTTGCCAACCCGCGCGGGCTTCATGCCGAGCGACTGGCCGTGGACATCCACGTGATGCTGGCCGATGGCGCTCCGGTCCGTAACCTGACCGAGGCGGTCCAGAACGCACATCTCGACGTGGACGGCGTCATCGGTTCGCCGATCGCGGCCGGCCTTGCCTGCCTCACGCCGGAGGAGCGTGACCTTGGCGTGGCATTGGTCGAATTCGGCGGCGATGTGACCAATGTCTCGGTCTTTGCCGGCGGGATGCTGCTGGGCCTTGCCTCGATCCCGCTTGGCTCCGGCGACATTACCGACGCCATCGCCTCGTCTTTCGGGATCCGCCGCTTCCAGGCCGAGCGATTGAAGTGCGTTAATGGCTCGGCAATCGCCAGCCCGGCCGATCATCGCGAGATGGTCCCGGTCCAGGGCCCCGGCGAGGAAAGCACCGGCCAGCTTGCCCGGCACGCTGACGAATCGAACCGGATTCCGCGCTCTGAACTTGTCTCGGTCATCACCGCCCAGTTGGGGCGCCTGATGGAAGAGGTAAACAAGGCTCTGAAATCGCTTGGATATGCTGGCGGTAGCGGGCAACAGGTGGTATTCACCGGCGGCGGCGCAGAGCTGGTCGGCCTGGCCGACTTTGCTCAAGCCGCGCTCGGCAAGCCGGTGCGGATCGGCAAGCCGCCGCAGCTGCGCGGTCTGGCCGAGGCCCATGCCCGGCCCGGTTTCGCGACGCTCGCCGGACTGATCCTCCATGCGGCGGCCGATCCGGTGGACATCCGCCGCATCGGCCGGGGCAGCCGCGGCGGTCCAGATCAGGGCGAGCTCGGGCTGTGGCAGCGCATCAACCGGGCGCTGCGGGATTATTTCTAGGAGCTTTACTTTGGCTTCTGGCGGGTTTCGGACTGTGGACAACGGCTGGTCGGGGCTTGGTCGACCAATTCGAAGCGTGCATCACTTTGCGGTCGGCCGCCCCATGGGATTGCCCGTGACGCGGTCTGTTTGGAGACAGGGATGAGCATCAATATCGGTCCGCCGGCGGTTGAGGAACTGCGTCCGCGCATTACCGTCATCGGCGTGGGTGGCGCGGGCGGCAACGCCATTGCCAACATGATCCGAGCAGAGATCGAAGGTGTCGATTTCATCGTCGCCAACACCGATGCTCAGGCGCTCAACAACGCCGTTGCGGAGCACCGCATCCAGCTCGGGCCGGAGATTACCCAGGGCCTCGGCGCCGGTTCGCGACCCGAAGTGGGCCGTGCGGCGGCTGAAGAGACCATTACCGATATCGATCGCGCGCTCGATGGCGTCCACATGTGCTTCATCGCCGCCGGCATGGGCGGCGGCACGGGCACCGGAGCGGCGCCGGTGATCGCCAAGGCGGCGCGCGACAAGGGCGTCCTCACCGTGGGCGTGGTGACCAAGCCGTTCCTGTTCGAAGGCACGCGGCGCATGCGTTCGGCCGAAGCGGGCATCGAGGAACTGCAGAAGCACGTCGACACGCTGATCGTCATTCCAAACCAGAACCTGTTCCTGGTCGCCAAGGCGGAAACCACCTTCAAGGAGGCCTTCCAGCTTGCGGACGAGGTACTGCAGCAGGGCGTCCGCTCGATCACCGACCTGATGGTCATGCCGGGCCTCATCAACCTCGACTTTGCCGACGTCCGCTCGGTCATGGGCGAGATGGGCAAGGCGATGATGGGCACCGGCGAGGCCGATGGCCAGAACCGCGCGCTGGAAGCGGCCGAACGGGCGATCTCCAACCCGCTGCTCGATGGCGTGTCGATGCAGGGCGCCAAGGGCGTCATCATCTCGATCATCGGCGGCGAGGATATGAAGCTGCTCGAGGTGGACGAGGCGGCGAACCACATCCGTGACCTGGTCGATCCCAACGCGAACATCATCTGGGGTTCGGCCTTCAACCCAGACCTTCAGGGCAAGATTCGCGTCTCCGTGGTGGCGACCGGGATCGAGCAGACCGCCGAACAGGCGCTGACCGCTCCCTCGGGCGGGGGCTTTTCGCTCGGCGCGTCGCGCGGGATTGCGCGGCCTGGTCTGGCCCGGTCGGAACCGGCGCCCGAGGTGCAGGTTGCGCCTCCGGCGGTACAGCCTGTGGCTGTGGAGCCAGTGCAGGAGCTGGCGCTGGAGCAGGAGGCTCCGGCCGAAGCTGAGCCGCTTGAACTGGATCTCGAAGCCGCCGAGCCGCAGCCGGAAAGCGCCGAAGCATCCGGGGCCGATGGATCGGCAGGCGACGAGGAGCTGCTGCTCGACGCCAGCCGCCTCGCCGATGAGCCTGCGACCGAAGCGCCGGCCATCGAGCTGCCGCCTGCCCAGCCGGCGCCTCCGGAAGAGCGGACTCCGCGGCTGTCGGGGGGCGGAACCACCCTGTTCGAGCGCATGGCCAACCTGTCGCGCGGCGGCGGGCGGACCCTGCGCGAAGACGATGCCGACGACGGGGGCGAAGAGAGCCAGTCGATCAGCATTCCCCGCTTCCTTGGACGGCAGAACAACCAGTAACCGTCGGTCCTGCGCCGGATAGGGCGCGGGCCGATCGGAGCCGTTCCGCTGGCGTTCATCCGGTCTCGGGCAGGCGTCCGGCCGGATGCGGCGGGCGAACGGCGCAAAGCATGGCGCGGTCGGGACGTGCGATTATGCCGATGGACGGGACGATGATCACCGGGTTGGGCGGAAGGAACCGGCGGCTGGCAAAGGTCTTGGCCGGCGCTGCGCTCGTGGCCGCCGGCTGCTGGGCGGCGCCCGGGGACGTTCTCGCGCAGCCGGTGGTGCAGTCAGTGCCCGATGGTGGCTCGCGCATGCTCAACGCGGCGCTCGCCCGGCTCGCCCGCGATCCGCGCGATCTTGCCGCGCTGATCGATGCCGGAAATGCAGCCCTCCAGATGGGCGATGTCGATGCGGCCGTCGGTTTCTTCAGCCGCGCCGACCAGCTTTCGCCAAACAACATGCGGGTCAAGGCCGGCCTTGCCGGGGCCCTTGTCCGCAGCGAAAATCCCTACGATGCCATTCCCCTGTTCACCGAGGCGGAACGGGCGGGTGCGATGGATGCGATGCTCCTGTCCGACCGCGGGCTTGCATACGACCTCGTCGGCGACAACACCACGGCCCAGCGTTATTACCGTCAGTCGCTCGCCGCGGGGGCCAACGACGAGACCAGCCGCCGTCTGGCGCTCAGCCAGGCCATGGCGGGCGACAGGGCAGGGATGGAGGCCACCCTCTCCCCGCTGCTGCAGCGACAGGACAAGTCCGCCTGGCGCACCCGCGCCTTCTCCCTCGCGATCCTCGGGCGGGCGGATGACGCGATTGCCATTGCCAATCAGACCATGCCTGCGGGACTGGCCTCCGGCATTGCCCCCTACCTGCGCTACATGCCGCGCCTGACCCCCGCCCAGCAGGCTGCCGCGGCAAACTTCGGCCGCTTCCCGAGGGCGGCCGAGATCGGCCACGACGATCCGCGCGTGGCGCTCTATGCGCCGCCCAAGCGGGTTGCGTCGGCCGACGCGGCACTTGTCCCCGCCGGTGAGCCGCTTGGCCGGCAGCGCTCGCGCCGCGACGGTCGAAAGGGCGAAGCAGCGACGTCGGGTTCGCGCACGCCGCCGGTCCTTGCCTCGGCTGCGCCCATCGCGCCGGCACCGGTCCGCAGCGCCCCGCCCGAACCCATGCCCGTCCGCCAGACCGTCGCGGCGCCGGCGCCGGCCCGAATTCGGTCTCAGCCGCCCTCACCATCAGTCGCACCGGCGCCAGCCCCGGCCTCGGCCCCGGCGCGCGCTTCGCAAGCTGGCAATGCCACCCTGGCCTCGGCCTCGGGCTTCGATCTGTCGCGCGTCGGCGCCACTCAGCCCGCTGCTGCCGCCACGCCGCCGCCGCGCCCGGCCGGCGTGCCTGCGCCGACGGCGGCGGCGGCTGTGCCCGCTTCCGTCGCGCCGGCCACAGCCACGCCCGCACCGGCACCAGTCCCCCGGCCGACGCCGACCCGCCCACGCCGGGTGGCCGATGCCTTCGCCGACCTGTCTCTGCCGTCCGGACCCGCCGCACCGGCGCCAGGCGCGGTGGACATCCGCAAGATCGCCGCGGCCAAGGCCAAGGCCGAGGCCGCCAAGGTGCCGCCCAAGCCAGCCCATCCGAGCCGCATATGGGTCCAGGTCGGCACGGGACGCGACATAAAGGCGCTCGGCTTCACCTGGCGGGGGCTGGCCAAGGACAATCCGGAGCTGTTCCGGTCCCGGGATCCCTTCCTGTCTGACTGGGGGCGGACCAACCGCCTGCTGACCGGGCCGTTTCCCACCGAAAGTGCCGCCCAGGCGTTCCTGGCGAAGCTCAAGAAGAACGATATCGACGCGTTCCTCTGGACCAGCCCGGCCGGCCAGGTGGTGGACGAACTGGAAGCAAGGTAAACGCGCGGTTTATCCGCACAGGGTTTCCTCTTGTTTTCCACACCTTGTAAACAGGCTTGTCGAGTTTTGCGCAGGCCAGAGCCATGGCCGGATTGTCTCGGCCCCGGCTCCGGCAGCATCCAGCCGCTCAACGGGGCGGGAGAATGTCATTGAGGACTGGCCAGAACGACGTGGAACGCGATGATGACGATGCCGCACCGGTGGATATGCTCGCCTCGTTGTTCGAGGCGCGCGGCTGGCAATACGAATTTGTCAGCGATGACGAGATTTCGGTAGAAATCCAGGGGTCCTGGGCCAGCTTCCAGTTGCGCGGCATCTGGCGACGCGAGGACCACGTGCTCCAGCTGCTTTGCCTGCCCGACATCCGCATCCCGGACGACAAGCGCGGGCCGATGTTCGAGGTCCTGGCGCTGGTGAACGAGCAGATGTGGCTCGGCCATTTCGACGTGTGGTCGAATGGCATGGTGCTGCTCTACCGCCACGCGATGATGCTGGGCGACGATGGCATGCTGAGCATCTCGCAGGCGCAGACGGCGGTCGAAGCCGCGATCGACGAGTGCGACCGGTTCTACCCGGCGTTCCAGTTCATCCTCTGGGGGGACAAGTCCCCGGCCGAAGCCCTCGCCAGCGCCCTCGTCGACGCGGCGGGGGAAGCCTGACCGCTCGACTTTCTGCGATGGGCGCGGGTAAGGGAAGAGAATGAGCGATCCCGCAATTCTTCTCATCGGCGCCGGCAACATGGGCGGCGCCATGCTTGCCGGCTGGCTGGCTTCGGGCATGGACCCGCAGTGCTTCACCGTCGCCGATCCCTTTCTGAAGGCTGCCCCGGCCGGTGTCCGCCTGCTGCGCGAACCGCCCGCGGGCGAGACGTTCGGCGTGGTCCTGCTTGCCTTCAAGCCCCAGCAGATCGCTGAGGCGGTCCCGTCCGTCGCGCCGCTTGTCGGGCCGGGAACGCTGCTGTTGTCGATCCTTGCCGGGGTCGATCTCGATACGCTGGCAAGCCGCTTCCCTTCGGCAGGCGGGATTGTGCGGCTGATGCCGAACCTTGCCGCCGCGCTGGGCAAGTCGCCCATCGGCATGGTCGGGCGGGTCGGTGCCGAAGGCCGGGCGCTGACCGAGCAGCTGATGGCCCCGCTGGGCCGGGCCGAGTGGCTGTCCGGCGAGGACCAGATGGACCTCGTCACCGCGCTTGGCGGGTCGGGGCCGGCTTTCGTCTACCGGATGATCGAAACGCTGGCTGCCGGCGCAGCCGAGCTCGGCCTGCCGCGTGACCAGGCCGATCGGCTCGCCCTTGCCATGGTCGAAGGCGCCGCCGCCCTTGCTGCCGCTTCCCCCTGTTCGGCGGGCGAACTGGCCGAGCGGGTCGCCAGTCCCGGCGGTACGACCCGCGCCGGGCTCGACGTGCTCGATGCGGACCGGCGTCTGGCCCGGCTGATGGAGGATACGCTGCGCGCGTCGCGCGACCGCAGCGCCGAGATGACGCGCGAGGCAAGGCAGCGAAGCTGACCGGGCGCAATACATTTTGCGACAAGGGCCCGGGCGGGTTGTTCTTGAAAGATTAAGAGGGAAGGGCGATATTCGGCGGCATCGGCTCTATCCCGAGCCGTATTTGGAGCTTTGACCACTATGGCAAACTGGAACGATCCCCAGCCCTCACGGACGGGCTTCGGCGCGTCTCCCAGCCTTTTCCCCACGGCCCAGGCGGCGAACTATGACCTGGGTCTGCGCCGTTACATGCTCTCCATCTACAACTACATGGCCTCGGGCGTGCTGCTCTCGGGCATCGTTGCGCTGCTCTTCGCGAGCTCGGGCGCGGCGGCCGCGGTCTTCGCGACGCCGCTGCGCTGGCTGATCGCGCTCGCCCCGCTCGGCTTCGTGATGGCGATGAGCTTCGGTCTCAACAAGATGCAGACCAGCACCGTGAAGACGCTGTTCTGGTGCTTCAGCGTGGCCATGGGCCTGTCGCTGTCGTCGATCTTCTTTGTCTACACTGGCGCCTCGATCGCGACGACCTTCTTCGCGACGGCGGCCGCCTTCGCGGGCCTTAGCCTGGTGGGTTACACTACCAAGAAGAGCCTGTCGGGCATGGGCACCTTCCTGATCATGGGCGTCTGGGGCCTCTTGGCTGCGATGATCATCAACATGATCTGGCCCTCGCAGGGGCTGGGCCTGGTGATCTCGCTGCTTGGCGTGCTGATTTTCGCGGGCCTGACCGCGTACGACACGCAGCGCCTGAAGGAGCAGTATGCCTATGTCGCGGGTTCGGACATGATGGGCAAGGCCGTGGTGATGGGCGCGCTGAGCCTGTACCTCGACTTCATCAACATGTTCACTTTCCTGCTCCAATTCTTGGGCGACCGCCGTTAAACACCGGACGCTCGAGTTTCGATTGCCCGGCAGCGCATTGTCGCGGCCGGGCATTTTTTTGCGCGGAATGGGCCTTGTGCAGGCTGGTTTCCGGGAGCCGATCCGAGTAAGTATCGCGCCGGAATTGCGGGAGGATCGAGGATGTCGGGCCGTATCTTGGGCAGGTTGCAGATTGCCACCGCGATGGGCCTTGTCGTTCTGGTGGCAGGCTGCGGAGACAAGACTCCGCCCGCTCCGCCTCCTCCTCCGCCGCGGCCGTTGGCGATAATGGTCCCGCCGCGGCCAGTCCCGCCCGGCGGGGCCGCGCCCAACCTGTTGGTGCCTCCTGTCGATGCAAGCGGCCTGCGCTACAGCGTCAACCGCAACATCACCCCGGCGCAGACGGTCTGGAACCTGCGCTCCGCTTGGAACGTCGCCGCGCTCAACTGCCACGATCCGCGCCATGCCGACGTCCTGGTCAACTACCGCACCTTCCTCAAGACCCACGCCAAGGGACTGACCAAGGCGAATCGGACGGTCGATGCCGAATTCAAGGCCAAGTACGGCTCGCGCTTCATCGCCCCGCGCGAGAAGTACATGACCGAGGTTTACAACCACTTCGCCCTACCGCCGACCATGAACGAGTTCTGCACGGCCGTGCAGGCGGTCGGCCGCGATGCCATGGCGGTGAAACCGGCGGAACTGGAAGCCTTTTCCGTCCGCTCGCTGCCGAACGTGGAGGTCGTGTTCGATGACTTCTATCGCAAGTACGAGAAGTACCGCATGGAGCTGGCCGACTGGCAGCGCAAGTACGCGCCGCCGCCGACCCCGATCACGATGAGCCAGCCCGGCGGCGCCGGACAGGGCGCGGCGCAGCCGGCCTCCTGACCGGATTCTGGCCGTCCAAAATAGGTCTTTTCATGGGACTGGCCCTTCGCTAAGGGGGCCGCTCCCGCGGGCGGCGGCCTTGGCCTTCCCCCGCGTGGTGCACTGGAACGGGGCCGTAGCTCAGCTGGGAGAGCGCGTCGTTCGCAATGACGAGGTCAGGGGTTCGATCCCCCTCGGCTCCACCAGTGTACTCCGGATCGCCCCGTTCGGGACTGAGGCAATTCCCCGCACCGCTCTTCCGCTAGCCGTCTGTTAACCCCGGTCCGCTAGGGACTCGAGGGGGCTCTGGCGGGATTTTCCATGCGGTTGAGACATTGGACATTGGCACTGGTGGTGCTTGCGGCGGCCAGTCCGGCTGCGGCACAGGTCTACCATCTCAGCGACGGGGTCGTGCGGGTGCGCCACGGCGGCAGCAGCGCGCCGGCCGTCCGCGCATCTGACAAGCGGACCGTCGTCCTGGCCGATGTAGAGCCGCAAGCCATGGTCCTGTCGGTCGCTGCTCAACCCGCCTGGGACCGTGCCTCCGCTGCGCCCCTGCTGGACAAGGCCGCAGCCGACGCGGGGCTGCACCCGGCCCTGCTCGAGGCGCTGGTGTGGCAGGAAAGCCGCTGGCACCCCGATGCGGTCTCGCGCAAGGGCGCGATCGGCCTCACCCAATTGATGCCCGGTACGGCGCGGGAACTTGGCGTCGATCCGCGCGACCCCACTGCCAACCTTCAGGGCGGCGCACGCCACCTGCGTAACCTGATCGACCACTTCGACGGCGACTTGGTCAAGGCGCTGGCCGCCTACAACGCGGGGGTAAGGCGGGTCGAGCAAGCCGGCGGGGTTCCGCCGATCGCGGAAACGCAGCACTATGTGCTGGCCATTCTCGGCCGGATCACCGCAACCGTCAGCAGGCGCTAGGTTGACGGTGCAGCGCGGGAAAGCTAGGCGCGGCGGATCAAGGCCTTCGCGCCTGTCCGCTCGGCAATTGCTGCCCCACGCTTCGCTTGAGCTTGCCCAGGGCCGGGCGCAACCGCTAGTTTCACAACCATGCATTTTCTCGACCAAGCCAAGATCTATGTCCGCGCTGGTGGCGGCGGGCCGGGGGCGGTATCGTTCCGGCGTGAGAAGTACGTTGAGTACGGCGGGCCGGACGGCGGCGATGGCGGCAAGGGTGGCGATATCGTGTTCGAGGCCGTGGCCGGGCTCAACACCCTGATCGACTTCCGTTATACCCAGCACTTCAAGGCGCCGCGCGGCGGTCATGGCCAGGGCAAGAACCGCAAGGGCGCGGCAGGCAAGGATCTTGTCATCAAGGTTCCCGTCGGCACCCAGGTGATCTCTGACGAGGACCGCGAGACGGTGCTGGCCGACCTGACCGAAGCCGGGCAGCGCGTGGTCTTCCTCGAGGGCGGCCTCGGCGGGCGCGGCAACGCCTCCTACAAGACCAGCACCAACCGTGCGCCTCGCCAGCACCAGCCCGGAATCCCGGGCGAGGAGATGTACGTGTGGCTGCGGCTGAAGCTGCTGGCCGATGCGGGGCTGGTCGGACTGCCGAACGCCGGAAAGTCCACCTTCATCAACCAGATCACCAACACCAAGGCCAAGGTGGGCGACTATGCCTTCACCACGCTACGCCCGCAGCTTGGCGTGGTGCGCCACCGCGACCGCGAGTTCGTGCTGGCCGACATCCCTGGCCTGATCGCCGGCGCTGCCGAGGGCGCGGGGGTAGGGGACCGGTTTCTTGGCCACATCGAACGGTGCCGCGTGCTGATCCACCTGATCGACGTTCATGGCACCGATCCGGTCGAGGCGATGCGCATCGTCGAGGAAGAGCTGGAGGCCTATGGCGCCGGGCTGGATGACAAGCCGAGGCTGGTCGCGCTCAACAAGATCGACCTCGTGGACAGCGAACTCGTCGAAGCCTTCGCCCGCGAACTGCTGGAGGCAGGGGCCGACGAGGTGTTTCCGATTTCCGGCGCCACCGGTGCGGGCATCCCGGCCCTGCTCGACGCCGTGATTGACTACCTTCCCGCCGCCACGGTGACCGAGCGGCCCGCCGGGGAGCGGGAAGAGGCCGACGAAACGCCCTGGTCGCCGATCTGACCGACAGTCGGGCCGGGCCCGTCCGTTCGGCGCGTTTCGGAATCCGCTCGAACGCCACCCGCCCCGCGCACGCGACGATGCGATCTTGCATCCGGCCGGGTTTGGCCTAATCGCTCGTCTCACTATGCAGACGGGGCATTCCCACATTTCGACCCTTGCGGACTTGCGCGATCCCGCGCGCTGCCCGCGTCTGGTGGTCAAGGTCGGCTCGGCCCTGCTGGTCGATGCCGCGGGGCCGCGCCGGGCGTGGATAGAGGCGCTGGTGGGCGAACTGGCCGCCGCGCGGGCGCGCGGGCAGGACGTGATCGTCGTCAGCTCAGGAGCGATCGCGCTGGGCGCCCGCACCCTCGGGCTGGAGAAGGGCGGGCGCGGCAGTCTGGCCGATGCCCAGGCGGCGGCCGCCGTTGGCCAGATCGCGCTGTCCGGCCTGTGGGCCGAACTGCTGGGCCGCCACGGGCTCACCGCCGCGCAGCTGCTGCTGACCCTGGAGGATCTGGAAGACCGCCGGCGCTACCTGAACGCCACCGCCACCCTGACCCGCCTGCTGGACGCGGGCGCCGTACCGGTCATCAACGAGAACGATTCAGTTGCCACCCAGGAGATCCGGTTCGGCGACAACGACCGGCTGGCCGCCCGGGTCGCCCAGGCCGCCCGCGCCAGCGCGGTGCTCCTGCTGTCGGACGTCGACGGCCTTTACGATCGCAATCCCAGGGATCCCGAGGCGCGGTTGCTGCCCGTGGTCCATGGGGTCACGCCCGATATCCACGCCATGGCCGACGGCGGCAGCGCCTCCGGGCTGGGATCTGGCGGCATGACCTCCAAGCTGCAGGCGGCCGAGATCGCGGAGCTGGCGGGCATTGCGCTGATCATCGGCAACGGCACGAAGGACGCTCCCATTGCCCGCGTTGTCGATCAGGGCATTGGCACGCTGTTCCTCCCCCGCCGCAAGGCGCGGGCCCGCAAGGCTTGGCTCGGCGGGCGGCTGCGGACGCGGGGCACTTTGACCGTCGACGCCGGCGCGCAGAAGGCGCTCAAGGGCGGGGCGAGCCTGCTGGCGGCCGGGATCACCGCGGTCGAGGGTCATTTCGTGCGCGGCGATGCCGTGGCGATCCGTTCGGCCGAGGGGGCAACGCTGGCACATGGTCTCAGCGAATACGATGCCGCCGAGTGCGAACGCCTGATGGGCCGGCAGAGCGCCGATCATGCGGACTTGCTCGGCTATGAGCCGCGTTCGGCCGTGGTTCACCGCGACCAGCTCGTCCTGCTGTGACCCTCGTTGCCATCACCGGCGCCACCGGCTTTGTCGGGCAGGCCGTGGTCGACCGCGCGCTGGCCGCCGGGCTGGAGGTGCGCGCGCTGGTCCGCCGCGATCAGGAAAAGCGCAAGGGCGTGACCTGGGTGAAGGGTGACCTGTCCGACACCCGGGCCCTCACGCGGCTGATGAAAGGGGCCGAGGCCGTTCTGCACGTGGCGGGGGCCATCAACCCGCCCGATGCGGCGGGTTTCGAGGCCGCCAACGTCACCGGCACGCTTTCCGTCATCGAAGCCTCGCGCAAGGCCGGCGTGCCGCGCCTCGTCTTCGTCTCCTCGCTCTCGGCGCGCGAACCTGGCCTGTCCGCCTATGGCTCGAGCAAGGCGCGGGCCGAGAAGTTGGTCAAGGCGAGTGGGCTCGACTGGACCATCGTCCGCCCGCCCGCGATCTATGGCCCGCGCGACCGGGAGATGCTGGAGCTGTTCAGGCTCGCCCGCTGGCGGCTGCTGCCGATGCCGCCGAAGCCGGGGCGGGCCTCACTGGTCCATGTCGACGATCTGGCGGATCTCCTGTTGGCGCTGATTCCGGCCAACCGCAGCGCCTTCCACCGCACCTTTGAGCCGGACGACGGTCGCCCCGGGGGCTGGAGCCATTACGAACTGGCCCGCGCGATCGGCTGGGCCGTCGGGTGCCGGCCCTGGGTCGTGCACCTGTCCCGCCGGGCGCTGGGCTGGGTGGCCGCGCTCGACGGCCGGCTGCGCAAGGACAAGGCCAAGATGACCCCGGACCGCGTTGGCTACATGTGCCATCCCGACTGGGTCGTGCGCGAAAGGGCGCGCGTGCCGCAGCGATTGTGGCAGCCGAGGATCGAGACCCGGCAGGGGCTGACTGCAACCGCCCGCTGGTACCGCAAGGCCGGCTGGCTCTAGTCAGTCCCGCCGCCAACCAGTCGCAGAAGGTCGATCAGGCCGCGCAGGCCCGGCAGGCTGCCCGGCACTCCGATAAAACGGGGTTGCCAGTCTGGCGCGAACTTCTCCTTGAACCGGCGCAGGCCGGCGAAGCCATAGGCACCGGCGTCCATCGCATAGCCCAGCCGCGCCAGCCGTGCCCAGGACGGCGCCAGCTTTCCGCCCTGCAGTCCGGACAGGGGGGCAAGCCCCAGGTTGAAGCGGCGGCAGCCGTCTTCCCGCGCAAGGGCGATCAGTTCGCACAGCAGGAAGTCCATCGTGCCGGGCGGCGCACTTTCGGCATGGCGCATGAGGTCCACCGAAAGCTCGCCTCCGTCGCCGGATCGCCACAGGTTGGCAAAGGCCAGCGGCACCATGGGCGCGCATTCGCGCACCACGACGGCCGTGTCGAAGCGGCCGAGGTAACCGGGTGAGAAGGCTCCCAGGCTGAAGCTCTTTTCGCGTTGGCGCCGGGCGGACAGCCACTCCTGCGAAACCGAGGCCAGGGCCGGCAGCCAATAGGCCAGATCACCCGGCGTGACGATCTTCACCCGCAGCCCTTCGCGCAGCGCGCGGGCGTGGCCGTTGCGCAGGGATTTCATACGCGGCCCTTGCAGGGTGAAGCGGATCGGATCGACGCTCGCTTCCTCTCCGTACTTGATCGGCCGCAAGCCGAGTTCAACCATGAGCGGCAGCAGGGCCGCACTGATCTGGTAGAAGCAAAGGCGCGCGTAATGCGCGTCGCTCAGACGCCGCAGTTCCCAGCACAGTTCGCCCCACCGCTCTTCCGCGCCGACGGGGTCGCCCATGACCACCCAGGTCCTGCCGCGCTGGCGGAACATCACGAAGGCATCGCCGCTCGGGTGGATCAGGAATCGCTTGTCCCCGGTGAAGGCGAGCGCGGCGTCGCTGCGCGGCCAATGGGCCGTTGCGCGGGCAAAGACATCTTCCGGCAGCCGGGCAACTCCCGCAGGGCGACAGGGGCGGTGCAGCAGGCGGCTGAAGGCATAGGCTGCAATGACGATCCCGGTGGCGAAGCTGGCGCGCAGGAAGCGGGGTGCATCCCCGCGCAGCGCGAACTCCCACCACAGCTGGTTGTCATAGGCAAGATGGCGGTAGGCGTGTGCCCCGGTCGCCCCGCTGAGCGCCACGGCAAGCACGGCGGCGGCAAGCCAGCCAGCGTTGCCTGAACCGAACGGGCCTGCCGTCCGCCGGTAGAAGGCCGGAGCCGCCGCTTGCAGCAGACCGGCCAGCGTCAGCATGACGATCGCCTCCTCGAAATCGAGGCCCTTGGCGAGCGAAAAGGCCGCCCCCAGCATGAACAGCAGGCGGGCTGCGCGCATGCCGCTCTCCAGCCGGTCCGCCAGCGCCGGCGCCACCAGCAGCAGCGCGGTCCCGACCAGACTGGCCGAGAGATGCGATGCCTCGATGAACGGCAGCGGGAGCAGGGCGACAAGGGCATGCATCCGGCCATGCGCGGCCGGAACGGCGCCCGAGAGCAGCAGGACGAGCCCGCCCGCAAAGGCAAGGGCGCCCATGACGGTGGGCGCCAGTTCGAAGGTTACGATGCCGCACAGGTCACGCAGGCGGCCCACCTGTCGACGCAGGCCGTGCGCTTCGCTTGCCGTGTTGATGAAGAGCGCGATGCCGAGCGGCAGGAAATAGTAGATCACCCGATAGGCGAGAAGCGCGGCGGCCAGCTCTGCCGGCACGGCCCCCAGCGAGGCCGGCAGGCCGGCGAACATGATTGCCTCGAACACGCCGATGCCGCCGGGCACGTGCGTAACCAGCCCGGCAAGGATGGCGATTGCATAGACCACGTAGAGCTGCGGAAAGTCGGCCAGGGCCAGACCCGGCACGAGAACGATCAGCGCGGCGGCCGAAAAGGCCAGGTCAAGCGCGCCCATTCCGATAAGGAGGCCGAGCGCTGCGGGCGAAACGCCAGGTGCGCTGCGCGCGAACAGGCGGCGCAAGGCCGGAGGACGGCGCAAGGCTCCGAACAGGCAGGCGACCAGGCCAAACAGCGCCGCCCCGACCATGCGCTCTTGCCCGGGCGAGAGGATCAGCGGACCGAGATGTACAGGCGCCCGCGCCGCGGCGAGGCTGCAGGCGGCCACGATGGCGACCCCGCCCCAGAAGGCGCCCCCCGCGATCACGATTACGCGCGCCACGGCGGCGGGAGAAAGGCCGGCCGACCCGTAGATCTTCAGGCGCGCCGATCCGCCGGTGAGCGGGGCCAGGCCGAGGTTGTGGCTGAGCGCGTAGGAGGTGAAGGCTGCCCGCGCCGTGACCCGCAGTGGAACCGCCTTCTCCCCAATCGCGCGCAGGGCAACGATGTCATAGCCGATGAGCAGGAGGTAACTGGCTGCGGTGAACAGGACCGAACCTGCTATCCGCCAGTGCGGCAGGCCGGTAAGCGCCGGAAGAATTTGCGCCAGGTTGATCGAAGCGGCCAGTCGATGCGCGGCCAGGGCAGCCGCGAACAGCACGACTGCCCCGAGCGCCAGCCCGGCAAGGCGCCGCGTCCGAGGCTGCGCCAGGCGCGCGGTCAGAGCCGTTCCCATACCTGGCTCTTGCAGAAATGCTGATGCCACAAGCACCCAGCGATGCGGGCGTGATTGGTGTCAAGCAACTCGATGTGCGAGGAGAAGCTGTGGCCAAGGTCCGGCACGAACACGGTGCCCACCCAGTGCCCCGGCCGATCCGCGCGATAGTCGCGCATCAGCTCCATGCCGATGAGGTTGGGATAGCCGGAATCGCGCGCATCGGCGAGCGCCTCCGAGGCCGCGCCCACGACGACGCCGCACAGATGCTCGCCGCATTCGTCGATCCGCACTTCGACGGTGCGCATCGGGTTGCGCCACAGGCCGCGTATCGGATTGCCGGGCGGTGAGGACGAAGCGGCGCCGGATGGCGCGGCCGCGAGTCCCAGGGCGGCGGCGAGGGCAAGAATCCCGAAGGGCGGTCGGAAGGGTTTCATGGGCACGTCACACGAAAGGTCGCGGAGGGTTGGCGATGGCCTGCAGCAAGGCCTGCGATAGCTGGCGGTGGCTCCACAGCATCAGGTGTCCGTCGTCGATCTCGACCCGGCGCGCGCTGGCCATGGCTGGCGCTTCGCAGAGGCTGTCGGTCTCGTCCGCGCCATAGATGCAGGTGACCGGTAGACCCCGGAGCAGGGGAATGGTGTGGTCCGGCGACGCATCGGTCGGCCCGGCGTAGAAGATTCCCGTGGGGTTCGCGTGAAAGTAGATGTCGCGGCCGGGCACCATGAGAACGACGGAGGCGATCCGGCGGCGCAGCTCGTCAGGCAATCCACCCAGGCCCGCGCCGATAATGTCCGCGCCGAAGGAGTTGCCGATCACCACGAGCTGGCGGGCGTGGGTCTGCTCCAGCGCGGCCCGGACGGACTGCTCTACCGCCTCGTCCACATAGGCCCGGTCCCTTGCCGCGGCGAACAGCATGGGGGAACTTACCGTAAGCACCGGAATTCCGCTTCCCGCCACATCGTCGACCAATCCTTCGCCGATGCCCACCCGCATGCCCATGTCGCCCGACCAATAAAGCGCGGCCAGGGCGGGCGCCCGGGCCGCGAGGTTGGGGGCACCGCCCGTGGCCGGAACAAGGGCGTAAGCCCTACTTTCGAAATAGCCGCCGAGCAGCATCGTCCCCGCCAGCAGCAGGAAGGGTACCGCTACGAGCAGCGCGGCAAGGCGAGTCCATCGGTGCGGAGATGGCGAACGCAACATGGAGCTTGCATGGGCCTTCGCCCCTATCCATGCCGTGGGGAACAGATTAACGGGATGTCATACGCAGGCGAGGAGTGCGCATGTCGGGACGGGTTCTGGTCGTTGAGGATGACGAGCGGCTGGGGGACTATGTCGCGCAGGGGCTGACAGAACAGAACTACACGGTCGATCGCGCCGCCAACGGCCGTGACGGTCTGTTCCTTGCCACCGACAGCGAATTCGACGTGGTGATCCTCGACCGGATGCTGCCGGGCATGGACGGTATGGCCGTGCTGCGCGCAATCCGTGCGGCGGGGGTTCTGACCCCGGTGCTGATGCTTTCGGCCCTCGGCGACACCGACCAGCGCGTCGAAGGGCTGACAGCGGGCGCGGACGATTATCTCGCCAAGCCGTTTTCCTTCGCCGAACTGCTGGCCCGGGTCCAGGCGCTGCAGCGCCGCGGCCGCGGGGCCGAGGCGCAGCCGCAGCAGGCAGTCCTGCGCTGCGGCGACCTGGAGCTGGACCGGCTGACCCGTCAGGTGCGGCGCGGCGCGCGGCGCATAGTCATGCAGCCGCGCGAGTTCCGCCTGCTGGAATATCTCATGCTGCACTCCGGCGAAGTCGTTACCCGGACCATGCTGCTCGAAGCGGTGTGGGACTACCACTTCGATCCCGGCACGAACGTGATCGACGTGCATATCAGCCGTCTGCGCCGGAAGATCGACGACGGCGAGGGTCAGCCGCTGCTGCATACCGTGCGCGGCGCCGGCTACCGCCTGGCGGCAGACTGAGGGGCGGCGAAGGCCCGATGCGCCGCTTCCTGTCCTCTACCGTCGCCCGTCTGGTGATCGCGATCTTCGTGCTGCAACTGGCCTGCGGCGGGATTGCAATGGTGCTGCTTCACTCGCAGATCGTGCAGGTCATCGCGGCGGACCGCACCCGGCAGATCTTCGACGTCCGCGATGATCTGGTCGGGGCCTATTACGAGGGGGGACGGCAGGGTCTGTCACGCTACGTGGCCGAGCAGCGCGGCAGCGTCGGGGACCCGCTGATCTTCGTTGCCATCGGCCCGGCCGGGGCTACCGGCGGGGAACCTTTGCTCAGCCACATCGCGGAGATGCCTGACATTCCCCAGACGCTGCACCCCGTGGCGCTCCAGCTGCGGCCGGCCCCGGGGGGCGAGCCCGTCGCCGGGGTCGCCATAGCGGACCGGCTGTCAGACGGGTCCGGCCTGGTGGTCGGTACGGTGACCGCGTCGGACCGGCGCTTCAATCTGGCCTTTGCGGAGGCCATCACGCTGACCATCCTGCTGACAGCGGCCCTTTCGCTCGTCGGCGCGGTGTTGATCGGCTTTTTCATCAGCCGGCGCACCCATGCCATAGCGGCGACGGCCGAGGCGCTGGCTTCCGGCAATTTCGCCGCGCGCATCACGGGCGACGCGCGGGGCGACGGGTTTGACCATCTGCGCCAGCAGATCAACGTCATGGCCGAACAGATCGATCGGCTGGTGAACCAGCTCCAGTCGGTCGCGGGGGCCCTGGCCCACGACCTGCGCTCACCCGTTGCACGGCTCAAGGCTTCGATCGAGACCGCCGGCGACACGCTGGACGAAGGCCCCGCCCTCGACGCGCTCCAGCTGGCACGGGCCGATGCGGAAGCGCTGGAAAGCATGCTCGCCGCCGCTCTGGAGCTGGCCAAGCTGGAAACTGGTGCGGTGGGGGACCGCCGCCAGCCGCTCGACCTGGCCGAACTGGCCCGCGATCTGGTGGAGCTGTACGAACCGCTGGCGGAGCAGGGCGGTACGGCGCTGGACTGCGGGGGCGAGGCGCTTACCGTGCACGCCGATCGTGAACTGATCTCCCGCTGCCTTGCCAACGTGATCGACAACGCCCTGAAGTACGGAGGAAACCGGATCGAGGTGCGGGTCAGGAAAGATGGCGGCTGGGCCTTGCTGGAAGTCAGCGACAATGGCCCCGGCATCGACGCGGAGGACCGCGTCCGTGCGATCGGTCGCTTCACCCGGCTGGACAACGCCCGGACCCTGCCCGGGGCAGGGTTGGGTCTGGCCATGGTGGACGCCGTGGCGCGCCTTCATGGCGGGCGCTTTGAACTGGCGGAAGCGAAAGGTTCAGGCGGCGGCTTCGGCCAAGGACTGGTCGCCCGGCTGCGCCTGCCCCTCGGCTGACGTTGCCGCCGCCGGCACGCCGCCTGCTTCGGGGCGCGGCGCGGGAGAGGTGACCCGCCCGGTGCGCTCCAGCTTGCCCCAGCCGATGCCGAGCCCGGACAGCGCCGCACTGGTTGCCCGGATGACCACCGAGTACATAAGCTGCCGATAGACGAACCGCTGGGCCAGCAGCAGCAGCGGACGGAACTTCTCCTCGCGCACGTCGAGGCGGTAGGCGACGAGCCCGCAGGCAAGGTCGATGGTGGTGAAACCAACCCAGTAGAGTCCCATGCGCAGAACGTCCGTCTGGGTTTGCGCCCAGCCGTGCTGCATCACGCGGACGACCGTACCGACGATGGAGATGCCCAAGGCAAGGTCGATCAGGGGGGAGATCACCGCAAAGACGATCTGGAACAGCCAGGCCTGCGGCATGCCGATGAAGGCAAGCCCGGTCGGCCGGCCGCGTGCGATGATACCGCGGTGCTTAAACAGGCACTGGAGCGTGCCGAACGACCAGCGGAAGCGCTGCCTGGACAAGGCGCGGAAGGATTCGGGCGCTTCGGTCCAGGCGACGGCCTGCTCGTCATAGGCGATCTTCCAACCGTTGCGCTGGATGGCGATGGTGAGATCCTGGTCTTCGGCCAGGGTGTCTTCCGGATAGCCGCCGACCTCGTCCAGCGCCGAGCGCCGCCAGGCGCCGACCGCGCCGGGCACGACCATGATGGCATCGAACCGGGTCAGCGCGCGCCGCTCCACGTTCTGGGCGGTGACGTATTCGACCGCCTGCCAGCGGGTGACGAGGTTCACCCGGTTGCCGACCTTGGCATTGCCGGCGACGGCGCCGATCTTCGGATCGGCAAACCAGCGCACGAGGCGCGAGACGCAGGTGGTCTCGAACTGGGTGTCGGCATCGAGCGCCACCACGATCTCGCCCGAGGCGAGTGCCAGTGCGCGGTTGAGCGCGGCGGCCTTGCCGCCGTTTTCCAGCGTCATCAGCCGCACCCGCGGCTCGTCACCGAAACAGGAGGCAACGATTTCGCTGGTCCTGTCCTTCGATCCGTCATCGGCAACGATCACCTCGAGCTCGTGCCAGTCACTCTCCAGAATGCGCCGGACCGACGCCTCGATGACCTTTTCCTCGTTGTAGGCGGGGATGATGACGGTGACTTTCGGTGCGAAGGGTTCGGCCGTTTCCATCGGCCGGCGGCGGTTCGGCAGCAGGGCAAGGCCGGTGAGGCCCAGCGAGCGGGCGATGCCAAGAGCAATGGCGAAAAAGAACATCCAGTTCAGTGAGCTCAGGACCCAACCCAGCATGGTGAAGATGGCAACGTCGGCCCGGACGGCGACCAGATCCATCGACGCCACCGGCGGCATGACCGCCTCACGGTCCAATCCGGCCAGGGTCGAGGTCGGGACCAGCCGGTAGCCGTCCGCCTCCAGCCGCTCGATGATGCGGGGCAGGGCGGCCACGGTCTGGGAGCGGTCACCGCCGCCGTCGTGGAGCAGGACGATGTTGGCGGAGCGGTCCGGATCGGTGTGTTCGATCTCGTCGATCGTCCTGTTGACGATGAAGTCGGTGCCCGGTCGCTTCCAGTCGCCCGGATCGACGTGCAGGCCGACCACGGTGTAGCCGTGCTCCTGCGCCAGCAGCGCGGGCCGCAGTTCGTCGGCATCGGTGGGTTCGGCGTCGCCGAAATAGGGTGCGCGGAACAGCCGGGTGGAGCGGCCGGTGAAGGCCTCGATCAGCCGCTGCGTGGCGTTCATCTCAAGCCGGATCCCCGCCGGCGCCTCGTCGGCCATGTTTGGGTGGGTGTAGGAATGATTGCCGATCTCGTCGCCGTCGTCAGCCATGCGGCGCAGCAGCCCGGCATTGCCGACCCCGTTTTCGCCGACGACGAAGAAGGTCGCGGGCACGTGGTAGTGCTCGAGAATGGACAGGATCTTCGGGGTCCACACAGGGTCCGGTCCATCGTCGAAGGTCAGCGCAATCAGCTTGTCGCGTGCGCCGGTGCGCTGCACCACGAACGGGGTCGGCAATTCGCCATAGGTTTCCTGGGCAATGACGTGGCTGGCGGGGTCGAATGCCACCAAGCGCGTGCCGGGGTGCGGCTCGGCCGCGATGCGCAGGATTTCGCCCTTGCCCTCCACGTCGACGTTCTCCTCCTCGGAGATCGAGGCGAGCTGGGTCGTGGCATGGCCGGCGCGCCAGTCGGACAGGGCGGACCAGAATCCCGGGTCTTCCGAGCCCAGCCGCCACAGGCCGACGTTGCCAAGGCCCAGCCGCCGCAGTTCCTGCATCTCGTTCCAGCTGGCAACGGCATCGAGCATCCAGACGTCGTGGCGGACGGGCTGGCCGCCCGCCTGGGCGGGATCTTCCGAATAGGAAAACCCGGCGTTTCCGGCCGAGCGGACGAAGACCGGCTTCGTCCCGCTGTCGCGCGCGGCGAGCCAGGCCTCTTCCACGGTCATGCTGTCGGCATGGCCGCCGTGCCAGTCGTAACCGTAGTTGCCGAGGGCCACGATAACCCGGTCTGTCGGAATGCCGGAGAGGGTGGAACCCAGGCGCTCGGCGAACCATGCGTCCGAGGCGATGGGACCGGGCTGGCCGCCCTGCCAGTGTTCGTCATAGGCCATCACGACCAGCTTGTCCGATGCCTGTGCCAGCGCGCGGGCCGGCCAGAGCGGGTTGTCGATCGGCATGGTGACCGAAACGAGCTTGCCGCGCGGGGCGAGCGCAGCGCGGGTCTCCTTCACCAGGCTGACCAGATCGGGCAAACTGGAATTGGGCAGGTTCTCGAAGTCGAACATGATGCCCGCATCGCCGCTCCGGCTCAGGTAATCGGTGATCTGGCCGATAAGCACGCGGCGGCGGCGCGGGTCGTGCATCAGGCGGGCGGTGCCCTGGCCATCCCACACACCGTTGGCGGCGTTCTGCAGGACGGGCACGACCAGCGGCCGGTGCAGCGCATTGGCGACAACCCGGCGCATCGGGGCATCGTCACTCGTCACCAGCGATCCCTGCGCATCGAGGCCAAGCAGGGTGGGAGCTACCCAATCGATCGAATCGATGTGCCGCTGCAGCGACGGCGTGCTATCGTCGGTCCACGATGTGTAGAAGGCCACCGTGAGCGGGTGGGCTGGCGATGCGGTGGGCGGGGAGACCCGGCCTGCGTGGAAGAAATGGCCGATGCGGTGCTTCAGCCGGGTCACCTGAGCGCGGAACGGAAGAGGGGCGAGGCGCTCGTACCCGATCGGCAAGGGCGAGGGGACGGGCACGTTCGCGACGGTGGTCGCGAAAACGGCACAGCCGAGGAGAAGCAGTGCGAGAAGCGCGCCCAGGATCAGCCGTGTGCGGCGCCGCCGGCGACCCGTTGGGTCGAAGAAAACAGGTCGAACCAAGCTGGCCAGCCTTCAGGTTGTCCGCGCGAGCGGCTGCGATACGGAAAGGTTGACGATCCGGCCCCGAACAGCTGGGGCTGGTAGCTGGACGAATGCCGGACCGTCCCAGTCTCTCTAGCCCCGTCCCCGATTCGGGAGGGTTGAGGGCACGTTACGGTTTGGAAATGTCCTCAACGGCACATCGGCGCCGCCATGGGCAAGGCATCATACCAAGGTGCGCTGACCCCTACCCATGAGGATCGGCAACCCTGCGGGCGGGTTTGCGGGGCCTCGGACAGCGTCGCGTCAAGGCCGTCCTCATGGGTAGGGGTCAGCGCACCTTGATATCAGTCCTTGTCGAAGCCAAGGCGGTCGAAACGAAGGCCGCTTACCCATTCGGCGATCATCGCCTGCCCTGCGGCGACGGCCCGGGGGCCGTGCAGCGCGTGGGCGGCTCGCATGGCCGCACTGTCGGTTCCCGCGCGTGCCAGCATGTCCTCGCCTTCCTCGATCCATGCCTCGATGCGGGGGTCGAGGCCCATCTCGGCGTGGAACTGCAGTGCGAGGATATTCGGGCCGCGCCGGAACGCCTGGTGCGGATAGAGGCCGCTGGATGCCAGCAGGTCCGCCTGCTCGGGGAGGGTGAAGGTATCGCCGTGCCAGTGCAGCACGGGCACATCGGCAAGGTGGCGCAGCAGGCCCTCGGGCTCGTGCAGGTCGACGGGCGCGAAGCCGACTTCGGCGTGAGGCCCGGCATAGACTTCCGCCCCCATGGCTGCGGCGATCATCTGGGCGCCGAGGCACACGCCGAGCGTGGGCCGGTCTGCCTCGATGCGCTGCGCGAGGCGACGCAGCTGGCAGGGAATCCACGGATGGCGGTCCTGCTCGTAGACGCCCATGGGGCCGCCCATCATGATCAGCAGATCCGGTTCGCGCAGGTCCACGGACGGAAAGGCCGGGTCGGATACGTCGATTCGGCTGACCTCGAATCCGGCAGCCTCGATCGGCGCACGAAAGCCCGCGACGCCTTCGTAGGGGACGTGGCGGATGATGAGGGCCGAACGGGTGGTCACGCCGGGAAGGTCAGGCTCCGCCGCGGAGCGACGCGAATGGTGTCGCCGGGGCTTGGCGCGGGTTCGCTGGCATCCAGGTCTATCTCAACCAGGCGGCCGGTCAGTTCGGCGGTGGCTTCGATGCGCCACGACCCGCCGCGCCGGAACACGCATTGGACGCGGACCTCCTCTCCCTCCGACGCAACGATCGCGATGTCGTGCGGGCGCACGTGCAGTTCGCCGCCGGGCTGCGAAAAGAGATTGGTCTCCCCGACGAAGCGGGACACGAAGGGGCTGGCAGGCGCCATGTAGACTTGTTCCGGCGTGCCGACCTGTTCGATCTTGCCGTGGTCCATCACCACGACCCGGTCGGCCATTTCCAGCGCCTCGTCCTGGTCGTGGGTGACGAAGATGGAGGTGAGTCCCATCTGGCGGTGTAGATCGACCAGCCAGCGGCGCAGGTCCTTGCGGACCTTTGCGTCCAGCGCGCCGAAGGGTTCGTCGAGCAGCAGGATCTGCGGTTCGATGGCGAGCGCCCGGGCCAGTGCCACCCGCTGGCGCTGGCCGCCCGAAAGCTGGGCCGGGTAACGTCCGCCAAGGTCCGGAAGCTGGACCAGCCGCAGCAGCTCTTCCGCGCGGTCCCGGATCGCGGCGCGCGAAGGGCGCTCGCGCCGCTTTTTGACCGACAGGCCGAAGGCTACGTTTTCGGCCACCGTCATGTGGCGGAACAGCGCATAGTGCTGGAACACGAAGCCGACCCGGCGCTCTGCCACGGACAGGTTGGACACGTCCTGCCCGGCAAAGCAGACCCGCCCCTCGTCCTGGAATTCGAGCCCGGCGATGATGCGCAGCAGGGTTGTCTTGCCTGAGCCGGACGGGCCGAGGAGGGCGATGAACTCGCCCGGCCGGACGTGCAGGTCGATGCCGTGGAGTGCCGGGAAGTCGCCGAAGCGCTTCGAAAGGTTCTCGATGTTGATCAATGCCGTGCCCCACCGTGAAGGTCGAAACGCCACTCCAGCACCGTCTTGGCCACGAGCGTCACCAGGGCGAGCCCGGCCAGCAGCGAGGCGACGGCGAAGGCGCCGACGAAGTCATATTCGTTGTACAGGATTTCCACATGCAGCGGCATGGTGTTGGTCTCGCCCCGGATATGGCCGGAGACGACCGACACCGCGCCGAACTCGCCCATCGCCCGGGCGTTGCACAGCAGCACGCCGTAAAGCAGGCCCCAGCGGATGTTCGGCAGGGTCACGTGCCAGAAGGTCTGCCAGCCGTTCGCGCCGAGCGAGAGAGCGGCCTCCTCGTCCGACTTGCCCTGCTCCATCATCAGCGGGATCAGCTCGCGCGCGACGAAGGGGAAGGTGATGAACACCGTGGCCAGGATGATCCCCGGGACGGCAAAGATGATCTTCACCCCATGCGCCGAGAGCCACGGCCCGAAATAGCCGTGCGCGCCGAACAGCAGGACGAAGATCAGGCCCGCCACGACCGGCGAGACGGAAAACGGCAGGTCGATCAGCGTGATCAGCAGCGACTTGCCCGGAAAGCGGAACTTGGTGATTGCCCAGCTGGCGGCGATCCCGAAGGCCAGGTTCAGGGGTACGCTGATCGCGGCGATGATCAGCGTCAGCTTGATGGCCGACAGCGCATCGGGCGTCACGATCGCCTCGGCGAACATGCCGAAGCCCGCCTTCAACGCCTCGGAAAAGACCGCGACGAGCGGGAGGACGAGGAACACGGCCAGGAAGGCAAGCGCCGTGCCGATCAGCAGCGCACGGACCAGCGGCCCCTCGCTGGTGCTGCGGCGCGACACTGCGCGGGCGGAGAGGGCGGCCGGGCTCACGCGCCGTACCGCGCGCGGGAGGCCGCCTGGATCAGGTTGATCAGCAGCAGCACGGCAAAGCTCGCCAGCATCATCACCGTGGCGATCGCCGTGGCCCCGGCATAGGCATATTGTTCGAGCTGGGTGACGATGAGCAGCGGGGCGATCTCTGTCCGGCCGGGCATGTTGCCCGAAATGAAGATGACCGAGCCATATTCGCCCACCCCCCGCGCGAAGGCGAGCGCGAAGCCCGTCAGCAGGGCCGGGGCGATGGCCGGCACGATGACGTGCCGGAACACCTGCGCCCGCGATGCGCCGAGCGTGGCCGCGGCCTCTTCCACGTCCTTGCCGAGATCGGCCAGGACCGGCTCCACCGACCGGACCACGAATGGCAGGCCGATGAACACCAGCGCCAGCACGATGCCCAGCGGAGTGAACACCGCCTTGATGCCGAACGGCTCGAGCAGGCGGCCGATCCATCCGGTGGGGGCATAGAGCGCGGTCAGGGCAATGCCGGCGACGGCGGTCGGCAAGGCAAAGGGCAGGTCAACGATGGCGCCGATCACGCGCTTCCCGGCAAAATCATAGCGTACCAGCACCCAGGCGACGAGGAGCCCGAACACGGCGTTCACAAGGCCCGCTGCCGCCGCGGTGCCGAAGCTCAGTCGGTAGGCGGCAAGGGCCCGGTCGGAAAAGCCGACCCGGACGAACTCGGCCCAGCCCATCCCGGCCGACTTCAGGAAGATCGTGGCGATCGGGATCAGCACGATCAGCGTCAGCCAGCCCACGGTCAGCCCCAGGGTCAGCCCGAAGCCGGGCAGTGCGGAGCGCCGACGCAGCGGGCGCGGCAGGGAGAGGGTGCTTGGTTCGGCCATCTGCAGCGGTCTGCTCAAGGGTCGCTGGGTGGTGGTGATTTGCGGCAAGAGTAAGGCCTACTTCTTCGTGTAGATCTGGTCGAACACGCCGCCATCATCGAAGAAGCGCTTCTGCGCCGCCGCCCAGCCACCGAATTCCTTGTCCACGGTGACGAGGTTCAGCGTCGGGAATTGCGCCTTGTACTTCGCCGCCACGGCAGGATCCCGCGGGCGGTAGAAATTGCGGGCGATCGCGTCCTGCGCGGCCGGGGTGTAGAGGTATTCGAGGTAGGCCCTGGCGACGGTCTCGGTCCCGTGCTTCTTCGCGTTCTGGGCGATGACGGCGACGGGCGGCTCGGCCAGGATCGAGAGCGAGGGGACGACGACCTCGAACCCGCCCTTGCCGATCTTCTTCCGGGCCAGCAGCGCCTCGTTCTCCCACGAGATCAGGACGTCGCCGATGTTGCGTTCGGCAAAGGTGGTGGTGGCCCCGCGTGCGCCGCTGTCGAGCACCGGAACGTGGCTGAACAGCTGGCTGACATAGGCCTGCGCTGCACCGTCCGAACCGCCGGCCTTGCGGCCATAGGCCCAGGCGGCGAGGAAGTTCCACCGGGCGCCGCCGCCGGTCTTCGGGTTGGGAGTGATCACTTCCACGCCCGGCTTCACCAGATCCCCCCAGTCGCGGATGCCCTTGGGATTGCCCTTGCGGACGAGGAACACGATGGTCGAGGTATAGGGGGAGGAGTTGTCCGGCAGGGCCTTCTGCCAGTCCGCCGGAAGCAGGTTCGCCTTCTTGCTGATCGCGTCGATGTCATAGGACAGGGCGAGCGTGGCGACGTCCGCCTCCAGCCCGTCGATGATGGCGCGGCTTTGCTTGCCGGACCCGCCGTGGCTCATCCTGAAGGTGATGGTCTGGCCGGTCTTCTGCTTCCACTCATCGGCGAAGGCGGGATTGATTTCCTGATAGAGTTCCCGGGTCGGATCGTACGATACGTTGGTCAGCTCGATTGAGTTCGCGTCCTTGCCGCCGGAGCAGGCCGACAGCCCCACGGTCAAGGCAAGAGCGGCACTGGCGAAGATCATACGTTTCATCGGAGTCTCCTCACTGGTGTCGGTGCCGATAAACTCTATCGAAGAAGTAGACATTTAAGTTTTACTGTGGAGGCTGGTAGCGCAGCTTCCTCACCGCCGGCATGTGAACGCATGCCCACCCCAGGGCGGTTCCCCGATGGGCATCGGATAAATCTCTATCTTGCCGGTAGACAATAGACTTTTCATCCGCCGCGGATGTGGTGCGACGAACCGTTTTCCTGGTGCGACCGGATTGCGGGGTGACTGCATCGGCGCCACGGCCTAGTGCCGACGATCCGAACAGGAGCCAGGAGCGAATCTGATGCTTGCCCGCCTTAAAGGGGTCATCGACCTGTACATCGCCGCCCTGTTCGGCGCGGTGCTGCTTGCCTCGGTGCTGCCCGCGCGGGGTGGATTTGTCCCCGTGGTCCAGGCGGTGACGAACGCCGCCATCGTCCTTTTGTTCTTTCTTCACGGCGCCCGCCTTTCGCGTGAGGCAATTCTGGCCGGGGCCGGCCACGCGCGGCTGCACGTCGCGGTACTTGGCACCACCTTCGTCGTCTTTCCGCTTCTCGGCCTCGCGCTGGCCGCCTTGCCGGGCATCACTCCGGGAATCGGTGCCGGACTGCTGTTCCTGACCCTGCTTCCCTCCACCGTTCAGAGCTCTATCGCCTTCACCGCCATCGCGCGCGGCAACGTGGCGGCGGCGGTGTGCAGCGCTTCTTTCTCCAACCTGCTCGGAATCTTCGTCACGCCGCTGCTCGCCAGCCTGCTGATGGGCCGGGCCGGGGCAGGGTTTTCCTGGGATTCGGCCGAGAAGATCACGCTCCAGTTGCTCCTTCCCTTCGTGGGCGGACACCTCCTGCGCCCCGTGGTCGGCCGGTGGGTGGCGCGGCACCGCAGGCTGGTTACAGCGGTGGACCGCGGCTCGATCCTGCTGGTCGTCTATTCGGCCTTTGGCGCCGCCGTGCTGTCCGGCCTGTGGCACGAGGTCCCGCCGGCCAGCCTGCTGCTGATCGCCGCGCTCACCTCTCTGCTGCTGGCCGTGGTTCTCGCGTTCACCCGGCGGCTCGCCAAGGCGCTCTCCCTCACGCGTGAGGACGCGATCGTCCTGCTGTTCTGTGGCTCCAAGAAGAGCCTGGCGAGCGGCGTTCCGATTGCCGGGGTCCTGTTCGCGCCGGCGCAGGTCGGGCTGATCGTCCTGCCGCTGATGATCTTTCACCAGATCCAGCTGATTGTCTGTGCCGCGCTCGCCCGGCGGTTTGCGCGCACGGCTGGCCCGGGGACCGCGCCGGCCGGTTGACGGGGGAGGCGCAGCGGATAGTGTCGGGCTGACAGAACACGCCGGGATGCCCTGCGGGCAGGGCCGCTCCGGCCAGGCAATCAGATAACGGAGAGTTCGCGGATGAGCGGAACATTGCACCAAGCCCTGGCCAGCCTCGTCGAGATCATGTCGGGGCAGGACATTCCGCGGATAACCGAACAGACCATTGAGCAGGTGCGCGGCGGCGCCGACGCCTGGGCGCAGATGATGGGCCCCGGGCCGGAGGTCGCGCGGGTCGAGGACATCGAAGTTCCGGCGCGTCACGGTTCCGTTGCGGCGCGGTGCTACCTGCCGGAGGGCGAGGCCGAGCTGCTGATCGTCTATATCCACGGCGGCGGATGGGTTTCGGGATCGGTGGCGTCCTACGACGCGGTTGCCCGTATGGTTGCGGTGGAAGCCAGGGCCGCGGTCGTCTCCGTGGAGTACCGCCGTCCGCCCGAGGCGCCGTTCCCCGGCCCGCTGGAGGACTGCGTCGATGCAATGCGCTGGGCGGCAGCGGAAGTGGAGCGCCTTGCCGGCGGCAAGGTGCCGCTGGTGGCCATGGGCGACAGCGCCGGCGGCAACCTGGTCGCGGCCTCTGCACTTGTGCTGAAGCGCGAGGGGAGCAGTCCGATCGCGGCACAGGTCCTGCTCTATCCGGCTACCGATACGGAGACCGGCACCGCGTCTTACCGGGAGTTCTGGGAAGGGCCGGTCCTTGGCGGCTATTCCGTGGAATGGTTCTGGGGCCATTACCTGCCGGATCCGGTACTTTTTCAGGAGCCGCTGGCCGCCCCGCTGAAGGCGAAGGATCTTGATGGCCTGCCTCCAGCCGTGGTCGTGACCGTGGAGTTCGATCCGCTGCGCGACGAGGGCGAGGCCTATGCCGAGGCGCTGAAGGCCGCCGGCGTTCCGGTGATCGCGCGCCGGATCAACGGCGTGACGCATGGCTTCTTCGCCATGCTCGCCATCTTTGACGATCCCCGGACAGCCATGCGCCAGATCCGGGCGGACATCGACACCCTGCTCGCCGGGTAATGCTCCAGGTCAGCATCCTCGACGACTACGCCGGGCTGGCGCTGGAGAGCGCCGACTGGGCACAGCTGGATGGCCTGGCCGAAATCACCGTGTTGCGTGAACACGTCCCGGCCACCGAGATCGCGGCGCGGCTTGGCCGGTTCGACGTGCTGTGCACCATGCGCGAACGGATGGCCATGCCGCGCGCCTTCTTCGGCGCGCTGCCGCGGCTGAAGCTGGTGACCATCGTCGGCCGCTCCCTCGGCAACCTCGATGCCGAAGCTGCAACGGAACACGGGGTCGCCGTGGTCCATCCGGGTTTCGACTTCGGCGGGCCGGAGGCGGCCCGTTCGGTCCATGCCACGCCCGAACTCGCCTGGGGTCTGGTCCTTTCGGCGGTGCGACACATCGCGGCTGAGGATCGCCGCGTGCGGCAGGGCCTGTGGCAGGGTACGGTAGGCACGATCCTCCATGGCCGCACGCTGGGGCTGCTCGGCCTCGGCAATGCCGGACGGCTGGTTGCCGGCTATGGCGCGGCCTTCGGCATGGAGGTGATCGCCTGGAGCCAGAACCTGACCGATGAAGCGGCGCAGGCGGGCGGGGCCACCCGGGTCGAGCGCGACGCGCTTTTTGCCCGCAGCGACGTTCTGTCCATCCACCTCCAGTTGAGCGAGCGCACCCGCGGCCTTGTCGGCGCGCCAGAGCTGGCGCGGATGAAGCCGGGAGCGGTGCTGATCAACACGTCGCGCGGGCCGATCGTGGACGAGGCGGCGCTGGTCCGCGCCCTGTCGGACGGGATGCTGGGCGGAGCCGGGCTCGATGTGTTCGGAGAAGAGCCGATGCCGGCCGACCATCCCCTGTGCTGCCTGCCGAATGTCACGCTGACCCCGCACCTTGGCTATGCCACGCGCGAGATCATGCGCCTGTTCTATTCCGACATGCCCGAGGCCGTGGCCGCCTTTGCCCGGGGGGCGCCGATCCGCGTGGTGAACCCGGCGGCTCTGACCCACCCGCGCCACGCGCGATGATCCGGCGGGGGCGGCTCGACAATCGAATGCGGCCCGTTATCTTGTCCCGACACAACCCGGGGAGACATGAGATGAGGCTGCGCGATGGGCTGGTTGCGGCGGCACTGCTGATGGGGGGCGTTCCCGCCGCGGCGCAGGTCGCGGTGCCCGGTCCCCAGGCGATTTCGGCGGCCGACCGGGAAACCGGCGCCAAGGCCGACCCTTCGATGAGCGCTGAATACGGCGGCGCCTATGCCGGGCCGCAGTCGGCACTCGTTCGGCAGGTCGGCCTCAAGGTGGCGCGGCAATCCGGGATTTCGGGCACGGACCAGGCGTTCTCGTTCAAGCTGCTCAACTCCGGCGTGCCCAATGCCTTCGCCATTCCCGGCGGCTATGTCTACGCGACGCGCGGCCTCGTCGCGCTGATGAACAGCGAGGCGGAGCTGGCCTTCGTCCTCGGCCACGAGACGGGCCACATCGCCGCCCGCCATGCCGATGCGCGGCAGAAGGTCACCCAGCGCAATGTCCTGATCGGCACCCTTGGCCAGACCCTGCTCGGCGCGATCCTCGGCAATGGCGCGATCGGGCAGGTCGGTGGCCAGCTGGGGCAGGCCGGCATCCAGCGGCTGGTGGTCGGCAACGTGATGAGCCACTCGCGCGCGGACGAGTTCCAGGCCGACGATCTCGGCGTCGTCTATGCCATGCGCGCCGGGTACGACGGGACGGCAAGCGCCGATATCCTGTCGAGCCTTGCCGCGCAGACGGCCCTTGACGCAAGGCTCACCGGCAACACCCGGACCACGCCCGGCTGGGCCATGTCGCACCCCGATCCGGCCGCCCGAGTCACCCGCGCGCGGCAGCGGGCGGGACAGCTGGGCGCCCGGCCGATGGCCCGCAATCCGGATGCCTTCCTGCTGTCGCTCAAGGGCATGATCTATGGCGACGATCCCCAGCAGGGCGTGATAGAGGGGCAGGAGTTCCGCTATCCCCCCGGCCGCCTGCGCTTCACCGCGCCGGCCGGATACGGCATGTCGAACGGCAGCGATGCGGTAACGATCACCGCGTCTCGGTCCAGCGTCGCCGGCCAGGCTCGCTTCACCGGCGGGAGTTTCGACGGCAATCTGGACACGGTAGTGGCCAAGGCCTTCGCTGCCCTCTCGAACGGCGGCACGGTTCCGGGCCTTGCGACCACGCGCACCACGATCAACGGGATGGAGGCACGCAGCGCAACGGTGGGTGCCAACGCCAACGGCCAGGCGCTGGACGTGACGGTGGTTGCCATAGCGACCTCGCCGACCGTGGCCTATGCCTTCTCCGTCCTCCAGCCGCGCGGCGCGGGTCTTGGCGATCTTGCCCCGCTGGTCAGCAGCTTCCGCGGGATGAGCGACGCAGAGGCGGCAGCGGTTCGCCCCCGCGTGATTGACGTCATCACGGCGAGCCGGGGCGATACCGTAGCCTCGCTCGCCGCGCGGATGGCCTTCACCGACCTTAAGACCGAGCGGTTCCTCGTTCTGAACGGGCTTCCCGCCGGCTCGACCACGCTACCGGTGGGTCGCAAGGTCAAGCTCGTCGTCTGGGGTGGCGCGGCGAAGAACTAGCCGGTTCAGCGCCGGCGCTGACTGCCCTTGCCGCCCTGCTCGGCCTTCGCCGCGTTATCGCTGGCGAGCTTTGCCAGCATGGCCGGCGTTGCGGAGCGGGCCGGCCACGGGCAGCCGCGCTGGTAGCCGACCCCCTTCAGGAACGATCGCCGGGTGCTACCGGCATAGATCGCCTGCTGCAGCCGGCGTTCCTGCTCGCTCGCGCCCGAAATTTCGCGGATGATGCCCCGGAAGGGGATGAACGAACCCACGACCGACTGCGCCACCTTGCCCGGGCTGACTCGCCGGGAGGGCGCCTGCGCGATATCGATGTCGTCGCCCAGCACGGCATCCAGGCGGGATATCTCGGCGGCGAGATCGGTGCAGCGCCGCATGCCGGTAAGGCCATAGGGATCCTGCGCAGCGGCGGTGAGGATTGGCGGAATTTCGCCCTTCTTCAGATTGAGGTCGCTTGCAGGAGTGGCGATCACGTCCACCGCCGACGGATCGCGCTGGCTAATCGGCTTCTCCTCGCGCGGAGTGCCGGACGGCGTTTGGGCGACGGCAGGTGCGGCCAGCAGAACGGCAAGAACTACGGACGCGAAACGAAGCATGAACGGTAACCCCTGTTGTCCGGACCTGCCCCGATACGCGCAGGGGCAAGGCCCGGTTCCACCCGCCTGCCTCATTGCCCGAAGCTGTCGCAGGCGTTCGGGTCGCCGCTGTCCATGCCCTTGCGCAGCCAGGCCATGCGCTGCGCGCTGGAGCCATGGGTGAACGACGCCTCGACCGGGCGGCGGCCGGCGCTCTTCATCAGGGTATCGTCGCCGATCTGGTGCGCGGCGTTGAGCCCGCTTTCCATGTCGCCCGGCTCCAGCCGCTCGCGGTTCTTGGCGGCCCAGACCCCGGCATAGCAATCGGCCTGCAATTCCAGCCGGACCGACAGGGCATTGGCCTGGTCGGGGTTGCGCTCCTGCGCGGCGTGGACCTTTTCGGACAGGCCGGTCAGGTTCTGGATGTGGTGGCCATATTCGTGGGCGATCACATAGTCCCGCGCGAAGCTGCCGGAGGCGCCGAGCTGCTCGCTCAACTGCCGGTAGAAATCGGTGTCGAGATAGATACCGTTGTCGCTCGGGCAATAGAACGGCCCCATCGCGCTTTGCGCCGCGCCGCAGCCTGAACGGCCCATCTGCGAATAGAACACCAGCTTGGGCCGGCTGAACTCCACGCCGGCGTCCCGGAACACCGGCGCCCAGGTCTTGTTGAGCGAGGACAGGGCGTTGCAGCTCTCGCGGCTGGCCTCGTCCACCGTGCAACTTTCCTGCGCGGTGGAGCCGCCGCGCGCCTCCTGCCCGGGCAGGGTCCCGCCCACCTGCTGGCCGCCCTGGTCCATCGACCCGATCAGCTGGAGCGGGTTGACGCCGAAAATGGCCGCCGCGATCAGCGCGATCACCAGCGTGCCGCAGCCGATGCGCCCGCCGGCCATGCCGATCGGCAGGCCAAACCCGCCGCCGCCGCCACGCTGGTCCTCAACGTCGATCGAGCCGGGATCGAAATCGTCTAGCTTCATCTGCTGGCACGCCCCATCTTGTTGCACTGCATCATGGCATGTACGCTTCGCCCGGTTCTGTCCGGACTGTTATCCCTCAATGAGCGGGAGTCGAGAATGTTTCTGGCTGGCAAGCGCGCCCTCGTAACCGGTTCCACTTCCGGCATCGGCCTCGCCATCGCCCGGTCGCTGAAGGAGGCGGGGGCCGAGGTCGTCCTCTCTGGCTTCGGCGACGAGGCGACGATCGAACCGCTCAAGGCCGAACTGGGCGCGACCCACGTCGGCGCCGACCTCACGAAGCGCGCAGGGGTGGAGCAGATGATGGCCGCGGCCGGGCCGATCGATATCCTCGTCAACAATGCCGGGATGCAGCATGTCGCTCCGGTGGACGAATTCCCGGTCGACAAGTGGGACATGATCCTCGCCCTCAACCTGACCGCCGCCTTCGATGCCTGCCGCCTTGCCATCCCGCACATGAAGGCCAGCGGCTGGGGCCGGATCATCAACGTGGCGAGCGCCCACTCGCTCACCGCCTCGCCCTACAAGGCGGCCTATGTCTCGGCCAAGCACGGCCTGGCGGGGCTCACCAAGACCATCGCGCTGGAGCTGGCGACGCAGGGCATCACCGCCAACTGCCTCAGCCCCGGCTATGTCTGGACGCCTCTGGTGGAAAACCAGATCCCCGACACCATGGCCGCGCGCGGCATGACACGCGAGCAGGTGATCCACGACGTGATGCTGGAACGCCAGCCGACCAAGCAGTTCGTCCAGCCCTCCGACCTCGGCGAACTCGCCGTGTTCCTTTGCCGCGACGCAGCGGCGCAGATCACCGGGAGCAATATCTCGGTCGATGGTGGCTGGACGGCCCTGTAAACGCAGGCCGAAGCTGGCTGCAAATCCCATCCGCTCACGGTGAACTTGTCGAAGCGTCCTGCGCCAACCGTGCGGCATTCACCCTTCGACAGGCTCAGGGTGAGCGGATGAGAGAAGGCAGCTAACAGCGAAGAGGGGCTCGCGCAGACAGGCGGAGAAGGAAAGGAAGGCGCGGAGAAAACAGTTCGTGGCGAAGCCGCACCTCAACCCTTTCCCGGAGCAACGGCTACGAGGGACAATCTCTGCGTCTCTCTGCTCCCTCTGCGCGGACGTAAAAGGACGGGCGTGGCGGCATTTCTCTTGGTTGCCTGCCGAAGCTGCCGTTCCGGATACGACAACATTGCTGCTATTCCGTTGCGGTGGCATCATGCGAGCGTTCATCTGGAGAATGCATGCCGAAACGTCAGGTATTTGGGCTCGCGATCCTCCTGATTGCAGACCCGGTCGGCGTAAAAGCCGAGGATCGGTGTGGAACCTATCCGGAAGAAGTAACTGGGTTTTCCGACTGTGTCTTGCGAGATACGGGAGAAAAGCCGCTTTGGCGTGGCAGTCTCCCCCGCGACGTTGTTCAGGTAATCCGATTCACATTCACCGAGGGGCATCTCGCCTATTCCAAGATCATCGACATCACTGAACGTACGGATGGAAAGTCCGCTATTCGTTTGCGAACATTCCGTCGGGAGCGCGACGGGCACAGGTCTCTGACGGAGCAAAGAAGCCATGCTCTTTCTGCCCAAGACCTGAGGACCATCGATCAACTTGGATCGTCGTCCGGTACATGGGATCACCGAATCGGCTCGTGGGACGGAGACGAAATCTTCATGCATTGTGAGATGCTGGACATGGAGCGGGCTACACGAACCACCTACAGCTTTGCATCCGTGAACATCAGCTGCAACCAGCCAAAGAAGTTGATGCCTCTCGTGGAATTCATCACTGGGCTGGTCGACCTGAAGCCTTACGCGGATCGGCAGATGTATTGAGCCAAGGAACGTCCGCTCTCCCCAACGCAGCGGACGTTCCGCACCTTTCCGGCGTCGCTCGAAAGCCGCCGTTACATTCCTGCCACGGATGCAAAAGATCGTGGGAGCGTTCTTGTTAACCCGTGCGTTGTGGTTCACAAATCGGGTCGATGAGGCGAGCCATGCGAGCGATGAACGGAGCGGTAACCATGGCACTCGCCGTGGTGCTGGGCTTCGCTGCCAGTCCCAGTGCCGCCGCGCCCCAGCCGCGCCCCCAACCGCGCAAGGATACGCTGCTGGAAGCGCAGCTGCTTCAGCACATCAAGATCCTTGCCAGCGACGAGTTTGACGGGCGCGAGCCGGGCACCGAGGGCGAGGCCAAGACGCTGCGCTACCTCGGCAAGGAATGGTTCGACATCGGTCTGGTCTCCGGCACCAACGATCCCGGCCACCCGTGGTTCGCCCCCGTGACCCTCGTTGCACGCGAGCCCGCGGGCACCAGCGCCAGCTTCGCGCGCAAGGGCCGGCGGCTCTACGTGCCGACGGGCTCCGTGCTGATGCTGACCTCGGGCAAGCGCGCGCTGGTGGAGAACGCGCCGCTGCTGTTCGTCGGGCTGGGCCGCAATGTCGATGCGCTGGGCCGCAGCGAACTGGCCGGGCGCGTGGCCGTGCTGCTCGATGGCGACGATCATGGCAGCGACCGGCAGAACGCGCTGCTGAAGGCCGGAGCCTCGGCGGTCCTCACCGTGCTCGACGGCACCCGCACGCTGGAGCAGGTGGCGGCGCGGCGGAGCCGTTCGGGCTATGCCCTCGCCAGCGACATGCTGGGCGGCGACCTTGAAGGTTTCATCAGGCCGGAGGCGTTTGACCGGCTGGCGGCGACCGGGGGCCTGCGCCTTGCCGCGCTGCAGGCTGCGGCCGCTGCGCCGGACTTTGCGCCGCGCGTGCTCGATGTCACCGCCACGCTCGAGGCGACCACCCGCGAGACGACGATCCGCACCCACAACCTCATCGGCAAGCTCGAAGGGCGCCGGCCGGCGGCAGGGGCGGTCCTGTTCATGGCCCACTGGGATCACTTCGGCGAATGCGCGGCCCCACCCGCCGAGCACCTCGTCTGCAACGGCGCGGTCGACAACGCCAGCGGCGTCGCCGCGCTGACCGAGGTCGCGCGCCGCCTCAGCCGGGTGCCGCAGATGGACCGCGATGTCTATTTCGTCGCCACGACCGCTGAAGAGCTGGGCCTGCTGGGCGCGCAGGCCTTTGCCGAAAACCCGCCCCTGCCGCTCAAGCAGGTCGTGGCGGCCTTCAACATCGATACCGTGGCCATTGCCCCCGCCGGAACCCCGTTCGCCATCGTCGGCAAGGGCATGACCGGGCTGGACGCGCAGATCGCTGCGGCCGCCAGGGCCAACCGCCGCACTCTGGTCAAGGGCGATGGGGCCAACGAATATGTGAAGCGGCAGGATGGCTGGGCCTTGCTGCAGCACGACGTTCCGGCCGTAATGGTGACCACCGCCTACGGCGACCTCAAGCGTCTCGAAGCCTTCTTCGACACCGATTACCACCGGCCGAGCGACGTGGTGAAGCCGGGGATCGAGCTCGGCGGGGCGGCAGAGGACGTGGCCTTCCTCGTCCAGCTCGGCCGCTGGTTTGCCGACGTGAAGCGCGTGCCGCGCTAAGCGGCGTCGAACCATTTTCCTACATCGCCGGCACCTGCCATGTTCCGCCCGGATCTTTGACAATCGCACTGCCGCGCGCGGCATGCTTGGAAATGTGTCACCCTCTCCCTGCGTCATTGCGATCGAATCGCGGCAATCCAGTGCGTGCGGGCACCCTTGGCGGAAGGGCCGGGCGGAAGGGCCGGGTGAGAGAGGCGGCCAAGCCCAACCCCGCTCACCCGAACCTGCCAAAGGCTGGTCACTGCGCCCTGTCGTTCCCCGGTTCCCGCCCTTCCGGGAACCCGGCTTGTGAATTTCCGAGGCCGCGTTTACATGGGCCGCCACGAATCCTCCGGGAGCCTGCGCGGTTCCCGCCAGCAAACAGGCGGCACAGTGGCACTGATCGACATTCCCCTCGGCCTCACCTTCGACGACGTCCTGCTGCGTCCGGCCGAGTCCGACATCCTGCCGTCCATGGCCGATACCCGCACCCGCCTGACCCGCGAGATCGCGCTGAACATCCCGGTCATTTCCTCGGCGATGGACACCGTGACCGAGGCGGACATGGCGATCGTCATGGCCCAGCTTGGCGGGATCGGGGTGCTCCACCGCAATCTCACCGTCGACGAGCAGTGCGCCGCGGTCCGTGCGGTCAAGCGGTTCGAGAGCGGCATGGTGGTGAACCCGATCACGATCAGCCCCGACGCGACCCTGGGCGAGGCTCAGGCGCTGATGCAGATGCACCGGATCAGCGGCATTCCCGTGGTTGAGGCTTCGGGCAAGCTTGCCGGCATCCTCACCAACCGCGACGTGCGCTTTGCCGAAAACCCGGCCCAGCCGGTGCGCGAACTGATGACTCACCAGAACCTTGCGACGGTAAAGGCCGGGGTCAGCCAGGAGGAGGCGCGCAAGTTGCTTCACCAGCGGCGGATCGAGAAGCTGCTGGTGGTCGATGACGATTACCGCTGCATCGGCCTGGTCACGGTGAAGGACATCGAGAAGGCCGTGACCTACCCCAATGCCACCAAGGATGCCGCCGGCCGCCTGCGCGTGGCCGCCGCCACCACCGTGGGCGACAAGGGGTTCGAGCGGACCGAGGCCCTGCTGGCGGCCGAGTGCGACGTGGTCATCATCGACACCGCCCACGGCCACAACCGCGACGTGGCCCGCGCGGTGGAGCGGGTGAAGAAGCTGTCCAACTCGGCCCAGGTGATTGCCGGCAACGTCGCCACGGCCGAGGCGACGAGGGCACTGATCGGCGCCGGAGCGGATGCGGTGAAGGTCGGCATCGGCCCGGGCTCGATCTGCACCACCCGGATCGTCGCGGGCGTGGGCGTGCCCCAGCTGACCGCGATCATGGGCGCCGCCGAAGAGGCCGACAAGGCCGGGGTTCCGGTCATCGGCGACGGCGGCCTGCGCACCTCAGGCGATGCGGCCAAGGCGATTGCTGCCGGCGCCTGCGTGGTCATGGTCGGCTCGATGCTGGCCGGAACCGAGGAGGCGCCCGGCGAGACGTTCCTCTACCAGGGGCGGGCCTACAAGTCGTACCGCGGCATGGGTTCGGTCGGCGCCATGGCGCGCGGATCTGCGGACCGGTACTTCCAGCAGGACATCAAGGACCAGATGAAGCTGGTGCCCGAGGGGATCGAAGGGCAGGTGCCCTACAAGGGTCCGGCCAAGGACGTGATCCACCAGCTGGTCGGCGGGATCAAGGCGGCGATGGGCTATACCGGCTGCGCCACGATCGACGATCTGCGCTCCAAGGCCCAGTTCGTGCAGATCACCGGCGCGGGGCTCAAGGAAAGCCACGTCCACGACGTGACGATCACGCGCGAGGCGCCGAACTACAAGGTCGGCTGATGACTCCGCAGGCGCGGGTCCAGGCGGCGATCGAGGTGCTCGACGCCGTCATCGCGGCCGCGCGGACCCGCGGCGCTCCCGCTGACCGGATCCTCGCCGACTGGTTCCGCACCCGGCGCTACGCCGGCAGCAAGGACCGCCGCGCCGTGCGCGAGCTGGTCTACACCGCGATCCGCCGCTGCGGCGAGGTGCCCGCTTCGGGCCGGGCCGCCATGGCCCTGGTGGCGCAGGGCGACCCTGTGCTTGCCGCCCTGTTCGATGGCGCACGCCACGCACCGGAGCCGCTTCGGGGCGACGAGCCGGTGGCTCGTGCCGGGATCGCTCCGGCTTGGCTGGAGGCTGCCCTTGCCGCGTCCGGCCTGGATGGCGAGGAGCAGGAGGCGCTCCTCGGGCGCGCTCCGCTCGACATCCGGATCAACGCGCTGAAGGAAGCCAAGGCGATCCTGCCCGAGCCGGGTGAGCCGGTGGTCGCCAGCCACGGCCGCCGCTTCCCGCCGATGACCCCGGTGGAGCAGTGGCCAGCCTACGCAGCCGGCGCGATCGAGGTGCAGGACGCCGGATCCCAGCTCGTGTGCGAGGCCGTTGCTGCCCGTCCGGGGGAAGCCGTGGTGGATCTGTGCGCCGGAGCCGGGGGCAAGACCCTTGCCCTGGCTGCGGCGATGGACAACCGCGGGCGGATCCTTGCCTGCGATGTCGACCGGCCACGGCTCTCCCGCCTTGCGCCGCGGGCGGAGCGGGCCGGGGTGACGATCGCCGAGACCCGCCTGCTCGATCCGGACCGCGAGGCCGCCGCGCTGGCCGACCGGGTCGCTGCGGCGGACGCAGTGCTGATTGATGCCCCGTGCTCGGGTACCGGAACCTGGCGGCGCAATCCCGAGGCACGCTGGCGGCTGGACGAGCGGGAGCTGGCGCGGCTGGTTCAACTCCAGGGCCGCTTGCTGGATGTTGCCGCGCCCTTGGTCCGTCCCGGTGGCCGGCTGGTCTACGTGGTCTGTTCCTTGCTCGATTGTGAAGGGGCCGGCCAGGTCGATGCGTTCCTTTCGCGCGGGCCGGAATGGCGCGCGGCACCCCTCCTGGGCCTCGGTGCAGGCCGTCTGCGAGGACCGGGGCTGCGGCTTACCCCGGGGCATGATGGCACCGACGGGTTTTTCGTCGCGCGGCTGGAGCGGGTGTGATAGGCACAAAGGCCGACACGCGCCGCTTTGCCCGAAGGTACGGCCCCCATTCGATGAGCTTCCAGGAGAGCCTGATGCGTTTTGCCCCGGCCGGTGTAGCCCTGTCGCTGGCCCTTGCCCTTACCTCCAGCATGAGCCTTTCGGCTCCCACCCGTCCGATGGATCCGCGCGCGGCCGTACTCCTCAACGAGGGGCGACAGGCCCTGATGAAAGACGACGTCGAAGGCGCGATCGATGCCTATGAGGCGGCCCTCGCAGTCGATCCCGGTGCAGTGCAGGTGACGCTCGCCCTTGCCGAGGCGACGCGGCGCGAAGGGCTGCAGGGCAAGGCGCTGCACTACTACCGTGAAGCGCTGGAGCGTGACCCGCGCAACTTCGCGGCGATCAGCGGCGAAGGGCAGGCACTGCTGGAAAAGGGTGCGATCGAAAAGGCCAAGCGCAACCTCACCCGGCTCGAAACGGCCTGCGGCAGGGACTGTCCGGAAACTCGCGAACTGTCGGCTGCGCTTGCCCGCGGTCCCGTAGAGCGGGTGGTGACGGCTGATCGGCCGAAGCCTGCGCCGGTGGTAACGAACTGATCCGCAGACGTGGCGGTTCAGATCAATGCACGGAATTCCTCGATCACCGCTCGGTAGACCCGGCGCTTGAACGGTACGATCAGATCCGGCAGCTCATCCGGATATGCCCATTTCCAGGCGCAGAACTCCGCCGGATCGTGCGCGTCGAGCTTGACGTCGGCATCAGTGCCGGTGAACCGGGCCAGCATCCAGATCTGCCGCTGACCGCGATAGCGCCCGCCCCACAGCTTGCCGAGCAGTTCGTCGGGCAGGTCGTAAAGCAGCTCCTCGCGGGTCTGCGCGATGATGGCGACATGGCGCTCGGTGACACCCGTCTCCTCCCATAGCTCCCGCAGGGCGGCGGCGCGCAGGTCCTCGCCGTCGTCGATCCCGCCTTGCGGCATTTGCCAGGCGTCGCCCTCCCGGCCGGAGGTCTCGCGCGCATCGATGCGCCTGCCCACGAAGACCTGGCCTTCGCCGTTCACGAGCATGATGCCCACGCACGGGCGGTAGGGGAGAGCGGAAAAATCGTTCATGCGGCTTGCACCCGAGATGATGGCCCCGGCCTGAAACACCGGAATCGTCGTTCGGTGCCCTTAGGCGGACCGGTCGGCCTTGACTAGCGGGCGGAAGGCGCGCTTGCGTTTCACTGGAGTTGCGCGGCGACAAGGTTTTCTTATTTGCGCCTTCACTGGCACGGTGGTTTAGGCGAGACGTTAGGGCAGCAGGGACGCAGTGCCGTCCCGGACCGAGGATAAAAATGGCGACTATTCTGGCCGATCAGGCTTCTTCCCAGCAGGACGGTCACGTCCCCGAGACCGTCGTGGTCCGTTTTGCCGGCGACTCTGGCGATGGCATGCAGCTGACCGGCGGGCAGTTCACCTTGTCCACCGCGCTGGCGGGTAACGATCTCGCGACTTTCCCGGATTTTCCGGCGGAAATCCGCGCTCCGCAGGGCACGCTGTTCGGCGTGTCGGCCTTCCAGATCAACTTCGGATCGACCTCGATCGAGACTGCTGGCGATGCGCCTGACGTGCTGGTGGCGATGAACCCCGCCGCGCTGAAGACCAACGTCCAGGCGCTCAAGCCGGGCGGCCTGATCATCGCCGACACCGGGGAGTTCACCAAGCGCAACCTTGAGAAGGCGAAGTACGAGGTTTCACCGCTGGACGACGGCAGCCTTGCCAAGTGGGACCTGCTGGCCTTCGATATCAGCGCGCTGACGCTGGAATCCGTGAAGCCCTTCGGCCTTGGCAACAAGGAAGCCCTGCGCTGCAAGAACATGTGGACGCTCGGCCTCGCGCTATGGATGTTCGACCGCGATCGCGAGCCGATCATCCTCTGGCTGAAGGACAAGTTCCGCAAGAACCCGGTGCTGGCCGACGCCAACATCGCCGCGCTGAATGCCGGCCACGCCTATGGCGAAACCGCCGAACTGGCAGGACCGCTGAAGAAGCTGCATCTCGATCCGGTGCCGACGCCGGAGGGTCTCTACCGCACGGTCACCGGCGCGGAAGCGGTCAGCCTCGGCCTCGTTGCCGGCGCGCAGCTGGCCGAGCTGCCGATGTTCTTCGGCGGCTATCCGATCACCCCGGCTTCGGCGATCCTGCACAACCTTGCCAAGCTCAAGGAGTTCGGTGTCACCACGTTCCAGGCGGAGGACGAGATCGCGGCGATCTGCTCGGCCATTGGGGCAAGCTATGCCGGCCAGCTGGGCGTGACCTCTTCATCCGGCCCGGGCATCGCCCTCAAGGGTGAGGCGATGGGTCTGGCGATCATGACCGAGCTGCCGCTGGTCATCGTCAACTCGCAGCGTGGCGGGCCTTCCACGGGCCTTCCGACCAAGACCGAGCAGTCCGACCTCTACCAGGCGGTTTACGGCCGCAACGGGGATGCGCCCCTGCCGGTCATCGCCGCCCGTTCGCCCGCCGATGCGTTCGACTGCGCGATCGAGGCCTGCCGCATCGCGGTGCAGTTCATGACCCCGGTCATCCTGCTGACAGACGGCTACATCGGCAATGCGGCCGAGCCGTGGAAGGTGCCTGACCCGGCCAGCTATGCGCCGTTCCCGGTCCGCTTCCTGGCCGAGAACAACAACCCTGAAGGCGGCAAGGTGCTGCCCTTCAAGCGCGACGAGCGCGGGGTGCGGCCGTGGATCAAGCCCGGCACCGCGGGGCTGATGCACCGCATCGGCGGCATCGAGAAGGCGATCGACACGGGCGACCTCGATTATTCGCCCGCCGTCCACCAGACGCAGACCGATGCCCGCAAGGCCAAGATCGACCGCATCGCCCATGCGGTTCCGGCGCAGGACGTGGCCCTCGGCACCGAAACCGGCAAGCTGGCCGTGGTCGGCTGGGGATCGACCTACGGCCCGATCACCCAGGCCGTGCGCCGCGCCCGGGCGAGGGGGCTGGACGTCAGCCACGTGCACGTCCGCCACGTCTGGCCGCTGCCGGCCAACCTGGGCGACCTGCTCAAGGGTTATGACAAGGTGCTCGTCCCCGAGATGAACACCGGCCAGTTCAAGACCGTGCTGCGCGACCAGTACCTGATCGATGCCAAGCCGCTGAACAAGACGAGCGGCCAGCCCTTCACCATCGCGGAGATCGAAGCCGCGATCGAAGCCATGCTGGCCTGAAGGGACAGACGATGAACGACATGACCCCTCCGAACACCATTGGCGCGGTGAAGACCACCCTCAAGGACTGGGAATCGGACCAAGAGGTCCGCTGGTGCCCGGGCTGCGGCGACTACGCGATCCTCAAGGCGGTGCAGCGCACCCTGCCGGAACTCGGCTCTGACCCGGCGAACACCGTGTTCGTCTCGGGCATCGGCTGCTCCAGCCGCTTCCCGTACTACATCGAAAGCTACGGCTTCCACACGATCCACGGGCGCGCGCCTGCCTTTGCGACCGGCATCAAGCTGGCCAACCCGGAGCTGGACGTCTGGCTGGTAACGGGCGATGGCGACGGCATGTCGATCGGCGGCAACCACACGATGCACGTGTTGCGCCGGAACCTGAACTGCCAGATCATGCTGTTCAACAACGAGATCTACGGCCTGACCAAGGGGCAGTACTCCCCTACCAGCCGGGTTGGCACCTCCAGCCCGACCACGCCGATGGGCTCGGTCGACCGGCCGGCGCTGCCCTGCGCCTTCGCGCTCGGTTCGGGTGCGCGGTTCATCGCACGGGCCTATGATACCTCGAAGCAGCTGGTCGACGTGCTGAAGGCGGCCCACGCTCACCAGGGCGCGGCCTTCATCGAAATCTTCCAGAACTGCATCGTCTACAACAAGGACCGCTTCGCCGACTTTACCGAGAAGGCCGTGGCCGACACCCACCAGCTCTGGCTCAAGGATGGCGAGCCGATGCTGTTCCAGAAGGGTGCCAAGGGCATCACGCTCGACACCGGAAGCCTGACGCTGAAGGTGGTCGACGTGGTGGACGGTGACTGGCGCGCCGCCGGGGTCATCGTTCACAACGTCCGCAACAAGGCGATCGCCAACATGCTGGTGGAAATGCCCTTCGGCCCCTTCCCGATGGCGCTTGGCGTCCTGTTCGACGATCCCAGGCCGACTTACGAGGATGCCGTTCTGGGGCAGGATGCCAAGGCCCGCGAAGGCAAGGTTGCCGATCTGGGCAAGCTTCTGGCCAAGGGCCAGACCTGGACCGTGAGCGGAACCGCTGCCGACCCGATCTAGGCGCTCTAGACCCCGGGCTGCTGCCGGACGAGCGCCGCAGCCTTTGCGGCCGGCCGGTCCAGCAGGGCCGCCGCCGTGAAGGCCCAGGCGGCGCCGCCGCTCCACCCGGCCAGGGCGTCGCTCGGGAAATGAACGCCCAGCCACACCCGGCTGAAGGCGATCGCCAGCGACAGCACCGCGGCGCAGAGGATCAGCATCCAGCGCAGGCGCGGCCGCGGGGTCAGTGCGGCGAAGGCGAGCGCGAGGGCGATGTAGACCAGTGCCGCGTTGAAGCTGTGTCCGCTCGGGAAGCTAGCGCCGCCGGCCTCGGTCAGGTGCGGCACGATCACGGGCCGGTCGCGGCCGACTGCCAGCTTGAGCAGGGCCTCTACCACCCAGCCACTGACTACCGTGATTGCGAGCAGCCAGGCCTCGCGGCGGCGGCGCAGGACGATGAGCAGGGCCACGGCCCCCGCAACGAAGAGACTGCGCAGCAGGACGCCGCCAAGCGCCGTCAGGTCGCGCACGGCTTCCAGCAGCCAGATTGGACCGCGGGGCATCAGCAGCGGCCCCTGGCGCCACAGCAGGAGCCCTGCGTGGTCCAGCGGCTCGGCATGGCCGGACAGGACCAGTAGGCAGGTGGTCGCGAAAAGCAGCCAGCACAGTCCCGCTGCGGCGATCGCATGGCGCGGGCTGATCCGCCAGACCACGCCGCCCGGAACCTCCGCAGATGTGGCCGACCTGTACTTAGGGACAGGGTGATCGCCCGCCGGCTTGAAGGCGTTGTGTGGGGGTTGTTCCATTTCATTCACCCGTGAGGCCGATGACCCAAGTTTCGATCGTCTGGTTTCGCCGCGATCTGCGCCTTGCTGATCAGGCCGCGCTCCTGGCCGCTGCTGCGGAGGGACCGGTGCTGCCCGTCTACGTGCTCGATGATGAGACGCCAAGGCACCGCCGCATGGGGGCCGCCTCGCGCTGGTGGTTGCATCATAGCCTCGCAGGCCTTGAGCAAGGCCTTCGCGCCATTGGCTCGCGCCTGATCCTTCGGCGCGGAAAATCGCACGAGGTGCTCGCCGCGCTGCGCCGGGAGACGGGCGCGCGCCGGATTCACGCGCTCCACCATTACGAACCGTGGTGGCGCAACGCTGAAAGGGCGGTCGGCAAGGCGTTCGATCTGCGGCTGCACGATGGGAACTACCTTAGCCCGCCCGGATCCATCCTCAACGGTTCGGGCAAGCCCTACCGGATCTACACCCCGTTCCGGCGCGCCCTGTTCGAACGCATGCCGCCGCCCGAGCCCGTTAGTGGCCCGCGCAGGCTGGAGGCCCCGCCGTTCTGGCCGGAGAGCGACCGACTTGAGGACTGGGCCCTGCTTCCCACCCGGCCGGACTGGGCGGGGGGAATGCGCGAAGAATGGGAACCCGGCGAACGAGGCGCACACAAGCGGCTGGAGGTTTTCCAGGAGCGCGCCTCGCGCTATGAGGGGCGCCGAAACCTGCCGTCGGAACAGGGCACTTCGCACCTCTCCCCCCACCTCCATTTCGGCGAAATTTCGCCCGCCGCAGTGTGGCACGCGGTGGCGGGGGCTGGCGGCTCGACGCCGGTGTTCCTGTCCGAGCTTGGCTGGCGGGATTTCGCGCAGAACACGATCCTGCAGTTTCCCGACTACGGCACCAACAATGGCCGAGCGGAGTTCGACGACTTCCCCTGGTGCGAGGCCGGGGACGACCTTGCCGCCTGGCAGCAAGGGCGCACCGGTTATCCGATCGTCGACGCGGGGATGCGCCAGCTCTGGGCCACGGGCTGGATGCACAACCGGGTGCGGATGCTGGCGGCCAGCTTCCTCATCAAGCATCTGCTGATCGACTGGCGGCGGGGAGAGGAGTGGTTCTGGGACACGCTGGTCGATGCCGACTATGCGCAGAACGCCGTCAACTGGCAGTGGTCTGCCGGCAGCGGGGTGGATTCCAACCAGTTCGGCCGGATCATGGCGCCGCTCAGCCAATCGGAAAAGTTCGATGCTGCCGGGTATATCCGTCGCTGGGTGCCGGAGTTGGCCGGACTTTCCGGTAACGAAATCCACGATCCCGCCCGCCGACCCAATGGCTATCCGCCGCGGATCGTTGAACATGCCGAGGCGCGGGAACGCGCACTTGCTGCCATGGCGCAGGCTCGCGCCGGCAGGGGTTGAGGCGCGCCGGCCCTGACGGCGGGGTATCGCCCGGGCCAGCGCGCCGTGGCGGGGGACCGGGCGCATTGGCCCCCCGCGCAATCTCAAAGCGTGCTGCGGAACACCGCTTCCGGGTGCCAGCGCGACAGGATGTTGTCGTGCACGATCGGCGAGAGCAGGTTGTGGAAGGCGCAGCCGACCAGGCTGTTGTTCCACCAGATCACCTCGGACTGGAGCGCTTCGAGGCCGGGCAGGCTGATCCAGCAAATGGTTCCGGGTTGCAGGCGGTTCACCGCCGAACAGCAGAAACCGCCCAGCGAAAGGTCGTGGACCATGGTCTGGAACGAGCGGCCGCCGGAGGCGCGAAAGGTTGCCGGGATGGTGATCCGCGTGCGGGGCGCACACCGGTCCTCCTGAGCGGCCACCTCGTAGCGCTGGCTCGTGACGTTTTCCTGCATGGCCCACCTTCTTCCGTCTCGCCGCCACGATCTCGTGACAGCCCCCTTGCTTGTCGGGGCCGATTGTGGACGAACCTGGTTGCCTGCGAATTACGGTAGAAGGTTAACGGTTTCGCGGTGCGGGCTGGCGAACCGTTCACCAAGCAAGGAAACCACGCGGGCCGCAACCGTTTCAGGCGGCTTTACACTCGCCGGGTCCTCGCCCGGATATGCGCGGGCCCGCATGGCCGTGCGGGTTGCGCCAGGGTTCAGAATTGCCACGCGAATTTTCGACACGTTGGTCACTTCCTGGGCGTAGCAGTCCAGCAGCACCTCAAACGCCGCTTTGGTTGACGCGTAGGCGCCCCAATAGGCGCGTGGCGCCGTGGCTACTGTGCTGGTCATGCCCAGCACGCGCGGATCGGGGCTATTTCTCAGGAGCGAGTCGAAGTGGGCGATGAGCGACTGAGTCGCGAGGAGGTTGACCGTCAGCGCCTTGTTCCAGGCGGCCTGATCGATATCGACCACGCCCGTGAGCTGAGGGCAAAGCGCGGCGTTGATCACCATGATGTCGAGCGCCTGCCAGCGCCCCCGGATCGCAGTGGCCAGCCGGGCGATGCCGTCCGGCTCGGCCAGATCCACCGGCGCGATGGTGGCGCTGCCGCCAGCGGCGAAGATCCGCTCTTCGACGGATTCCAGCGCCTTGCCGTCGCGCGCGGTCAGGATGACATGAGCGCCGGCTTCGGCAAGGGCGAGAGCGGTCGCCTCGCCGATGCCGCGGCTCGCGCCGGTCACGAGTGCAAGCTGCCCGGCGAAGGGCTTGTGTCCACCCTCAGCCATGGTGTCAGGCGACCTTTTCGACCGGGAGCGAGAGCTGCGGATTGTCTCGTTCGCCAAGGTCCGTCAGGCGCGTCGGGTATTCGCCGCTGAAGCAGGCGTCGCAGAACTGCGGGCAAGCCGCGTTGCGCCCGGCGAGGCCCACCGCGCGGTAGAGCCCGTCGATGGAGACGAAGGCGAGGCTGTCGGCCTGGATGAATTCGGCCATGGCCGCCACGTCCATCCGGGCGGCAAGCAGCTTGGAACGCTCCGGCGTGTCCACCCCGTAGAAGCACGAATGCTCGGTCGGCGGCGAGGCGATGCGCATGTGCACTTCGGCAGCCCCGGCGTCGCGCATCATCTGGACGATCTTGAGGCTGGTCGTGCCGCGCACGATCGAATCGTCGATCAGCACGATCCGCTTGCCTTCCACGATGGCGCGGTTCGCGTTGTGCTTGCGCTTGACGTCGGCGTTGCGCGCGCCGTCCGAGGGCTGGATGAAGGTCCGGCCGACATAGTGCGAGCGGATAATCCCCAGTTCGAAGGGAACGCCCGACTCCTGCGCGTAGCCGAGTGCGGCGGGAACCCCGCTGTCCGGCACAGGGATCACGATATCCGCGTCGGCCAGCGATTCCTTCGCCAGTTCGCGCCCGATCGCCTTGCGCACCTCGTAGACGGACTGACCGCCCATCACCGAGTCCGGGCGGCTGAAATAGACGTGTTCGAACACGCAGGGGCGCGGCGCCGGGGAGCCGAACGGGCGGTGCGAGGCCAGTTTGCCGTCAAGCGAGACCTCGACCATTTCACCCGGCTCGATCTCGCGCACGAACTCCGCACCGATCACATCGAGCGCCACGGTTTCGCTGGCGAAGATCGTCGCCTCTCCAAGGCGGCCCATGACCAGCGGACGAATGCCCAGCGGATCGCGGCAGGCGATCATTCCGGCGGGCGTCATGGAGATCAGCGAATAGGCGCCCTCCACCAGCCGCAGGGCGTCCACGAACCGGTCCAGCAGGGTGGGATAACGGCTGGTCGCGATAAGGTGGATGATCACTTCGGTGTCGGAGGTCGACTGGAATATGGCGCCCTTCTGCACCAGATCGCGCTTGAGGTGCATGGCGTTGGAAATGTTGCCATTGTGGGCAATGGCGAAGCCGCCCGTGGCAAGATCCGCGAACAGCGGCTGGACGTTGCGCAGCCCCGATCCGCCCGTGGTCGAATAGCGCACATGGCCCGCCGCCATGATCCCCGGCAGTTCGGCCAGGGCTTCGGCGCTGGAGAAGTTCTGGGCGACATGGCCGGTGCCGCGCCGCGAATAGAACTCCTGCCCGTCGAAGCTGGTGATCCCCACCGCCTCCTGCCCGCGATGCTGAAGGGCATGAAGGCCGAGCGCCGTCATCGCGGCGGCATCGCGCGTGCCGATCACGCCGAAGATCCCGCACTCCTCGCGCAGCTTGTCGGAATCGACGTCCCAGGGGGCGGCGTCGAAGGAACTTTCGGTCAGGGTCATGAATCGCGTCCGCCGTGAGTTTGTTACAGCGCTGTTGCCGGCGCATGTGGCCCCGATGGACGCGAAAGGCAAGCGTTGCGAAGCCCTGCCCCGCGCAAGGCTGGGTGCGCCGGCGGAACGGCCATTGCCGAAGCGCGTTCCGCTGCCTAAACCGCTGTTCGTCGCAGGACAGAACCAGAAGAGCACCCGCTTGATCCTTTCCCCCTTCGAATGGACCATCGCCAAGCGCTACATGCTGCCTGGCCGAGGAGAGGCGTTCATCGCGCTGGTGGCCGGAATCAGCCTCGTGGCGGTGAGCCTCGGCGTCGCCGCGCTGGTCATCGTGATGAGCGTGATGAACGGTTTTCGGGCAGAGCTGTTCGACAAGATCGTGGGGCTCAACGGTCATGCCATCGTCCAGGCCTATGGCGGCCGGCTCGACAACTGGCAGCAGGTCCTGGCCGAAGTGCGCACGACGCCCGGCGTGACCCGTGCCTCGCCGCTGATCGAGCAGCCGCTGCTGGCCACCTTCAACGGCCGGGTCGAAGGCATCCTCGCGCGCGGAAACACGCCGGAAGACATCGCCCGTATCGCACCGCAGGTGAAGGATGGTGACCTTCGCCTGTTGCGCCCGGGCGCCAACGTGGTGGCCATTGGTGCCCGCCTCGCCGAAAACCTCGGCGCGCGCGTGGGGGACACGATCACCATCATCAACCCGCAGGGCCGGCCGACGCCCTTCGGAACGGTTCCGCGGCAGGTTGGCTACACAGTCGGCGCGATCTTCGAGATCGGCGTCTACGATTACGACAATTCGTTCGTCATCATGCCGATTCCCGATGCGCAGACCCTGCTGCTGACCGGGGACCAGATCGGCATGATCGAAGTGAAGACCAACGACCCCGACCATGTGGACGAAATCCTCCAGCCGCTCGCCAGAAAGCTTGCGGGACAGGCCGTGGTGACCGACTGGAAGACGATCAATGCCTCGCTGTTCGAGGCGCTTTCGGTCGAGCGGGTGGCGATGTTCACGGTCCTGTCGATCATCGTGCTGGTGGCCGTGTTCAACATCCTCTCCTCGCTCATCATGCTGGTCCGCGCCAAGACGCGCGACATCGCGATCCTGCGGACCATGGGGGCGACACGGCACAGCCTGCTGAAGATCTTCGTGACCACGGGCTTCCTGATCGGCGCGCTGGGCACCGGGGCGGGGTTGGTCCTGGGGTTTGTGTTCCTCTACTTCCGGCAGGACGTGGTCGATGCCGTCCAGTACGTCACCGGGCAGAACCTGTGGGATCCGTCCATCCGCTTCCTGTCCGAACTTCCCAGCCGTTCGGACCCGGTGGAGATCATCGCGATCAGCGTGATGGCACTGGTCCTCTCGTTCCTGGCAACGCTGTACCCGGCGTGGAAAGCGGCCAGCACCGATCCGGTCCAGGTGCTTCGCTATGAGTGAGCCGGTCGTCAGCCTCTCGGCCGTTACCCGCAGCTTCGAACAGGGCGGGGTCACCATCGACGTCCTGAAAGGAGTCGATCTCAGGGTCATGCCGGGCGAGATCGTCGCCCTTCTCGGGCCGTCCGGCTCGGGCAAGTCAACCATGCTCCAGGCCATCGGACTGCTGGAGGGCGGCTTCGGCGGCTCGATCCGCATCGCCGGGACCGAAGCGGCCGACCTGCCTTCGCGGGGCCGGACCGAACTGCGCCGCGATCACATCGGCTTCGTGTACCAGTTTCACCACCTTCTCCCCGATTTCACGGCCATCGAGAACGTGGTCCTGCCCCAGCTCATCACCGGGCGCGAACGAGGAGCCGCGCAAGACCGGGCGCGTGAACTGCTAGCCGCACTCGGGCTCGGTGCCCGGCTCGATCACCGGCCCAGCCAGCTCTCCGGCGGCGAGCAGCAGCGCGTTGCCGTCGCCCGCGCGCTGGCCAACCGCCCGGCCCTGGTCCTGGCCGACGAGCCGACCGGAAACCTGGACGAGGCGACGGCCGACAAGGTGCTCGCGCAGTTCCTAGGGCTCGTTCGGGGAGAGGGCAGCGCTGCCCTCATCGCCACGCACAACGAGCGCCTCGCCATGCAGATGGACCGTATCGTGCGGCTTCACGACGGCCATCTAACCTAGGCTTCCTGCCAAGCGGCTGCTTCGCCATGCGCCGCGTCAGGGAACTCATCTCCAGCAATGACCGTTTCATCCCTGCTGGGGCACGGGAGCGAAGGAGAATTTGCGTGAGCCAACATCCGACGACGTTTGCAGGCGAAGCGGCCGGCGACAGCGGGGCCGGCTGGGATGATCTTGCGACCCTGCACCGCAAGGCCGATGGCGGCGGGGTGCTTCACGGACTCAAGGTAATCCGCAAGGGCACGCTCGCCGAACTGGTCCGGTTCGTCGGAACCCTGCCGGCGGAGGAACGAGCCAACTACATGATCGAGAAGGCCGGTGACCGCGCCTACGATGCGCGCGAGATCATGGGCCTCCTTGCTCGCCGGGATTTTCCTGCCGCTTGATTGGCACACCTGCCGGCGTCCGGTGGGCATGGCGGCCGTGCGGTAGCGATGACCGACTCTTTTCCCCAGACGCGCGGGCCGCCGGCTTGATCGGGCGGCGCCAAGCCCCCACTCTGGCAGCATGGCCGCTTATGCCCCCTTCGTGCCCCTGCGGGTGTTCTCCAGCTATTCGATGCTGGAGGGGGCGATAGACCCCAAGGCCATTGCCAAGCTGGCGAAGGAGAGAGGTTTCCCGGCGATCGCGGTATGCGACCGCAATGGCCTTTATTCGGCACCAGCTTTCGCTTCGGCCTGCCGCGATGTAGGCGTCCAGCCGCTGATCGGCGCCCTTCTCGCCATTGCCCGTCCCGATGCGGCACCGGGCACGATCGACTGGCTCGCGCTCTACGCACAAGATGAGCGCGGCTGGCTCAACCTGTGCCGGCTGGTAAGTCGCGCTCATCTCGACCGCCCGCTGGAACTGGAGCCCCATGTCCCCTTCGCGGCGCTCGATGGGCACACCGAGGGGCTGATCGCCCTGACCGGGGCCGGCGAGGGCGCCCTTGTGCGGCTCCTTGCCGAGGGCCGGCGCGAGCAGGCGAACGACTATGCGGCCCGGCTGGAATCGCTGTTTCCCGGCCGCTGCTATGTCGAAGTCGCAAGAAGAGGCAATGCGACCGAGGATGCGGCCGAGGATGCCCTGATCGACCTTGCCTATGCGCGCGATCTGCCACTCGTTGCCACGAACCCCGCGATGTTCGCCGACGCCGCTTTTCACGGCGCGCACGATGCCATGCTGTGCATCGCCAATTCCACCCACGTCGATGCCGCGGAGCGCCCGCGCTCCAGCGCGGAAGCCTGGGTCAAGCCGGCCGGCACCATGGAGGAGCTGTTCGCCGATCTGCCAGAGGCGACCGCCAATAGCCTGGTCATCGCCCAGCGGTGTGCCTATGCGCCGCCCAAGCGAAAGCCCTTGTTGCCCAGCCTCGCCGGCGATGTTGCCGGTGAAGCGCAGATGATGGCCGACGATGCGCGTGCCGGTCTCGCGCTGCGCCTCGCGCCCTATTATCCTGGCGCCACTCCGCAGCAGATTGAGAACGCCCTTGCCGCGCCGGACCACCAGCAGGCGGCGGCTGATCTCGCGGCGTTTGGCGTAGGCGACGAGTTCATCGAATATGCCGAGCGGCTTGAGTTCGAATGCGGGATCATCACCCGCATGGGCTTCTGCGGCTACTTCCTGATCGTGGCCGACTTCATCAAGTGGGCCAAGGACAACGGCATCCCGGTCGGTCCGGGCCGCGGTTCGGGCGCGGGTTCGCTGGTCGCCTGGGCGCTGACCATCACCGATCTCGATCCGATCCGCCTCGGCCTGCTGTTCGAACGCTTCCTCAACCCGGAACGCGTCTCGATGCCGGACTTTGACATCGACTTCTGCGAAACCCGCCGCGGCGAGGTGATCCGGTACGTGCAGAAGAAGTACGGTGCCGACCACGTCGCTCAGATCATCACTTTCGGCAAGCTGAAGGCCCGTGCCGTCCTGCGCGATACCGGCCGCATCCTCCAGATGAGCTACGGACAGGTGGACCGGCTGTGCAAGATGGTCCCGAACCATCCGACCGATCCGTGGACCCTGCCCCGCGCGCTCAATGGCGTGGCGGAATTCAAGCGTGAGTACGATACCAACGACGAGGTCCGCCGCCTGATCGACCTTGCGGTCCAGCTGGAGGGGCTGCCGCGCAATTCCTCCACTCACGCGGCGGGCGTGGTCATCGGCGACCGGCCGCTGGAAAAGCTGATCCCGCTGTACCGCGATCCGCGCTCGGACATGCCGGTTACCCAGTTCGATATGAAATATGTCGAGGATACCGGCCTCATCAAGTTCGACTTCCTCGGCCTGAAGACGCTGTCGGTCCTGCGCAAGGCAGTCGATCTCCTCGGTCGGCGGGGCGTCACCATCGATCTCGGCGCACTCGCCTGGGACGATGCGGACGTCTACAGGTTGCTCCAGTCGGGCGATACGGTCGGCGTGTTCCAGCTTGAATCCGAAGGGATGCGGCGGACCCTCGCGGCGGTGAAACCCACCAACTTCGGAGACATCATCGCCCTCGTCTCGCTCTACCGGCCAGGACCGATGGACAACATTCCGTTGTTCGGACGCCGCAAGAACGGACTGGAGTCCATCGAATACCCGCACCCCAAGCTGGAGGGCGTGCTGGCGGAGACCTACGGGATCTTCGTCTACCAGGAACAGGTGATGCAGGCCGCGCAGATCCTTGCCGGCTACAGCCTGGGCGACGCCGACCTTCTCCGCCGCGCGATGGGCAAGAAGGTCCAGGCCGAGATGGACGCCCAGCGCCAGCGCTTCGTCGATGGCTGCGCCACCGTTTCGGGGATCGATGCGAAGAAGGCGAATGAGCTGTTCGACCTGATCGACAAGTTCGCGGGCTATGGTTTCAACAAGTCGCACGCCGCCGCCTATGCCTTGCTCGCCTACCAGACGGCCTGGTTCAAGGCGCACTACCCGCACGAATTCTACGCGGCCTCGATGTGCTTCGACATGCACCAGTCGGAAAAGCTGGCGGTCTTCGTGGACGACATGCGCCGCAACGGCATTGCCATCTACGGGCCGGACCTCAACCGGTCCGAGGCGGAGTTCTCGGTCGAGCAGACCGACGAGGGCTATGCCGTGCGCTATGCCCTCGCCGGGATCCGCAACGTCGGCGAAAAGGCGATGGAGCAGATCGTTGCCGAGCGTGAGGCGAACGGGCCGTTCGCAACGCTGGAAGACCTGTTCCGCCGCGTGCCCTACGGCTCCATGAACCGCCGCCAGCTGGAAGGTCTTGCCGGTGCCGGGGCCTTCGACGGGCTCGAGCCGAACCGCGCCAGGGTGATGGCCAACGCCGACATCCTGCTCGCGGTCACCGATGAGGCGGAGCGCAGCCGGACGAGCGGGCAGCATGGCCTCTTTGGCGGCGACGATCATTCGCACCATGTTCTGCGCCTCGCCGAGACCCCCGCATGGTCGCGGGCCGAGCAGATGGCGCGGGAGCGCGAGAACTTCGGCTTCTACTTCGCGGCCCACCCGGTCGAGCAGTGGCGTGCGATCGCCAGTGCCAACGGGGCGCGGACCTACGCCAGCCTGATGGCTTCCGGCTCCGGCGGCACTTCCGGCCAGCGCGGCATGGCGGTGATGGCCGCCATGGTAGAGGGGGTCCAGAAGCGCAAGACGAAGCGGGGGAAGGACTTCGTCATGGCCGACTTCTCCGACAGTTCCGGCCAGTTCAGCGCCTCGTGCTTCGAGGAGGGTCTGGTCGAGAACTTCGTCCAGTGGGCGCGCGAGGGCACCTGTATCCTCCTCAACGTGGAACTGGACAGCCCCAGCCCCGAGGAACCGCCCCGCGTAACCGTGCGCGGCGGGCGGCCCCTGTCCGAAGTGCGCGAGGCGGCGCGGATGGAACTGCGGCTGGAGGTGGACCGGCCCGAGGCCCTGTCCGACCTTGCGCTCCTGCTCCAGCCTGGCTCACCGGGCAAGGGCGAGGTGCTGGTCCGCCTCCGGACCGGCACGGCGCGTGAACCCGTGCTCCGCCTCGGGCGGGACTTTCACCTTGATGGCGAGGTGGCCGAACACGTCTCGGCCATTGCCGGCGTTTCGGCCGTCTCGCTCGCGGCCAAGCGCGGGGCGGGGCACCTGAGGCTGGTAGCCTAGCCTTCCCTGACGACCCTGATGGTCAGAGCCCCTGCGCCCGCGGCGATCTCCAGCAGGCGATCCACGTTGGGATGGGCGCCGGCGCGCGCGCGCGCGTCGGGCACGTGCTCGGCGAACAGGGCAAGACCGTGCTCGGCCGCCGCCGCATCGAGCGCGGGGAAGCCCTGCGCCAGATAGGCGTAGACGGCGAGCGAACCCTGCTTGCCCGCCTCGTTCGGGATGACGGCGACGACGGACCCGGCGCCGTCGACCAGTTCGACCCGGGCCACGCCGGCAATGGCGGGGAGCAGCGCGAGGTTGTCCTTGAACACGGCGGCGGGGGAAACGAGAGCGGTCATGCGTTGGTCCTGCTGATTTTCGCGCCGCCTATCACCGCGCACCGGCGAGCGCCAGAGCCGTGCCTGTGCGAGGCGGAGCGGAGGGCGACAGGGTTACACATGTGTCACCCTGTCACCAACGTGAAGCTTGGTTTCGTTTCTGGCTCTGGCGGTGCGGCGGACGACGCGCGGCATTCTTGTGCCAGAGGCGGCGCGTGCAGGAAAATCTGGTCAGGGGAAGAGGTTGAGCACATGCGCTTGGGGGAAGGCGGCTTCGACGAGGAGCGAGCGGTGGCAGCAGTCCGGGCTGCGTTCGAAACAGAGGAGCGCCGTGGGACGCTCCTCCGCCAGGGACTGAAGCTGCGCCATCTGTGCGATGGCTTCGAGCGATTCCAGTTGGCCCGAGTAGACGCGGGTCAGCCGGGCAAGGTCGTGCCTGCGGGCCGCCTCCCGGCCTTCGGGCGGCGTGCCGAGCGCCTTGAGGCCGACATAGTCGATCCCGGCCTCGCGCAGGCCTGCGGCGAGCACGTTTTTGGAAAAGCCCGGGCGCCGCGAGAGGGGCACGGCCCGCACGTCGGCCAGGAGCTTGACCCCCGCAGTGCTCAGGGCTTCGACAAGGCGGAGCTGGGTGGCGCCTTCGTAGCCGATGGTGAAGATGTGCATGCCGCTGATATGGGAGTGTTTTTGGTTCAGAACAGGGCGAGCTGGCCGCCGCGTGCGGGGCGGCGGAATTGGGTGCAGTCCAGCTTGCGGTCCCGCTCAGGCCCGTTGATGCCGAGGCGGCGGCAGGCGAGGCGGAAGCGGGCGCGGAACAGGTCGGCCCAGGTGCCCTGCGGTTTCATCCGGGTGAAGAAGGCCGCGTCATAGTCCTTCCCGCCGCGCACCGACTGGACGATGGCCATGACCTTGCCCGCCCGGTCCGGATAGTGGACGTCAAGCCATTCGCGAAACAGCGGCGCCACCTCGTGCGGCAGGCGCAGCAGGATCCAGCTGGCCGATTTAACCCCGAGCCCTGCCGCTTCGGCGAGGATGCGCTCGATGAATTCGTCGGTGATCGAGGGGATGATCGGGGCGACTCCGACGTGGGTTGGAACGCCCGCCTCGGCCAGTTTTCCCAGCGCCGCCAGCCTCTTGGCCGGCGCAGCGGCGCGCGGTTCGAGCAGGGCGGAGAGGCGCGGATCGAGGCTGGTCACCGAAATTCCCACTGAGGTGAGATTGTGGCGGGCAAGCTCTGTCAGCAGGTCCAGATCGTGGAGCACACGGTCGCTCTTGGTAGTGATGGTGACGGGGTGGCGCGCTTCGAGGCAGACTTCCAGCACCTGCCGCGTGATCCGGTAGCGCGCTTCGATCGGCTGGTAGGGATCGGTGTTGGTGCCCATGGCGACGGGGGCGGGCCTGTAGGACGGCTTGGCGAAGGTTTCGCGCAGCAGCCGCGCGGCATCGGGCTTGGCAAAGAGCCTGGTCTCGAAATCGAGCCCCGGCGAGAGATCGTGATAGGCGTGGGTGGGCCGGGCGAAGCAGTAGATGCAACCATGCTCGCAGCCGCGATAGGCGTTGACCGAGCGATCGAACGGCACGTCGGGCGACTGGTTGAAGGTGAGGATGGACTTCGGGTGCTCCTCCGTCACCGTTGTCCTCAGCTTGTTCACAGGGCCGTCCACAGCCTCCCGGGCATCGAGCCAGTCCCCCTCAGCCTCACGCGAAGCAAGACCGAAGCGGGTAGGCACCGCGCCGGAGGGCGCGCCACGGCCGTGGATGGGAGGGAGATTCGGCATTGAAAGAATAGAACATATAAAGAACAAATTGACAAGTGTACCGGCCTGCACGCTCGCGTTGTGGCGAAGTCACGCAGCGGCTAGCAGCAGGACATGATCGAAGCCGACCTGCGCGCCTACCTTGACCGAATTGCGCTGGCAGAGCGACCCGCGGCGACACCCGGGGGGATCGCTCGTCTGGTCAGCGCGCACCGGCAGGCGATTCCGTTCGAGAACCTCGACGTCCTCCTCGGCCAGCCGATCCGGATCGACGGGGCGAGCGTGTTCGCCAAGCTCGTGACCGGGCGACGGGGCGGCTATTGTTTTGAGCACAACCGCCTGCTTGCCGATGCCTTGACCGCGCTTGGCCTGCCAAACCGCCCGTTGCTGGCGCGAGTGCGGCTTGTGGTCACTCCGGGCGAGGTTCCGCCGCGCACGCACATTCTCCTGCTGGTGGACACGCCGGACGGGCCGTGGATTGCCGATGCCGGGTTTGGCGGTGCCTTCCTGCCGCCACTGCCGCTGTGCGACGGAGCGAATGGCCCATCGCCGGACGGGGCAAAGCACCGGCTCGTGCGCCGCCGTGGCAACGATCCGCTGGACGGGGAGTGGCTGCTGGAGCGGGCTGGTCCATCGGGCGCAACCGATGGCCGGGCGCAAGCCGTGGACGGAGCGTGGCAGGCGCAATACAGCTTCGATCTCGCCGCGGTGGCCCCGGCCGACCTGGAGCAGGCAAACCATTGGACCTCGACCCGGGCAGGCACACGCTTCACGACCCTGCCGGTAGTGAGCCGGGTCCTGCCCGACGGGTTTGCGAGCCTGGTCGAGAGCCGCCTGACGATCCATGCGGGTGGCCAGTCCTCGGCGCAGGAGATTGCCGAAGGGTCCGCCTACGGGGCGGTGCTGCGCGATGTGTTCGGGCTGGACCTGGCGGCCGAGCAGTTGGGCCGGCTGTGGCCGACCGCGCTCAGACTTCCCTGAGCCTTGGCATCAGTTCGACGAAGTTGCAGGGCCGGTTCCGGCTGTCGAGCTGTTCCTTGAGGATCAGGTCCCAGCCGTCCTTCACCGCGCCGTTCGAACCGGGCAGGGCAAAGACATATTTGCCGCGGGCAATGACGGCGCAGGCGCGGCTTTGCAGGGTGGAGGTGCCGATGGTCTGGAAGGAGACCATGCGGAACAGCTCGCCGAAGCCCGGAATGTCGCGGTCCTTGATCGTGTCCAGCGCCTCGGGGGTGATGTCACGCCCGGTGAGCCCGGTGCCGCCCGTGGTGATGATCGCATCCACCGCGCGGTCATCCAGCCAGTTGCGGATGCGGCTGGCGATGGCGTGGACTTCGTCGCGAACGATGGCGCGGGCGACTAGGCGATGCCCGGCTGCCTTGATCCGTTCGCACAGGAGGTCGCCCGAGGTGTCGTCGGCGGTGGTGCGGGTGTCCGACACGGTGAGGACGGCAATGCCGATCGGCGTGAATGTCCGCTCAGGATCAACGGCCACGAAGGAGGATCCCGTTGCCGGCCATCCGCACGGCCTTGCTGCCGGCAAGATCGGGGAAGGTGGGCCAGGCCGCTTCGGCCAGGGCAATGCGGCTTTCCGAGGGGCCGCCGGCCTGGCGTTCGTACATCCAGTAGTTCTTGAGCACGATGTTCACGTAGCCCCGCGTTTCCCAATAGGGGACGGATTCGATCCACAGCAGGGGATCGCCCTTGTCCTTGATTTCGGTATTCCAGCGCGTGATCGGCAGCAGGCCGGCGTTGTAGGCGGCGATCACCTTGGGCAGTAGCCCTTGAGTGCCGGCCGAGTTGCGCAGAAGTTGGAGGTGCTGCTGGCCGAAGGCGAGGTTGACCTCGGGCCGGTTCACGTCGGCAGCGGAAACGCCGAGTTCTGCCGCACGGTCCCGCGCGGTGGCGGGCATGATCTGCATCAGCCCGCGCGCGCCGGCCGGGCTGGTTACATTGGTGCGGAAGATCGATTCCTGCAGCGTGTGTGCATAGACCAGCGCCGGATCAACCTTCCAGCCGTTGGCCGGGGTCCACCGCGGCGTGGGGAAGCGGGCGGCCGGCATGGGCGCGGCGCCGCGAGGGGCGTTGTAGGCCATCCACAGCTGGGTCGAGGGCAGGCCGAGATCGCGGGCGAGGCGCGAGAGCGGCTGGTACAGCGAGGGGCTGCCGATCCGCGCCTGGTAGCGCAGGACCTCGTCCGCCAGGCCGTCCTCGCCGATCTCGGACAGTTCGACCGCGGTGCGCACCGTGTCGCTGTCGCGCAGGTTCTGCCAGTCTGCCTGGGTGAAATCGGGGGCGGCGTGCGTGTCGGGCAGCTTGAGGCCGAGCTGTTCGGCAGCCAGCATGCCGTAGAAGGTTTCATCTCGGGCGGCAGCCAGGCGCAAGGGGGCGGAGGCCTTTTCGGGCTGACGGCAACGGACCAGCGCGCGGCTTTGCCAGTAGTAGGCGGCGCTGCGCAGCTCCACGTTGTCGGCCGCGGCGGCGGTGCGGGCGAAGGCATCGGTCGCGCCCTGGCAATCGTCCATCCGCCACGCGGCGAGACCGGCGGTCCACCAGCCTTCGCCCACCCACGGGCCATAGCCGTCCGCCGCCGTCTGGGCCAGGGCATAGGCGGAGGCATCGTCGTTCTCGATGTAATAGGACCAGGCGATCTTGGCGCGCCATTCGGCCCGGGCGGGCAGGCTGAGCCCGGCATCGATCCCGTCGAGCAGGAGCTTGGCACCGGCCGGATCGTCGCCCTTGATGCGTTCCTGGATCGCCGCGGCGACGGTGGCGGGCATGGTGCCGTCGGCCGTGTCGCGCGGGCGCAGGCGCTTGGGGCTGGTGGGCAGCGAGACCAGCGGCTGGGCACTGGGCAGGGCCGGCAGGCCGATCGCCCCGCGCTTGACCGCAAGGGCGGCGATCTGCTCCGCCTCGGGCAGGGCGGTGCCCTTGGCGAGCCACTGGTTCAGCGCATCGAGTTCGATCCGCGGGCTCTTCGCGTCGAGATAGTATTCGGCGCGGGCAACCTGGTGCAGCGGGCCGTCGGGCTTCAGCTGGAACAGGGTCTGGACCTTCGTCCAGTCTGCCTGACGGATCGCGGCGAACAGATCCTTGTAATAGGCCCGCTCATCCTGGGTGAGCAGGGTGGGGACGGCGGTCCGGTCCGCCCGGTTGCGGAAATAGTCCACCGCGGCGCTGTTCGCCGCAGCCGGAGAGGGCACGGCAAGAGCCACGCCTGCGGACAGCGCCGCGATCCAACCTGCCTTGAATGCTCTCACGCCTATGCCGTTCCGTCCAGTTTCGACCCCAGAACCCGCGGTTCCGCAAAATCCAGCAGCCGCCGCCACAGGGCGGCCTTGCGTGCCGGGCGTGTCGCCAGAACTCCAAGGTCCTGAGCGGCAAGCAGCGGAATTGTCCGGCCTTCATGGTTGAACGCGAGTGAAGTTTGAGCGATTTGCGCCGGATCGTGGCCAAGCAGCGGCAGGACGTGCGCTCCGAACAGGATCATCCGTTCCGGAGCGACCAATCCGGCGTGGTGCGCCAGCAGCGCTCCGAGCCCTGCCGCCTGCAGGGCCGGCCAGTCTGCACCGGGCGTGTGGCGGGGCAGGGCCGAGGAGAGGTAGACCGCATCGGGGGCAATGCCGAGTGCGGCGAGGATGGCCTCCAGCAGCGTGCCGGCAGGTCCTTCGAGCAGGCTTTCGCGGTCGTCCGGCTCGGGCTGGGCAAGGACCACCATCAGCTCGGCGCCCTTCGGCCCGCGCGGGGCAATGCGGCCGCGCACCTGCCCGCCATCGAGCGAAGGGTGTTCGAGCCACCACCGGGCGAAGCTTTCGAGATCGCCGGGCCAGTTCGCCCGATCCCCGCCGACCGGCTCGGCCGAGGCATCTGCGGTGCTGCGTTCGGCACCCGGCTCCGGCCGGGCGGAATAGGCCGGCGGCACTTCCGGCGCCCGCAGCACCGGTTCGTCCGGAGCCAGCCAGCGCACCGGCTGCGCGGAATAGTCATACTCCACCCCCGCCTCGCGCCACCAATCTAACGCGGATGCGACATCTGCAGCAGAAAAAGGCTGAGCCTGACCCTCCATCGACTCAGGCCTTGACCTGTCCTGCCTTCGCAATCAAGGCGCTTTCGACAGACAGGACAATGAGGGGACCGGAACCCATGATCGAACGCGAATCCATGCCTTACGACGTCGTCGTCGTCGGGGGCGGTCCGGCGGGCCTGAGTGCCGCGATCCGGCTCAAGCAGTTGAACGCCGATCTTTCGGTCTGCATCCTTGAAAAGGGTTCGGAAATCGGTGCCCACATCCTGTCAGGCGCGACGGTGGATCCCAAGGCGCTGGACGAGCTTCTTCCGAGCTGGCGCGAGGACGGCTGTCCGATGGCAGAGGTCCCGGTGACCGACAACTGGCACTGGAACCTCACCCGGAACGGCAAGCTGTCGATCCCGCACATCCTGATGCCGCCGTTCCTGTCCAACCACGGCAACTACACCGGCTCGCTGGGCAACCTGTGCCGCTGGCTGGCCGGAAAGGCCGAGGAACTGGGCGTGGAGATCTTCCCGGGCTTCCCGGCGGCCGAGGTCCTCTATGGCGACAAGGGCGAGGTCATCGGCGTCCAGACCGGCGACATGGGCGTGGACCGCGAGGGCAATCCCAAGGGCGATTTCATGCCCGGCATGAACCTCCTCGCCAAGTACACCGTGTTCTGCGAGGGCGCGCGCGGCCACCTGACCAAGCGGCTGAAGGCCAAGTACGACCTGGAAGCCGATTGCGAGCCGCAGGTCTATGGCCTTGGCATCAAGGAACTGTGGGACATCGATCCGGCCAAGCACGTGCCGGGCCGCGTGATCCATACCCAGGGCTGGCCCCTGTCGGAGAGCGACAGCTGGGGTGGCGGCTTCCTCTACCACCAGGCGAACAACCAGGTCGCGCTCGGCTTCGTGACCGCGCTCGACTACAAGAACCCCCACGTCTACCCGTTCGAGGAATTCCAGCGCTGGAAGCAACATCCGGAGATCCGCGCGATCCTGGAAGGCGGCAAGCGTGTGGCCTATGGCGCGCGGGCGATCAACGAGGGCGGCTGGCAATCCGTGCCGAAGCTCGATTTCCCCGGCGGCGTGCTGGCCGGCTGTTCGGCGGGCTTCGTCAACGTGCCCCGGATCAAGGGCAGCCACACCGCGATGAAGAGCGGAATGCTGGCGGCCGAATCGATCGCTGCCGCCATCGGCGCCGGGCGGGAAAGGGATGCGCTGGGCGAATACGATGATGCCGTGCGCAGCAGCTGGATCGCCAAGGAGCTGAAGCTCGTCCAGAATGCCGAGCCGCTGGTCGCCAAGTTCGGCGGCGAGCTGGGAACCGTGCTGGCGGGCGCGGACATGTGGTTGCGCACACTGTTCGGGTTTGGCGTGGCCAAGCCGATGAAGCACCACACCGATGCGTCCTCCACCGAGCGGGCCGATCTCTACCAGCCGATCGCCTATCCCAAGCCCGACGGCGTGATCAGCTTCGACCGGCTGACGAGCGTGTCCTACTCGTTCACCAACCACGAGGAAGAGCAGCCCTGCCACCTGCGGCTCAAGGATCCTACCGTCCCGACCCGCATCAACCTGCCGCTCTACGCCGGACCCGAGGCGCGCTATTGCCCGGCCGGGGTCTACGAGTTCGTCGATCCGGACGGCGCCGGGCCGCGGCTCCAGATCAACGCGCAGAACTGCGTCCACTGCAAGACCTGCGACATCAAGGACCCGACGCAGAACATCGAATGGGTGACGCCGGAAGGCGGCGGCGGGCCGAACTATCCGAATATGTGAGGCAAGTGGCGCTCTCTCCGAGAGCGCACGCCTGACAGCCCGTTGCCTGGCCGGAGTTGAGAGGGGTTGGCAGCGCGCCTGACCGCGGCCCCTCTCCCAACCCTCTCCCCAGCGGGGGAGAGGGCTATTATGGTCTGCCTATGACCTTCACTGAAACCGCCTTTGCCAAGATCAACCTCGCGCTCCATGTCCGGCGGCGGCGGGAAGACGGCTACCATGAGCTGGAGACCTTGTTCGCCTTCGTCGACGCCGGCGACTTGCTGACCGCGCGGTCAGCCCCGCGGGACGAGCTGCGCGTGGTGGGGGAATTTGCCGGCAGCCTGGGCGCCCCGTTCGGCAACATCGTGATGCAGGCCCTTGGGGCCCTGCCGCGGGCGGAGGGCCTGGCGCTGGTGCTGGAAAAGAACCTGCCGGTGGCCGCCGGGCTGGGCGGCGGGTCGGCCGATGCCGGCGCCGTGTTCCGGTTGGTCGAGCGCAGCCACGGCTGGCCGGACGACTGGATGAGCCGGGCCGCGCGGCTGGGGGCCGATGTTCCGGCCTGCGTCGAGAGCCGGACCTGCGTTGGGCGGGGCACGGGCACGGAACTGGAGACGGGGCCGGACGACCTTGCCGGAACCCCGGTTCTGCTGGTGAACCCGCGCGTTCCGCTGGCCACCGGGCCGGTGTTCCGCGCCTGGGACGGGGTGGACCGCGGCCCGCTGCCCGGCGGAACAGCGCGCGAGATCGCGCTGGGTGGCCGCAATGACCTGGAGGCGCCGGCCCTTTCGCTCTGCCCGCAGATCGCCGCCGTGCTGGCCGCGTTGCAGGCTACGGAGGCGTGGCTGGTGCGCATGTCCGGTTCCGGCGCGACCTGTTTTGCGCTGTTCGACAGCGAGGCCGAGCGTGACGAAGCGGCGGCGGCCATGCCGGCCGACTGGTGGGCTCTGGCCGGTAAGCTTCGGTGAGCGACGTGGTTCGCCTCGTCGGTCAGCCTCGGTTCGGGGGGATTCTCGTGGTGTCGGACCACGCGAGCAATCACGTGCCGGAGGACCTGTCTCTGGGAATCGCGCCGGCCCTCCTGCACGAGCACATGGCGCTCGACATCGGCGTGGCCGAGGTGGGCGCGATCATGGCGGCGCAGGCTGGCATCGCCGCCTTCCAGTGCGGGTTCAGCCGCCTCGTCTGCGACGTGAACCGCGAGCCGGAGGCACCGGGCGCAGTGCCGGCGGCGAGCGACGGGCATGCCATTCCCGGCAACCAGCTTGGCGAGGCTGAGCGCGCCGCCCGCATCGCCCGGTTCCATGCGCCCTATCACCAGGCCTTGGCCGGTGTGCTGGACGCGGCGCCGCCTGCGCTGGTCGTCTCGCTCCACTCCTTCACCCCGCGCCTTGCCACCTGCACCGAGCCGCGGCCCTGGCAGGTGGGCGTGCTCTACAACGAGGACGACCGGGCGGCACGCCTCGCGATCCCCATGCTGGAGGCCGAGGGCCTGCTGGTGGGCGACCAGCTGCCGTACTCCGGCCGCCTGCTCAACTACACGATGAACCGCCATGCCGAGGCCGAGGGGCGGCCCTATCTGGGCATCGAGATCCGGCAGGACGGGATCACCGAGCCCGCCGGGCAGGCGCGCTGGGCGGCGATCCTTGCGCGCATCGCCAACCGGGTGGCGCTGGAGATCGTCTGATTTTTCGGTTTTGATCCCCCCTCGCCTGTTCTAGGGGACGTACCCATATCCCTGTCTCGCGCAGCTTTTCCGGAGTCCTCCCATGCCCGCCTATCGTTCCCGCACCAGCACGCACGGCCGCAACATGGCAGGGGCGCGGGGGCTGTGGCGTGCCACCGGCATGAAGGACAGCGATTTCGGCAAGCCGATCGTTGCGGTGGTCAACTCGTTCACCCAGTTCGTGCCGGGCCACGTCCACCTCAAGGACCTTGGCCAGATGGTCGCGCGGGAGATCGAGGCGGCGGGGGGCGTTGCCAAGGAATTCAACACCATCGCCGTGGACGATGGCATCGCGATGGGCCACGACGGGATGCTCTATTCGCTGCCGAGCCGCGACCTGATCGCCGATTCGGTGGAGTACATGGTCAACGCGCACTGCGCCGATGCGATGGTCTGCATCTCCAACTGCGACAAGATCACGCCGGGCATGCTGATGGCGGCGCTGCGCATCAACATCCCGGTGGTCTTCGTCTCGGGCGGGCCGATGGAGGCCGGTAAGGTGGTCCTGCGCGGCAAGGAGCACGCGCTGGACCTGGTGGACGCCATGGTCGCCGCCGCGGACGAGAGCTACACCGACGAGGAGGTGCAGAGCATCGAGCGGTCGGCCTGCCCGACCTGCGGATCGTGCTCGGGCATGTTCACCGCGAACTCGATGAACTGCCTGACCGAGGCGCTGGGCCTCTCCCTGCCGGGCAACGGATCGACCCTGGCGACCCACGGTGATCGCAAGCGCCTGTTCCTGGAGGCCGGGCGGCTGGCGGTGGACCTGTGCAAGCGCTGGTACGAGCAGGACGACGAGAGCGTGCTGCCTCGCAACATCGCCAGCTTCAAGGCCTTCGAGAACGCGATGAGCCTGGACATCGCCATGGGCGGGTCGACCAACACCGTGCTGCACCTGCTGGCGGCAGCGCACGAGGCCGGGGTGGACTTCACCATGGCCGACATCGACCGGCTGTCACGCCGGGTGCCATGCCTGTCGAAGGTCGCGCCGGCCAAGTCGGACGTGCACATGGAGGACGTTCACCGCGCCGGCGGGATCATGGCGATCCTGGGCGAGCTGGACCGCGCCGGGCTGCTCCACACCGACCTGCCGACGGTCCACAGCCGGACGCTGGGCGATGCGCTGAACCAGTGGGACATAGCCCGCACCAACGCGCCTTCGGTGCAGGAGTTCTTCAAGGCCGCGCCCGGCGGCGTGCCGACCCAGGTGGCCTTCAGCCAGGAGCGGCGCTGGGAATCGCTCGACCTTGACCGCGAGAAGGGCGTGATCCGCTCGGCTGAGCACGCCTTCAGCAAGGATGGCGGCCTCGCCGTGCTCTATGGCAACATCGCGCGCGACGGCTGCATCGTGAAGACCGCGGGCGTGGACGAAAAGATCCTGACCTTCGCCGGCCCGGCGGTGGTCTTCGAGAGCCAGGACGCGGCAGTGACCGGGGTCCTCACCGGGCAGGTCAAGGCCGGCGACGTGGTGGTGATCCGCTACGAAGGGCCCAAGGGCGGGCCGGGGATGCAGGAAATGCTCTACCCGACGAGCTACATCAAGTCGAAGGGCCTCGGCGCGGCCTGCGCCCTGCTGACTGACGGGCGCTTCTCGGGCGGCACCTCGGGCCTGTCCATCGGCCACGTCTCGCCCGAGGCGGCTGAAGGCGGGGAGATCGGGCTGGTCGAGACCGGGGACCGGATCGAGATCGACATCCCGAACCGCACGATCCACCTCGCCGTCTCGGACGAGGTCCTGTCGCACCGCCGCGCCGCTCAGGAGGCGAACGGCTGGCAGCCCGCCAAGGAGCGGCCGCGCAAGGTTTCGGTCGCGCTGCAGGCCTATGCCGCGATGACCACCAGCGCCGCGCGCGGGGCCGTGCGCGACGTTTCGCAACTGAAGCGCGGCTGAGGCGGCCGGTGCGGGCGCTCCCCGGAACGGCTGCGGCGGCACTCCTGCTGATCGCGGGCTGCTCGCAGGGGGAGCAGGCACCCAAGGTGGCCGAGGGTGCCGAGCATGTGGACTGCGCGCTGGGCGAGGGCGCCAGTTTCGCGCCGGACTGCGCGGTGGAGCGCAGCACCGTCGGCACCGAGCAGATCCTTGTCGTGCGCCATCCGGACGGCGCCTTTCGCCGCTTCACCGTGCGGCCTGACGGGTTGGCTACGGCGGACGGGGCGGAAAAGGCCGAAGTGGCCGCGGCCGGCGGCGTGCTCGAGGTTCATGTCGGCGCCGATCGCTACCGCATTCCCTATACGGTGAAGCCCGGTGCCCGGCAGTGAGCCTGTGACGGTTCAGCAGGTGCTGACTGTCGCGCAGATGCGCGCGGCGGAAGAGCGGCTGATCGAAGCCGGGAGCAGCGTCGATGCCCTGATGCAGGTGGCCGGGCGCGGGGCAGCGGAATGGGTCTGGCGCGTCGCCGGGCACCATCCGGTGACCGTACTGTGCGGCCCGGGCAACAACGGCGGCGACGGCTATGTGATAGCCGAGGCGATCCGCGAGCGCGGCGGCCGGGTGCGCGTCATCGCCGCCTGCGAGCCGAAGACCGACGCGGCGCGCACGGCCCGGGGCCTGTTCGGCGGCGAGGTGCTGGGGCCTGAGGCGGCAGCCCACGGCGACGTACTGGTCGATTGCCTGTTCGGCAGCGGTTTGGCGCGCCCCCTTTCGGATGAGCATCTGGCGCTGCTGTCGAGCCTTGCCGCCGCACATCGCCGCGTGATCGCGATCGATCTACCGAGCGGGGTGGAGAGCGACAGCGGCGCCCTGCTCAACCAGGGCCTGCCGCGCAATGCGCTCACGGTGGCGCTTGGCGCATGGAAGCCGGCGCATTTCCTGATGCCTGCGGCGCCCGCCATGGGTGACCTGCGGCTGGTGGGGATCGGCTGCGATGCGGTCGCCGGTGCGTCGCGGGTGGTAGCGCGGCCTGTGCTCCATGCCCCGGCTGTCGATGCCCACAAGTATCGCCGCGGCCTTGTCGCCGTGCTGGGCGGGGCGATGCCGGGCGCGTCCTGCCTTGCAGCAGAGGCAGCCCAGGGCGCCGGCGCCGGCTATGTCCGCCTGCTGGCCGAGGACAATGGCGCGTTGCCCGCCGATGTGGTGCTTGACCGCCGCCGCACGGGCGAATCCCTTGCCGACAAGCGGATTGGCGCCGTGCTGGTGGGGCCGGGGCTTGGCCGCGGCGATCATGCCCGCGTGCGGCTGGAGGCGGCGCTCGCCAGCGGCCATCCGCTTGTGCTCGATGCCGATGCGCTGGTCCTGCTGCGCCCGGGAGACCTTGCCGGAACCGCCCTCCTCACTCCGCACGAGGGCGAACTGGCCGTGCTGGAACGCGCCTTCGGGCTGGCTGCGATCGGCGCAAAGCCCGATCGGGCGCAGGCGCTGGCGAGTGCCGTGGGAGCGGTGGTCGTGGCCAAGGGGCCGGACACGGTGATCGCCTCGCCCGACGGCCGCCTCGCCTTTGCCCACCGCGCCTCCTCGTGGCTGTCGGTCGCCGGGTCCGGCGACGTGCTGGCCGGGATCGCCGCGGCACGGCTGGCCGGAAGGGCCGATCCGTTCGAAGCCGCCTGTGCGGCGGTGTGGCTCCACGGCGAGGCGGCGCGGCGGCTTGGACCGGCCTTCACCGCCGGAATGCTGGCGCGCCGCGTTCGTGAAGCGCTGGTGGCCTGCCTGTGAGTGATCCCGTGACGGAAGGCGAGGAAGTCCTGCGGATTGCCGCCAAGGGCGATGGCGTGACCGCATCGGGTCGCTTCGTCTGGGGCGCCGCGCCCGGCGATCTGGTCCTGCCGGACGGATCGCTGCAAGCGGGTCCGCACCACGTTGCGCCGCCGTGCCGCCATTTCGGGCGCTGCGGCGGGTGCCAGTTGCAGCAGCTGAACGAGGAGAGCCTCGCCCATTTCGTGCTATCGCGCGTTGCCAATGCCTCGACAAGTCAGGGACTTGGCGCCGAGCGCATTGCCCCGCCGCACCTCTCGCCGCCGGGGTCGCGGCGGCGGGCTTCGCTGCGGGCGGAGTCGTCCTCCGGACGGGTGGTGATCGGCTACCGTGAGGCGGGATCGCACCGGCTGGTCGAGCTGAGCGAGTGCCACGTGCTGGTGCCGGAGTTCGTCCAGCTTCTGCCTTTCCTGCGCAAGCTGCTGATCCAGATGGGACAATCGGCCGCGCGCAAGGGCAAGCGCAAGGGTGGCGGGCCGGGGAAGATGGCTGCCGACCTTGAGCTGACCCTGACCGAACAGGGCGTGGACGTGGGCATCAAGGGGCTGGCCGCCGAAGGGCTGGAGATCGCCGAGGCCCTGCTCGATTTCGCGCGAAATCATGGCCTTGCGAGGCTTACTTTGGACCAGGGCTATGGTCCCGAGGCGGTGTGGGAGCCGGAGCCGGTGACGGTGAACCTGTCCGGCGTCAGCGTCGGCCTGCCGCCTGGCGCCTTTCTTCAGGCGACGGCAGATGGCGAAGCTGCGCTGGTCGGCGCGGCGCGCGAGTGGCTGGCGCAAAGCCCTGTTGTTGCAGACCTTTTCTCCGGACTTGGCACCTTTGCCTTCGCCCTTGCCGGGCCGTCGACCAAGGTCCTGGCGGTGGAGGCCGCGCGCGATGCGCACCTGGCCTGCAAGGCCGCTGCAAGCCGGCTGCAACGGCCGGTCCACGCGCTGCACCGCGACCTGTTCCGCAACCCCCTGCTGCCCGACGAGCTCAACCGCTTCTCCGCCGTCCTGATCGACCCGCCCCGGGCCGGCGCGCGCGAGCAAGTGGAGCGGCTGGCCGCCAGCACGGTGGAGCGGATCGTCTACATCTCGTGCAACCCGTCCAGCTGGGCGCGCGATGCGGCCCTGCTGGTCGAGGCCGGCTGGGTGCTGGAAGACCTGCGCCCGGTGGGCCAGTTCCGCTGGTCAACCCATGTGGAACTGGCGAGCCTGTTCGTCAGGCGCTGAACACCGCGCGGGCCGTTAGCGCTACCAGCGCCATCAGCGCCAGCGAGGACAGGGCGAACAGCGCGAAGCGGACCACGACCCGGTTGAATAGGGCCTGCTGCAGCGAGTGGACCACGCGCAGCGCGACGTAGATCCAGGCGATTGTCGCGGTGGTGCCATCGCCCTTGCCGATCATCGCGAGGGTGAGCGCGACGGCGTAGAACACGGTCGGCGCTTCGTGCAGGTGGTTGTAGTTGTGGGCGGCCCACTGGACTTTCGGCGGCAGCACATCGTCAAGGCTGCGGCCCGGTTCCCTCACCAGCCGGTCGGGATCGACCGCGGCGGCCTTCATCGCCGGAACCCGCGTCAGGTAGAGCCACCACCACATCACCATCGTCCACACGGCCAGCGCAGCGACGGGCTTCAGGATTTCCATGCCGATCATGATCGTCTCTCCCCCTTGACCGGCGGGAGACTGGCACGGAGCGGCCGAATGTCAAACCGGGCGGAACCCCGGCGAGAGTTGAGATGTAACGCAAGCGGCCTATATGGCGCGCTTCGGCCAGCGCGAAGCGAGGCGAAGGAGATCGACGGGTGAGCAAGGTTCTGGTGATCGGCGCGGGCGGCGTCAGCTCGGTTTGCGTGCACAAGATGGCGATGAATTCGTCCATTTTCAGCGAGATCCATCTCGCCAGCCGGACGATTGCCAAGTGCGATGCCATCGCCGAATCGGTTCGCCAGCGTACCGGCGTTCAGGTTGCGACCTATGCGATCGATGCCGAGGACGTGCCGGCCCTGACCGCGCTGATCCGCCAGATCGGCCCGAAGCTGGTGGTGAACCTGGCCCTGCCCTACCAGGACCTGCCGATCATGGACGCCTGCCTGGAAGCGGGGGTCGATTACCTCGACACGGCCAACTACGAGCCGAAGGACGAGGCCAAGTTCGAATACAAGTGGCAGTGGGCCTATCAGGGCCGCTTCCGCGAGAAGGGGCTGATGGCGCTGCTCGGTTCGGGCTTCGATCCCGGCGTCACCAGCGTGTTCGCGATGTGGCTGAAGAAGCACAAGCTGAAGACGATCCGCCTGCTCGACATCCTCGATTGCAACGGCGGCGACCATGGCCAGCACTTTGCCACCAACTTCAATCCGGAGATCAACATCCGCGAGGTGACCGCGCCCGCCCGGCACTGGTTGAAGGGTGAGTGGGTCGAGACCCCGGCGATGACCATCCGCGAGAACTTCGAGTTCGAGGGCGTCGGCCCCAAGAACATGTACCTGATGTACCACGAGGAGCTGGAAAGCCTCGCGAAGTTCCTGCCCGAGCTGGAGCGCGGGCGGTTCTGGATGACCTTCGGCGACGCCTATATCCAGCACCTCACCGTGCTGCAGAACGTGGGCATGACCCGGATCGACCCGGTGATGTACAACGGGCAGGAGATCATCCCGCTCCAGTTCCTCGCCGCCGTGCTGCCCAAGCCCGAAACGCTGGGACCGACCACCAAGGGCAAGACCAACATCGGCGACATTGCCACCGGCGAGGCGCTCGACGGAAGCGGCGAGAAGACCTTCTACATCTACAACATCTGCGACCACGAGGATGCCTTCCACGAGACCGGCAACCAGGCGATCAGCTACACCACCGGCGTCCCGGCGATGATCGGCGCGGCGATGATGCTGACCGGCGCGTGGAAGGGTGAGGGCGTGTTCAACATCGAACAGCTCGATCCCGATCCGTTCATGGACATGCTGAACACGCAAGGCCTGCCGTGGCAGGTGCGCGAACTGGCCGGGCCGGTTCAGTTTTGAGAGGGTTGTCCCTCCGCCAGCCGCGTTGAGGCTGGCACCGTCCCATTTGTGCCGGGCAAAAATGGGGGGACGTCTTGGGCAGCTTGGGCTAGGCGGGCGGGATGGAAACCAGAGCCGGCGATCCGGGGGCCTTTGCCCAGTTTGACCTGTCCCGCGTGGACAGTCCCGCCTTTGTGGTCGATGCCGCGCGGTTGCGGGCCAATCTGGCTGTACTCGCGGACATTCGCGACCGGGCCGGGGTGAAGGTGCTGGCCGCGCTCAAGGCCTTTTCGATGTGGAAGGTGGCGCCGCTCGTCACGGAAGCGCTGGACGGGGTCTGTACCTCGGGCCTGTGGGAGGCGCGGCTGGCAGCCGAACACTACGGCGGCGAGATCGCGACCTATTGCGCGGCCTACAAGGCGGAGGACCTGCCCGAGATCTGCCGGATTTCCGACCATGTCATCTTCAACTCGCCGGGGCAGATCGCGCGGTTTGGCGACGTGCTGGCGGCGACGGGCGAGCGGTTCGACGTGGGTCTGCGGATCAACCCGCTCCACGCCGAGGGCGAGGTGCCGCGCTATGATCCGTGCGCTCCGCATTCGCGGCTGGGCTTTCCGGTCGACCAGCTGCTGCCCGAACATCTGGACGGCGTTTCGGGCCTGCACTTCCACACGCTGTGCGAGCAGGATTTCGAGCCGCTGCGCCGCACCTGGGAGGCGCTGAAGCCGCGCATCGCGCCCTTCTTCGGCCAGCTGAAGTGGCTGAACTTCGGCGGCGGCCACCATGTCACCCGGGCCGATTACCAGCGCGACGACCTGGTTGAATTCCTGCGCGAGGTGAAGGCGGAGACTGGCTGCGAGCTCTATCTGGAGCCGGGTGAGGCGGTGGCGCTTGACGCCGGGATCCTCGTCGGCACGGTGCTGGACGTGCAGTGGAACGGGATGCCGGTCGCGATCACCGACATTTCCGCGACCTGCCACATGCCCGACGTGATCGAGGCACCCTATCGCCCGGCCATGCTGGGCGAGTTGGGGCTGGGCGAGTTGAGGCTAGGCGAGCGCGACGCGGAGGAAGGTGGCGACGAGCCGGCGCGGTTGGGTGGGCCTTCGTGCCTCGCCGGGGACGTGATCGGGGACTATGTGCTGCCGGTCCCGCCGGAGCCGGGCGTGCGCTTCGCCTTCCTTGACCAGGCGCACTATTCGATGGTCAAGACGACGACCTTCAACGGCGTGCCGCTGCCCTCGATCTGGCTGTGGGACAGCGAGACCGACGTGCTGGAATGCGTGAAGCGGTTCGGCTGGGAGACGTTCCGCGACCGGCTGAGCTGAGCGCCTTTTCGCCTTTGCGCCAACCCTCTTTTAGCGCCCCCGCTCGTTCAGCCGCACCGCAAGGTCTGCCAGCGCGCCGAAGTGGGCGATGGCCTGCTGCAGATGGTGCCGGTCGTCGCCCGAATCGAGCGAGCCGGTCTCGAATTCGTTGCCGGCCTCGAAGACCACCAGCAGTTCGCCATCCCGGAACAGGGCGCGCAACTTGCGGGCGGTGAAGGCGCTTTCGAGGGCCACCAGCCGTTCGACATATTCGGGATGGACGAGATATTGCGCTTCGACCGGATCGTTGGTCCAGACGTCGAACTCGTCGTTGAAGCGTGGATCGACCATGTCCATGCGTGTCAGGGGCAGGCCGCCGATCTCGGCCGAATCGCGCTTGCGGCCGAACAGCCCGAGCAGTCCATCGTGCTGGCCGTTGCGTTCGATCAGGGTCGTGCCGGAAAAGCTTCGGGCAAAGCCGACCGACATGATCGCGCCCTGGAAGACGGTGACCGTGCGGCGGCTCTTGCCCGAGCCGCGCTCCTCGGTGAGCTTCGCTTCGTGGAGGCGGAAGGGGCGGCCGCCGACCTCGCCCCACCAGGCGTCTTCCAGCGTGGCCTTGTCATGGGTGGGGAGCATGGCGAAGCGCAGGGCCCGGTCGAAATCGCGGCGGTCGGCCACCGCAAGGCTGTAGGACAGGCCGAGCGCGCGGGCGATGGCGGAGTTGATCCCCTCCTTGATGCGGTTGACCACCGGGCGCTTGGTCCATTCGCCCCAGAGCCAGCCGCCGGCGCCGATCAGCGCGCCGATCTGCAGCGCGCCGACCACCGGCCCGCCCGAGACCACCATGGCGAAAGCCACCGCCGCGGCGAGCACGACAGCGGCCACGAAGCGGTGCGTGACCTTGGCTCGCGTGCGTTCGCGCAGGCCCGACTGGTCGGCCAGCCACTGGCCCAGCGGCCCCGCCAGCAGGGCATCGGCATCGGGCCGCTCGATCACGCGTTGCCGCTTTCTTCAGGATTGAGTGCTACGAGGCCCGGGTGGACCGGAGGGCTTTCCATGCGTGACATTCTGCTCAATCTCTGGGTTTCGGCGACTCTGGCGATTGCTGCCATCGTCGTCCTGCTGCTCGTGCTCACCTACAATCGACTGGTGGGTTTACGGCAAAACTGCAAACAAGGCGTTGCCGACATCGACGCGCAGCTTCGCCAGCGGCACGATCTGGTGCCGAACCTGGTCGCCACGGTGAAAGGCTATGCCGGGCACGAGGCCGCGACCTTCGAAAAGGTGACCGCCGCGCGCAACGCCGCCGTCGCTGCGCCGGGCGCGCAGACGGAGAAGGCGCTGACCGGCGCGTTGAGCGGCCTGCTGGCGCTGGGCGAGGCCTATCCTGAGCTGAAGGCATCGGCCAACTTCCAGTCGCTCCAGGGCGAGCTGGGCGATGTCGAGGACCGGCTGGCGGCGGCGCGGCGGGCGCTGAACGCGGCAGCGGCGCGCTACAACACCGCGCGCGAGGCCTTTCCCGCGGTGCTGTTCGCCGGGATGCTGGGCTTTCAGCCGTTCGCCTTCAACGAGCTGGCCGCCGACGAGCGGGCGAGCGTTGGCGCGGTGCCGCAGGTCTCGTTCTGACGCTTGCGTCGAGTCGCTCCGCCCCCGTCTGATCGGGGTGGGTCCGGCGCGGCTTTCAGGCGCGTGACCCGGTCTCCAAAACCCTCGGATTTCTGCGGGTCGCCGCAGCAAGATGCCCCCCTGAGGCACAGGGGGGCATTTTTCATTTGCGATTAAGCCGAGCGGCCCTATATCGCCCCCTCTCGCTGCCCCATGGGGACTTCCAAACCGCAAGGCAGCTTTGTGTTGTTAACTGGCCGAAAGGCCTATTGGGGGTCCCTTGAGTTGCACAGCTATCCTGACGCATCGGCTGTAGTTCGCGCGCTCGCGCCTGACGAACCCGTCATTCTCAACCGCCCGGCCGCCGCCGCGCGCGCTGCCCGCTTCTTTGTCGAGAGGTTTCCGGGCAAGTCGCTCTATGCGGTGAAGGCCAACCCTTCGGCCGACCTGCTGCGCGTACTGTGGGACGCGGGCGTGACCCATTACGACGTCGCCTCGATCGCCGAGGTGCGGATGGTCCGCGCGGTGCTGCCCGAGGCGGTGCTGTGCTTCATGCACCCGGTGAAGCCGGCTGCCGCCATTGCCGAGGCCTATGCCATCCATGGCGTGCGGACCTTCAGCCTCGACACGCACGAGGAGCTGGAGAAGATCGTCACGGCGACCGGCGGGGCCGAGGACCTGGCGCTGTGCGTGCGCCTGCGCGTCTCGTCCGAATATTCGGAGCTGAGCCTGGCCTCCAAGTTCGGGATCGACCTAGCCGATGCCGCGCCGCTGCTCCAGGCGACCCGCCAGGTGGCGGACAGCCTTGGCATCTGCTTCCACGTCGGCAGCCAGGCGATGACGCCCTTCGCCTATGTCCAGGCGCTGGAGCGCGTGCGCGCGGCGATCGTGGACGCATCGGTCACGGTGGACATCGTGGACGTCGGCGGGGGCTTCCCGTCGATCTATCCCGGCATGGAGCCGCCGCCGCTGGAGGATTACTTCGCCTCGATCCACCGCGCCGCCGAATCGCTGCCGGTGTCCTATTCGTCGGAGCTGTGGTGCGAACCCGGCCGGGCCCTGTGCGCCGAATACAACTCGATGATCGTCAAGGTCGAGAAGCGCCGGGGCGACGAGCTGTTCATCAACGACGGCGCCTATGGCGCGTTGTTCGACGCTGCCCATATCGACTGGCGCTTCCCGGTAAAGTGTCTGGCCGACCGGCGCCGCGCGGGCGAGGAGGAGTTCTCCTTCTATGGCCCGACCTGCGACGATGCCGACTACATGAAGGGCCCTTTCCTTCTGCCGGCGGACATCGCCGCGGGCGACTATGTCGAGATCGGCATGCTGGGCGCCTATGGCGCGGCGATGCGGACCCGCTTCAACGGGTTCGGCTCGGGCGAAGTGGCGGAAGTGGCGGACGAGCCGATGGCCAGCCAGTACTCCGGCGACCGGCGTGATCCGCGCGTTTCGGACAACGTGGTTTCGCTCCGCTGAGCGGACGCTGACAGGATAACAGGGGGAGGAGAGGCCCGCCCTTCGGGGCGGGCCTTTTGCCATTTACGGGATCAGGACCGTGGACCCGGTCGTTGCCCGGCTTTCCAGCGCCCGGTGCGCTTCGGCCGCCTCCTTCAGGGCAAAGCGCTGGCCGATGCGGATGTCCAGCGCGCCCTGATCGATCAGGGTGAAGATACGACCGAAGCATGCCGTTCGCTCGGCCGGTTCGACCAGATAATCGACGGTCGAGGGCCGGGTCACGAACAGCGACCCGGCGCTGGCGAGTGAGCCCAGTGCGACATTGGTGACCGGTCCGCTGGCGTTGCCGAAGCTGACGATCAGCCCGCGCCGGGCGCAGGCGGCAAGCGAGGCGGGCCAGGTTGCCCGGCCAACGCCATCGAACACCACGGGCACGCCAAGCCCCCCGGTAAGGCCGCGCACGCGGGCGGCGACATCTTCCCGCGCGTAGTCGATCACGTGGTCGGCGCCCGCTCGTTCGGCCAGCGCGCCCTTGGCCTCCCCGCCTGCCGTCGCGATGACCCGGGCCCCGATGTGTCGAAGCCACTGGACCATCAGCAGCCCGACCCCGCCGGCGGCGGCGTGGACCAGCACGGTCGAGCCCGGCTGGACGCGGGCGCACCGCTCAACCAGGGCCTCTACCGTGGAACCCTTGAGGAGGATCGCGGCGGCCGTCTCGTCGGAAATCGAATCGGGCAGCGGGACCAGCAGGTCGGCAGGGGCATTGAACACGGTGGCATAGGTGCCGAGCACCAAGGAGGTGCCGACCCGCTGGCCCACGGCCAGGCCCGTCACGCCCGGGCCAAGCGCCTCGACGGTCCCGGCCGCCTCGTAGCCGAGGCCGCTGGCCACGTCGCGCGGGTACTGGCCGGTGCGCACGTAGACGTCGATGTAATTGAGGCCGATCGCCCGCGTCCGAACGCGAACCTCGCCCTGGCGGGGAGGACCCGGATCGAATTCCGACCATTCGAGGACCTCGGGTCCTCCGTGCTCGCGCAGGGTAATGCGGTGTTCCGACATGGGCGCAGGATCGGCCATGGCGCACGAATGTCAATCGTTCGGGCGCCTGCTCCGCGCTGGTCGGAACGGATTGGACGGAGCGCGGCAGGCTCCGGGGCCAGGGGGGGCGGGACCGTTTTTGCCAGCCGCCGACCCAATGCCTCGACGGAGCCGTTGCAGGCTTGTTAATCGTTTGCAGAACCCTCCAGTATACTACTGAAAAAGCGTGATTTTGCCGCCAAACTTAACGCTCCTTTAAGACCCGGAGTGCATTTTTTGCCTGTCCATGGCAGGTGGACTGGGGAAGCGGGGGTCTACCGATGGAGAAGTTGGCGCGCGGGGTTATCCCGCTCGAACGAACGCAGACGGTATGTGATGACGATCGGCGCAATGCCAACCGGGTGACGTTGCTGATCCGGCCCGGCAAGCTGATTGCCGACGGCCGCGAGTTCCTCTGCGTCGTGCGCGACCTGTCCGAGGGCGGGGTCAAGGTGCGCCTGTTCCAGCCCCTGCCGGAGCACCGCGAGATCGCCATCGAGTTCGACCATGGCAACCGGCAGCGGATGCAGCTGGTCTGGCAGAGCGATGACCATGCGGGATTCTGCTTCATTGACGACGTCAACGTGGATGCCCTGATCGCCGCGCACAACGGCAGCCATCCGCGCCGCCCGCCGCGGCTTCACGTTGCCGTTGACGCGGTGCTGGTGACCTCGGGGCTGCGCACGCCGATCGTCCTGCGGGACATTTCGCAGCGTGGAGCCTCGATCGAGTGCAGCGGTTGGTTGATGATCGACGAACTCGTCCGGATCGAATCCAGGGTCCTGCCGACGCTCCACGCCAAGGTGCGGTGGCGCCGTCCCCCTCACTATGGTCTGGTGTTCGAGCAGACCTTCCGGCTGGACGAACTGGCCGAGGCCTGCGCCCGGCTCACCCCGCGCGAGCCGGTTACGGAATAGAGGGCGGGGTCGGAGCAAGAGCAGCCCCGCTGTCGCAGACCAGCCGGACCAGCTCCGCCTGGCCGCGTAGCCCGAGCTTGGCGTAGAGCTGCTTGGAATAGGTGCGTGCCGTCTCTTCGGTGAGGCCCATGCGCGCACCCGCTTCCTTCAGTGAACGCCCCTGGCTGACCAGAACGGCCAGTTCCGCCTCGCGCCGCGAAATGCCGAGCAGATCGGCCAGCAGCGCGGGCGAGCGGTTTTGCGATTCGTCCGGAAAGCGGCAGAACCCGATCACCAGCCCCGCCTCCTCGAGACCGGGCGCGGCCCGGTCCGCCCTGTCCAGCACGAGATCGATCCGCGTTTCGCCGGCAAGGGTAAGGGCACAGGGCGGGGCCTGCCGGTCGGCCGCGAGCGCGGCGACAGCCTCGGCAAGGCGGCGCGTCGCGCCGGGCTGGCCGAGGCTCAGCCGCTCCCCCTCGCGTGCGAGCCGTCCGGTTGCCTGCAGCACGCGCTCTGCGGTGCTCTCATCCCGCGCAACCACGCGGCCATCCGCGGTAAAGGCGAGCCACCCGCCAGCTGAACGCTGCAGGCAGGCCCGGGTGATGGCTTGGCCGATAGCGTCAAACCGGGCCGCGGCGGTGCTGCGCACGGCCACCGCGAGGTGCGGGGCGAGGGCGGAGAGCAGGGCGCTGTCGGTGGCGCTGCACGGGCCGGTCCGGCCAAGCGAAAGCCAGGCCGAGAGCGTGCCCTGCGGCATCACCCGCACCAGCCGTTCGTCCACGATGCCACCGGCTTGTTCGCTATGGCGCGCCGGCAGCAGCGGATCGGCAGAGGTCAGTTCGTCCAGCGCATAGGCGCGGCCGGGACGCATGGTCTCGAGCGGCAGGACCCCGGCTCCGGGCGCGTTGCCGCCGGCAGACGGGTCGGTTGTGGATGCATCGGCAAGGGCCACGTAGAGCAGTGGGGAGAGGACCCCATCGGTCACCAGCAGGCTGGCACGAGCCGCGCGTGTCCGCTGCCGCAGCCGCTTCAGGAACTCGGGAAAGCGGCCTGCTTCCAGCGAGCTGTCATGCAGGGGGATGAGCAGATCGGTCTCATCGGAGCTGGTCAGGGCCATGACCCTCCCCATATGGGAGGTCAGCTTTCCTGTCACGCGTATAACAGTCAGGTCGAAAACAATTTGGGAGCCACGAATGTCCGGGGACCGCAAGATCCTTACTCACCTGGAACGGCTTGAGGCCGAGGCGATCCACATCATCCGCGAAGTCGCCGCCGAGGCAGAGAAGCCGGTGATGCTCTATTCCGTGGGGAAGGACAGCGCGGTGATGCTTCACCTGGCCCGCAAGGCCTTCTACCCGAGCCCGCCGCCGTTCCCGCTGCTCCACGTGGACACGACCTGGAAGTTCCAGGACATGTACCGCCTGCGCGACCGGATGGCCCGCGAAAGCGGCATGGAGCTGCTGGTCTACCAGAACCCCGAGGCGAAGGAGCGGGGGATCAACCCGTTCGACCACGGTGCGCTGCACACGGACATGTGGAAGACCGAGGGACTCAAGCAGGCGCTGGACATGTACGGCTTCGACGCGGCCTTCGGCGGCGCGCGGCGCGACGAGGAGAAGAGCCGCGCGAAGGAGCGCATCTTCTCGTTCCGTTCGGCCAGCCACGGGTGGGACCCGAAGAACCAGCGGCCCGAGCTGTGGAACCTCTACAACGCCCGCAAGAACAAGGGCGAATCGATCCGCGTCTTCCCGATTTCCAACTGGACCGAGCTGGACGTGTGGCAGTACATCCACCTGAACGACATCCCGATCGTGCCGCTCTATTTCGCCGCCAAGCGCCCGACGGTGGAGCGCGACGGAATGTTGCTGATGGTCGATGACGACCGCTTCCCCCTGAAGCCTGGCGAGGTTCCGGTCGAGCGGTCGATCCGGTTCCGCACGCTGGGCTGCTACCCGCTGACCGGGGCGGTAGAGAGCGAGGCGAAGACCCTGCCCGAGGTGATCCAGGAGACCCTGCTCACCACCACCAGCGAGCGCCAGGGCCGCGCCATCGACAAGGACGCCGGCGGGGCCGGCATGGAAGTGAAGAAGCAGCAGGGGTACTTCTGATGACGGACCAGATCGCCAAGGAAGAGCCCGTCTACGTCACCGAGGCGCTGATCGCGGACGACATCGACGCCTATCTCGAAAGCCACCAGCACAAGACGATGCTGCGATTCATCACCTGCGGGTCGGTGGACGATGGCAAGTCGACCCTGATCGGGCGGCTGCTCTACGATTCGAAGATGATCTTCGAGGACCAGCTGGCCGCGCTGGAAACGGATTCGAGGAAGGTCGGCACCCAGGGGCAGGAGATCGACTTCGCGCTGCTGGTCGACGGTCTGGCCGCAGAGCGCGAGCAGGGCATCACGATCGATGTGGCCTATCGCTTCTTCAACACCGAGAAGCGCAAGTTCATCGTCGCCGATTGCCCGGGACACGAGCAGTACACCCGCAACATGGTGACCGGCGCCTCCACCGCCGATCTGGCCGTGATCCTGATCGACGCCCGCAAGGGCGTGCTCGTCCAGACGCGGCGGCATTCGTACCTGTGCCACCTGATCGGGATCCGCAACATCGTCCTCGCCGTCAACAAGATGGACCTGGTCGACTATGACCGGGGCACCTTCGACACGATCGTCGCCGACTATGCGCAGTTCGCCCGCTCGATCGGGATCGAGAGCTTTACCGCCATGCCGATCTCCGGCTTCAAGGGCGACAACATCACCACCCGGTCGGCCAACACCCCGTGGTACGAGGGGCCGACCCTGATCGACCACCTGGAGACGGTGGAGGTGAACTCGGCCCGCGATGCCGAAGGGCCGTTCCGGATGCCGGTGCAGTGGGTCAACCGCCCCAACCTCGATTTCCGCGGCTTTTCCGGCCTGATCGCCACCGGCGGCGTGGCGCCGGGCGATGCCGTGCGGGTGCTGCCTTCGGGCAAGACCAGCACGGTGACGCGGATCGTCACGCTTGATGGGGACCTTGACCGCGCCGTGGCCGGCCAGTCGGTCACCCTGTGCCTGGCCGACGAGATCGACTGCTCGCGCGGGAATGTCCTTGCCGTGGCCGACAGCCCGCCGCAGGTGGCCGACCAGTTCGAGTCCACGCTGGTCTGGCTGAACGACGAGGCGCTGCACGTCGGCCGGTCCTACTGGTTGAAGCTGGGCACGCAGATGGTTTCGGCCACGGTCCAGAAGCCGAAGTACGCGATCAATGTGAATGACGCGGGCGGTGCCGGTTCGCACATCGCGGTCAAGACGCTGGAACTCAACGCTATCGGCGTGGCCGAGCTGGCAACCGACAAGCCGCTGGTGTTCGAGGCCTATGCGGACAACCGCACGCTCGGCGGGTTCATCCTGATCGACAAGATCAGCAATGCCACCGTGGCGGCGGGCATGCTGCACTTCTCGCTGCGGCGTTCCCAGAACGTCCACTGGCAGGCGCTGGACATCAGCCGCGAGGCGCACGCGGCAATGAAGAACCAGCGCCCGGCGGTGCTGTGGTTCACCGGCCTGTCCGGCTCGGGCAAGTCGACCATCGCCAACCTGGTCGAGAAGAAGCTGCACCGGATGAACCGGCACACCTTCCTGCTCGATGGCGACAATGTGCGCCACGGGCTCAACAAGGACCTGGGCTTCACCGAGTCCGACCGGATCGAAAACATCCGCCGCATCGGCGAGGTGGCCAAGCTGATGACCGACGCCGGGCTCATCGTCATCACCGCCTTCATCAGCCCCTTCCGGGCCGAGCGCGACATGGTGCGGGCCCTTGTGCCCGACGGCGAGTTCCTGGAGGTATTCATAGACACGCCGCTGAACGTGGCCGAGGAGCGCGACGTGAAGGGCCTGTACCGGAAGGCGCGCAGTGGCGAGCTGAAAAACTTCACCGGGATCGACAGCCCCTATGAAGCGCCGGTCAACCCCGAGATCCGGGTCGATACGACCCGGATGACGCCCGAGGAGGCGGCCAGCCTCATCGTCGATCGCCTGCTGGGAGACGCCTGATGAGCATGACCGACGCGCAGCTGGCCGCTCACCTTGCAGAAGTGGCGGGCCAGATCCTCCTGGCCGTGCGGGGCGCCAAGGTCCTGTCGGACAAGGCGCTGGGCGTGGCCGGCGATGCCGTCGCCAACCAGTTCCTTGTGCATGCCCTGCGCCAGCAGCGGCCGGACGATGGGCTTCTGTCCGAGGAATCGCGCGACACCGGGGAGCGCCTGGAGAAGTCGCGCGTGTGGATCATCGATCCGGTGGACGGCACGCGCGAGTACGGCGAGGAGCGGTCCGACTGGGCGGTCCACGTCGGTCTTGCGATCGACGGGGCGCCGGTGATCGGCGCGGTCGCGCTGCCCGGCGCGAACGCGGTGCTGCGGACCGACCGGCTGGCCGAGCTGCCGCCCGCGCCGGACCGCCTGCGGATGCTGGTCAGCCGCTCGCGCCCCGCGCCCGAGGCAACCGAGGTGGCGGCGCGGATCGGGGCAGAGCTGGTGCCGATGGGCTCGGCCGGGGCCAAGGCGATGGCCGTGATCCGTGGCGAGGCGGACATCTATCTCCACTCCGGCGGCCAATATGAATGGGACAGCTGCGCGCCCGCTGCGGTGGCTCTGGCGCACGGCCTCCATGTCTCGCGGATCGACGGCAGTCCGCTCGTCTACAACCAGGCCGATGTCTACATGCCCGACCTGCTGATCTGCCGACGCGAGCACGCCCAGCGGGTGTTGGACGAGGTGGCGAGGATCGTAAACGCAGCGTAATATCGTCTAGACTATAATAAGCACTGCTATTATATCGAGCCGGATGGACGACCAGATCCCCTCGGCTCTTTCGCAGGTTGCCCGCCTGATGCGGCGCGACTTCGATGCCCGCGCCCGATCCATCGGCGTCACCAGGCCGCAATGGCAGGTGCTTGCCCTTGTCAATCGCAACGAAGGGATCAACCAGGGCGGCCTTGCCGAACTGATCGAGGTGGAGCCGATAACCGTCGCGCGGATGGTGGACCGCCTGCAGGATTCCGGCCTGATCGAGCGGCGCAATGATCCGGCGGACAGGCGGGCGTGGAAACTGTTCCTGACCGACAGGGGGCGCAGCCTTCTGCGCCAGCTGCAACCGCACGGCGCGGCCACGGCGCAGCAGATGCTCGAAGGCTTCACTACCGAGGAGCGCGCGCAGTTCAGCGATATGCTGGAGCGCATGCGCGCCAACCTGTCGCGCCAGCCAACCGAGGGCACCATCGGTGGCTGACCGCGATCCCGAACTGAGGGCCGCCATCGGCGCCGCCCCGGGCCAGCCGATGGCCGTGCCGCGCGCCAACCGCCTGCGACGGACGCTGATCATGGTCTCCATCCCGCTGCTCATCGTGGCCGGGCTGGTCGCCTGGTACGTGCTCAGCCTGCACAAGGTTTCGACCGACAACGCCTATGTCCGGCAGGACAAAGTCGGCATTGCGCCGCTGATCAACGGCAACATCGTCGAGATCGCCGTCCACGAGAACCAGATGGTCAAGGCCGGCGACCTGCTGTTCCGGATCGATCCGGCGCCGTACCGGATCGCGCTGGCCCAGGCGAATGCCCAGCTTGCCGCCGCTCAGGCGCGGCTGGTCGGGCTGCATACCGACCTTTCCGTGACGGGCGCCGATATTGCCGGGGCGCAGGAAGACGTGAACTTCTACTCGCAGGAGCTGAAGCGCGAAAACGAACTGATGAACCGCGGCTTTTCCACGCGCGCGCGGATGGACGCAGCCGAACATGCGCTGGACGACGCGCGAAGCAAGCTGGCCGATGCGCAGGGAACCGCGGCGAAGGCCCGCGCGGCCATGGCGACCGGGCAGGTGGCGCCCGGGGTGGATCCGGCCGTGCTGGCGGCCCAGGTCGCCCAGCAGAAGGCGCAGCTGGACCTATCGCACACCGAGGTGCGCGCGCCGGTATCGGGGAAGGTGAGCCAGGTCGGCCGGCTCCAGATCGGCCAGCTTGCGTTGCTCGGGCTCAATGCGCTGACCATCGTGCGCAGCGATGCTTCGTGGGTGGAGGCCAATTTCAAGGAGACTGACCTTGCCGAAATGCGGGTCGGCCAACCGGCCACGGTCACGTTCGACGCCTATCCGGACGTGAAGCTGCGCGGCCACGTGGCCAGCATCGGCGCCGGCACCGGCTCGGAGTTTTCTTTGCTCCCCGCGCAGAATTCGAACGGCAACTGGGTCAAGGTCACCCAGCGCGTGCCGGTTCGCATCGCTATTGACCAGACCTCTGCCCGGCCGCTGATCGCCGGCATTTCCACCGATGTCGTCGTCTACACCCGCCGCCGCTAGCGGCGGCGGACCGCTCGCGGCGATGGAAGACGCGCCGCTGGTCTACGTGCAGCGACGCCGGCTGCTGATGGCTGCCGTCATTTCGATGTCGCTGTGCCAGTTTCTCGACACGACAATCGCCAACGTCGCGATACCACACATGCAGACCAGCCTTGGCGCATCGCCGGATTCGATCAGCTGGGTGCTGACAAGCTTCATCCTTGCCAGCGCGGTCATCGTGCCGATCACCGGCTGGCTGTCCGACAAGATCGGATCGCGCAACCTGTTCGCGGGCGGGTGCCTGCTCTTCCTGTTCGCCTCGACGCTGTGCGGGGCGGCGACATCGCTGGAGGAAATGGTCGCATTCCGGCTTCTCCAGGGAGCGGGCGCGGCAGTTATCGGGCCGATGTCGCAAACCATCCTGCTCGACGTCAACAGGCCAAGCCAGCAGGCCGGGGCCATCACACTCTGGGCCGGCGGCGCCATGATCGCTCCGGTGATCGGGCCCTACCTTGGCAGCGTGCTGACCGATTCGCTGAACTGGCGCTGGGTGTTCTATATCAATCTCCCGGTCGGCATTCCGGCGATCCTCATCATCTGGGCCAATCTGCCGACGCGGCCGCGGATGCGGCGCGAACTGGACCTGTTCGGCTTCTGCGCGATCGCGCTGGGCCTTGCCTCTCTGCAGCTGATGCTGGACCGCGGGCAGCAGCAGGACTGGTTCAACTCGTGGGAAATCCGCATCGAACTGGCAGTGGCGCTGAGCTGTCTGTGGCTTTTTCTAGTGCGCAGTCTCACCACGACGCGCCCTCTGTTCGACCGCGGCCTGTTCCGGAACCGCAACCTGATGGTCGGGCTCGTGTTCATGGCCGTGACGAGCCTCAGTTCGATCAGCCTCTCTGCGCTGCTGCCCACGATGTTCCAGACGCTTTACGGTTATTCGGTGACGCTGACGGGGCTCATCATGGCCCCGCGCGGGCTGGGGTCGGTGATTGCCCTGCGGCTGCTGGGTCCGCTGATGAAGCGGTTCGATGCGCGCTACGTCGTCTCGATCGGCTTCGCCCTGAATGCGATCAGCACCTGGGGCATGACGCGCTGGTCGCTGGAAACCGGCACGGTGACCTTCGCGTTCAGCAACCTGTTGCAGGGCGCATCGGCCGTGCTGGTGTTTATCCCCATCAACCTGATGGCCTTTGCCACGCTCCCCGCTGCAATCCGGACGGAGGGATCGAGCCTCGCGACGCTGTCACGCAATCTTGCCGGTGCTTTCGGCATTTCCTATTTCGTGACCGCCGTCGTGACCGGCACCCAGCGCAGCCACGTGGCCATCGGTGCAAACGTCGACAGCGGATCCCTGCCGGGCGCATACGATCTTGGCGTTCTGTTTGGCGGGACGGGCGATACGGGCATATCGGTCGCCTCCATGATCGACGCGGAGGTGACGCGGCAGGCCGCCATGATCGCCTATCTCGATTCCTTCCACCTGCTAGCGTGGATCATGACTTTTCTGATCCCGGTGCCCTTCCTGCTGAAACCGGCGAAGAAGGACGAAGGCGTCCAGGGCGCGGCCGCCGCCGCCCACTGAGCTCCGGACGGAAGGCCTTGTTCAGCCGGCGATTTGACGGGCGATTGCCACCAGTCGCCGCGCCTGATCGAGGTGGAGCAGCTCGGTCATCTTGCCGCCGACGGTGATCGCGCCCTTGCCGGCGTTCTCCGGCCGGTCGAACGCGGCGATAACCGCGTTCGCCCAGTCAAGATCGTCAGCGCTGGGGCTGAAGGCCTCGTTGCAGGGGGCGATCTGGTCCGGGTGGATGACGGTCTTGCCATCGAACCCAAAGGCCACGCCCTGCTCGGCCTCGGCCCGGAACACAGCAAGGTCGCGGAACTCGTTGCACACCCCGTCGAGGATGGCGAGGCCGTGCGCCCGCGCTGCACAGACCGCAAGGCTCAGCAGCGGAAGAAACGGCTCGCGGCCCGGGCGCAAGGGTGCGCGCATCTCGCGGGCGATGTCGTTGGTGCCGATCACCCACAGCGAGAGGCGGGTGGAGGCGGCAAGCGCTGCGATCGCATCCAGCCGGGCGATGGAGCCGCAGGTCTCGATCATGGCCCAGAGCTGGAGGTCTGCCGGGGCGGCTGACAGGGCGGCCTCGCAGGCGAGGACCTGTTCGGGCGTGGAAATCTTCGGGACGAGGACGGCTGCGGCGCCGCTTCCGGCGATGGCGGCGAGGTCCTCGGCCCCCCACGGCGTTTCGAGCCCATTGGCGCGGATCGCCACCTCACGCCCGCCGAAGCCGCCCTCGCGCATGGCGGCGACGGCGGCGGCGCGGGCGGAGCCTTTCAGGTCCGGCGCGACGGCGTCTTCCAGATCGAGGATGATCGCATCGGCCGGAAGGCTGTGCGCCTTTTCGAGCGCGCGGGCGTTGGAGGCGGGCAGGTAGAGTGCGGAACGGCGCGGGCGGTCAGGCGGAAGCATCGGTCTGCTCAATTCAGCGTGGCGAAGCCGCCGTACTTGCCCCGGAAGAACAGCATCGGATCGGCATCGCGCCTGGCTTCGAGGCCCAGCACGCGGCCGAGGACCAGCCAGTGGTCGCCGGCCTCCGTCACCGAATGGAGCCGGCATTCGATCGCGGCGACAGAATCCTCCAGCACCGGCAGATTGTGCTGCGAGACGGTATATTCGACGTTGGCGAACTTGTCCCCGCCGGACGAGGCCATCTGGCGGCAGAGCTGCGTCTGGTCGCTCGCCATCACGTTGACGCAGAAGTGGCCGGCGCGCTCGATCTGCGGCCAGCTCGTGGAATTGAGCGCGGGGAAAAAGCCGACCAGCGGCGGGTCCAGCGAGACCGAGGTGAAAGAGCCCACCACCATGCCGACCGGCTGGCCTTCCGGCGTGATTGCGGTGATCACGCAGACCCCCGTCGGATAGTGCCCCAGCACCTCACGGAAAGTTGCCGCCTCGATCTGCATCTCGCTCATGGTTGCGCTCCAAACATCTTCCCGTCCCATGGCGAATGGCAGCGCGTTGCGCAAGGACAGCCACAGGGGAATCCCTCCCCGGGCGAGGACGGTTCAGCTTACGGCAGGCCCGCGGCTGGAAGCCCGAGCGACCAGCCGCACCGGCACGCGCCGTTCCTGACTGGGCAAGCCGGCGATCTGCTTCAGCAGCTTGTCGACCAGCATGACCCCGGCCGACTGGAAATCAGGCTCAAGCGAGGTGAGTGGCGGAATCGCGTAGGCGCCGGAGCGGATCCCGTCGAAGCCGACCACGCCGACCTCCCCCGGGACGGCGATCCGGCGCTCGTGCAGTTCGAGCAGGACGCCAAGGGCAACCTGGTCGCAGACCACGAAGGCGGCGTCGAACGGCTCACCGGCGGAGATCAGATCGGCCACGGCCTTGCGCCCCTGATCCTCGCGGTCGAGCGTTTCGTCGATCTCGATCATGCGCGGTTCCAGCCCGGCCTCGCGCATCCGCTCGTCATAGCCATCGGACCGTTCCTTGAACTGGCGCTGCGGCGATGCCTCGGACGTGATGCATACGATCCGGCGGTAGCCTGCTTCGATCAACTGGCTGGTGGCCAGCCGGGCGCCCTGCCGGTTGTCGGCCCGGATCCAGTCAAGATCGTCGAACGGCGAACCCCAGTAGGCCACGTTGGCCCCGCCTTCGCCGAGCCGGCGGAAGTAGTCCCAGGCAGGGCCGTTCGCCGTCGTGCCGATCACGATCAGGCCATCGGCCTTGCGCTGTTCCTCGTAGCGGCCGGAGAAGCTTTCCGGCGTATCCTGGAACGACACCAGCGTTTCGTGCCCGCGCGCCGAGGCCGCCGCGCAGATCGCGCCAAGGAGCGAGAAGTAGAACGGGTTGACGTCCTTGTGGCCTTCGCCTTCGCGGCTGATGACGACGACGGCTATCGTGCCGGTCTTGCCGGTGCGCAGCCTGGCCGCATTCTCGTCGACATGGTAGTTGAGCTGGCGCGCAGCCTCGATCACGCGGTTGCGGGTCGGCGCGCTTACCACCGGATCGCCGGCGAGGGCGCGCGACACGGTGGACTGGCTCACGCCGGCCAGTGCCGCGACGTCGAATGATGTAACCCGGTGCTGCCGCATCCCGCCAAGCCCCTGCCGATCCACCCCGCCTTTCACAGCAATGGCGGGCAATGTAAAGGTTTGGTGTTCAGCCGCGCAGCAGGTGCGGGCCGAGCACGAGCAGCATCTTGCCGTCGATCGCATCGCCCCGTGCGCGCCGCGCGGCGATGAAGGCGGGGAGGCCGGCCAGCGGGACGCGGTGGACGGTGATGTTCTCACCCTCGGTCCCGCCGCCTTCGCCCACTTTCACCAGATCGTGTGCGCGCAGCAGGGTGTAGCTTTCGCTGACCATGCCTGGGCTGGACCAGAATTCCCCGATGACCTCCATCCGCCGGGCGCGGTAGCCGGTCTCCTCCTCCAGTTCGCGCATGGCGGCGCTGGCCGGCTCCTCGCCGGCAAGACTGTCATCGTCGCCGATCAAGCCGGCCGGCAGCTCCACGCAGTTGCGGCCCAAGGGCACGCGGTATTGCTCGACGAGGAGGACGTGGTCCTCGCTGTCAACCGCAAGGATCACGGCGGCCCGGATCCCGCGGGCGCGGCCGACATATTCCCAGCGCCCGCGCACCTTGGCAGTGATGAAGCGGCCTTCCCAGACGATTTTTTCGTCATCGGCCGGCAGTCGATTGTCAGTCATCACACCTCGATCAGCCGGTCCGGCAATTCGTTCACGTCGTGCTGGGCGGCGGGGAAGTGTTCGGCAAGCACGGCGCCCACCTTGCCGACCGCGGCAATCAGCCCATCGGCCATGCGGCCCGCCTTCAGTTCGGTCAACAGTGCGGCAAGGGCATCGCCCCAGACCTCGGCCTCGACCTTGCCGGCGATGGCCTGGTCGGCGACGATCTCGGCGCGGCGTTCGCTGAGGCTCAGGTAGATGAGGATCCCGGTCGCCCCCGTGGTGCGTCGTTCAGCGCCGATGCGGAAGGCGGCAAGGGCGCGGGCGTGGACCCGCCTGTGGCGGATGGCGCGGGGGGTGAGGCCCAGCCGCAAGGGCCGCCACAGCAGGATCAGCCAGGTGCCGCCGAACTTGAGCGCGGCAACCAGCGCGGCCAGGCCAAGGATGCGGCCGGGCGACCAAACCATGCCCCAGTGGCCGGTAATGCGGTCATAAAGGCCCAGGTAGAAGCCTGGGGCGAGGGCCAGGGCGACGAGCGCCACCAGCGCCACTGCCGCCGACCAGGCCAGGGCGACGTCGGCGTAATCGTCGGACCGCTCGGCCAGAATCGTCACGATCTCGCCCGCCGTGTTGGCTTCGGCCTCGTGCACGGCGGCGCCGATGCGCGCCCGGTCGGCATCGGTCATGGGCGGCACGGGGGATGCCATGGCGCTCTCCTTCACCAGCTGCCCGAGGCGCCGCCGCCGCCGAAGCTGCCGCCGCCGCCGGAAAAGCCGCCGCCACCGCCGCCCCAGCCGCCACCGCCACCGCCACCGCCCCAGCCGCCACGCCTGCCGCCCATGTGGCTCAGCGCGTCGAAGACAATGAGCGGGCCAAGCGCGGAGCCGGCCCGGTAACGGCGGCCACCCAGCGTCCGGCGCATCATCGGCAAGACGAAGAAGAACAGCACGAAGAGGACGAAGATCACGATGCCCGGGTCCACTCCCTGCGGCTGGCGGGCCGTGACCGTCTGGTCCGCTGCCGAGGCCGCCGCGCTTGCCTGGTCGGCCGGCAGGGTCAGCTGCGCGACGATGGCGTCGGTGCCGGCCTCGATCCCGCCGGCCATGTCACCGGCCTTGAAGCGGGGCACGATCTGCTGCTGGATGATCAGCGCGCTCATCCCGTCGGTCAGCACGCCCTCGAGGCCATAGCCGACCTCGATCCGCACCTTGCGCTCCTTGGGGGCGACGATCAGGATCGCGCCGTCGTTCTTGTCCTTCCTGCCGATCCCCCAGGCCCGGCCAAGCTGGTAGCCATAGTCGGCAATGTCATAGCCCTGCAGGTCGGGCAGGGTGGCGACCACCAGCTGCCGGCCGGACTGCGCCTCCAGCGCCGCGAGCTTCTGGTCCAGCCGGGCGCGTTCGTCGGCCGGAATGACGTTGGCCCCGTCCACGACGCGCCCCGTGAGCGCGGGAAAGGTTGGATCGGCCAGCGCGGGCGAGCCCGCCAGCACGGCCAGCCCGGCGAGGATCAGGGCAAGGAAGGCGCGCGCTGCCCGGACCGGCATGACCGGCGCCTTACAGCTTGCCTTCGAGGCTGGGCGCCACTTCGGCCCCCGGCGTGACCGCCTGATAGGGCACCATCGGCTTGGCACCGTAAATGAGCTTGGCGCCGACGATGGCCGGGAAGGTGCGGATGGTCGTGTTGTAGCTCTGGACCGCGCCGTTGTAGTCCCGGATCGCCACGCGGATGCGGTTCTCCTGCCCTTCCAGCTGGCTCTGCAGCATCTGGTAATTGGTGATGGACTTCAGCTCGGGATAGGCCTCGACATTGGCGAGCAGGCGGCCAAATCCGCCGATCGAGGTCGAAAGCTGGTTCTGGGCGTCCTGGAAGGCCTTCATCTTGGCCGGGTCCTTGAGGTCGTCGCCCGAGATCTGGATCGAGGTGGCCTTGGCCCGTGCCTCCACCACGCCGGTAAGGATGCCCTTCTCCTGCTCGGCCGCGCCCTTGGCGACGGCGGCGAGGTTGGGGATGAGGTTCGCACGCTCCTGGAAGGCGGCCTGGACGTCGGCCCACTTTGCCTTGGCAGCCTCTTCCTCGGTCGGGATGGTGTTCACCCCGCAGCCCGAGAGGCTGGCGGCGCAGACGGCGGCCACGGCGATGCGGCGGCGGTTCGAGGCGGTCATCGCGGTAATCCTCCCGGAGCAGATGGTCTTGCGCGGGACAACATAGTCCTCACCCCCGCCGCTTCAAGCGCCGCGCGGTTGATCGCAGATGATTGTCGGGGCATGACCTGACCGGGCAGGGTCCACATGGACAGGAGGAGGAACACATGCTTGGCGAATTCAAGGCATTCATCGCGCGCGGCAACGTGCTCGATCTCGCGGTCGGCGTGATCATCGGCGCCGCTTTCGGCAAGATCGTCAGTTCGCTGACCGACGATGTGCTGATGCCGGCCATCGGCGTCGTCACCGGCGGCCTGGACTTCTCGGACCGTTTCGCGATCATCGGCCCGGTGCCGGCGGGCTATGCCGGTTCGCTGACCGACTATGCCGCGCTGAAGAAGGCGGGCGTGGCGATGATCGGCTATGGCTCGTTCATCACGGCGATCATCAACTTCCTGATCATGGCCTTCGTGATCTTCCTGATCGTGCGACAGGCGAACAAGGCCATGGCCAAGCCTGAGGAGCCAGCCGCTCCGTCCGGTCCGAGCGAGGTCGAACTCCTCACTGAAATTCGCGACGCGCTGCGGAAATAACGCCAACCCGGCCCCCGCTCTGCGCGAAGCGCAAGTGGGGGCGCGATGGCTCCGAGGCCCATCTTTCGCGGGAACCCTAACCGTCGAACAATTCGGCAAGGGGGCGGATCGGACGGTCGCCGTCCCATCCTTGCGCCGCTTCGCGCATCCGGTCGTATGCGCGCAGGATGGCCGCCGAACCGTCATCCTGCATGCGGGCCGTTTCGAGCAGTTCAATGAAGTGCCCGAGACGCGCAGTCGCGTCGATGAAGGCAAAGCGCACGTCTTCACCGGCTACGCCGCAGTAGGCAACGCTCTCGCCGTTCGCTGCGTAGCGGGCGATCACTGCGTCATAGTCCTCGCAGGTGGACTGGTAGGTGTGGTGGAACGCCTCTCTCCTGCCGTCCAGCAGTTCCTCGAAAAACCCGCCATCGCCCTGCAAAGGCTCGATCAGTTCGTATTGCAGGTCGTTGCGATAGCCGAAGGCGACCTTGATCGAGAGGTTGCCGATGCTCCGACCGCGGAAGGTGATGTCGCGATGTTCGAACTCGGCGACGTAGAACGGCCCCACGCCATCGGTTGCGGCAAGGGCGCGGGCAGTCGCCTCGGCATCGCGGGTCGCATAGCAGATCTGAGAGAGGCCACGGCTCATCACACTTCTCCCGTTCGCGGCATGGCCGGCACCGATGTTCCGTTCAAGGCCCGCATCACGCCGTTTTCCGCTGATTCTGAAGGCTTTCGTGGAACATCATCAGCCCGATCTCATTCTGCCCGAACACGATTTCGTCCTGAGCGCCGGTCTGCAAACCGCGCTGGATCTGGAAGCTGGCCCAATAGTCCTCATCCTGCACGAGGTTCGCCACCATATCGAGCATGGCCGCCGATCGGGCGCGCTGTTCGGGATCGTCGGACTGGCTCTTCCTGATGCCATAGACCAGCCGGCTGATCGAGGTACCCGGCTCTGCCCCCGGCTGGATCACCTGGGCGATGATCGCCGACTCCCAGATGGTAACCATCGTGCTGGGAAACATCAGGTATTGCGGGTTGATCATTTCATCCCGCAGCGGCTCCCACTGGTCTTCCGGCAGGTTCTTCAACTGGTCGATCGTCTTCTGGCAGAAGGCGATGAGGATGTGCGGGCCGAACCTGTCGAACACGGTGCAGTTGTTGACCATGAACTGCCCCACGCTTTCGCGATGCAGCTGGGCGAAATGATAGGATTCCAGATGGCCCTCGACCACCAGCTTCCAGTTGGCTGCTTTCACGGTCCGTGAACCGACCAGTTCATAGTCGTCGCGGCGGTCGTCGAGGCCCATGTGCCGGTCAACGCCCGCCATCCACGTCTCGGCATCGAAGCCGACGCCCGGCGTCAGCACGACGAACAGCACCCCGCTGCGTTCGGCAACGGCGATTTCGGTCAGGCCGTGGGTAGCGGCATCGACCGGGCCGAAGGTCCTGGCATCGGCAACGGCCAGCAGCCTGCCTTTGTTGTCATAGGTCCAGCCATGGTAGGGGCAGGAAAAGCGCGTCCTGCGGCCGTTGCAGTCTTCGGGCGCCACCATGGCCCCGCGGTGGCGGCAGACATTCAGGAACGCCTTGAGGCCTTCGTCCGTCCGGGTGATCAGGATGGGCGTATCGACGATGGTCAGCGACAGAAACGAGCCGATCTCCGGCACTTCGCAGGACAGGCCGACGGCGATCGGCTTGCGCTTGAACACAGCCGCGACCTCTTCCTCCCAGGTCCCCCGGTCGAGGTATTCTGTGGTGGGCATGTGCATCTGGCGGTCGGCGATGTCCGTCGTCGCCGCATTGGCGTGAGCCAGCAGCCGCCTGGCCAGTTCGTTCTGGATATTCCGGTCCATGTCTTCACCCTGGTTTGGCGTGCGAATGGCTGGCGGACGGTCAGCTAGCCACTTTGCTGGGTACCTGCAGATAGGCGAGCGCCGCGGAGAGATCCTCTGCCGCGACCACGCCGTCTTCGATCAACGTGTAATCGGTCTGGACCAGCGCGCGGATCATCGCCTCCAGCTCCATCCTGGACAGATACTGCCCGAGGCAGCTGTGCGGGCCCGCGGCGAACGTCAGGTTGCGCCCGCCAGGCCGGTCGAACCGCATTTCCGTCGGTCGGTCGACGAAGTTCGGATCGAAATTGCCCGCCGGCCAGAACAGCAGGGTCGCTTCGCCCTTGCGGAACAGATGGCCGTCTATTTCCACGTCTTCGGCATTGTAGCGGCCGGTCATCGGTGCGGAGGCGAACACGCGCAGGAATTCCAGCGTTGCATCGCGGATCCGCTCGGGATGTTCGCGCAATTCATCGCGGCGATCGGGGTTTCGCGCCAGATAGACGGCAGCGCAGCTGAACGTCGCCTGCGTGGTGTCGAGACCGCCGATGATGATGTTCAGGACGCACCGCTCGATCGCGTCGACTGAAAAGGGCGAGCCGTTTGTCGTGGTGCGCGACAGATGGCCGATCAGGCCGGGGGCATCGGGACGTGATGCCAGCTTCGCCACCGACTGTTTCACGCGCCGGCCGAAGTCCTGGCCGGCCTGGAGCCGGCTGTCCATCGAGCCTATGCAGAAGGCGATGTTGTGGATGGGGAGGGCATAGTCCTTCCACTCCTCCTGCGGCAGGCCAAGCAGACGCATCGTCACGCGGCCCGTCACCGGTTGCGCGAAATCCTCGACCCAGTCGAAGCTCGGGCTGGACCTGGCCTGCTGCAGCAGCATGGCAATGTCGTCCTCCACGCCCTGGCGATAGTCCGCCATCGCCTTTGGCGAGAAGTACGGGTTCAATATCTTGCGCATTTCAGCGTGGGCCGTGCCGTCCATGTCGGACGGGTAGAGCAGCGGCATCGCCGTGCGCGGGACAACCCGGTATCCATAGAGGTTGGTGAATTGCCCGGGGTTTCCTGCCACCTTCCGGATCATGTCGTAACTGGTCACGATGCTGAAGCCATCGTCCCAGGCGCTCGAATGGAGGGCAGCTATCCGGCGCTCGGCAAGGCGTCGGATCACATTGAAGTAGTTGTTGCGATAGAACAGCGAGTGATGGTCGAAGTTTTCGATGAACTCATCGATCTCGCTCGGGGCGCAATCCGACTGGAACTCTTTCAGCATCAAACTCTCCGGCGCTTCTTCACCGACGGCAGCGGCATATCCCCTGACCGTCTGCCCGCGCGTGCATGTCAGCGGGCCTGATTGCCCGGCAGGGGTGCTGTCGCGGTGCAGGCCGGCCCCTTGCCCCAGCGCACGGGCAGTCGGGTCGGGCCCCAGACGTTGAAGCCCTCCCCCCGGCTCGGCTCGCCCGCCAGGCGAAGATCCGGAAGGCGGGCCAGCAGGCTCCTGAAGGCGCGTTTCACCTCCATCCGCGCCATGCCCGCACCGATGCAAAGGTGAACGCCGCCGCCGAACGAGGCGTGCCTGCGCGCCACGGCGCGGGGGCGATCGAGGCGGAATTCGGCCGGGCTATCAAACAGGTCAGGGTTCTGGTTCACCGCGACAATGTTGTACATCGCCTTCGCGCCCGCCGGGATCCTGACGCCGGCAAGTTCGACATCGGACCGGGCCGACCTGAACTGGGCGAGGACGGGCGGATCGAGGCGAAGGCTTTCCTCTATCGCTGCGTCGATCAGGTCGGGATCGTCCTTCAGCCGGTCCCAAAGCTCCGGCCGGTCCAGCAGGCGCCACAACAGGTTGCCGATCAGGTTCATGGTCGTCTCGTTTCCGCCGAGGATGACCGCCAGCATGAGCGACAGGGCGAGGCCGTCGGGCACCGGCTCATTCCCCAGCGTACTGCACATGAACCGCGACATGAAGTCGTTCGGCAGTTCCGTGCCGACCAGCGCCATGTCCGGTTCAAGGCCACGGCTTTCGAGTTCTGCGCGCCGCGCGGCGATCAGTGCGAACAGCGATCCCGCTATTTCGTGCGCCTCTTCCATCTGGCGTTCGGCCGTGAAATCCGGATCGTTGAAGAGGCCATGGTAATAGCGATCGGCCCAGTCCTTGTAGCGGGTGTAGTCGGCTTCAGGGACGCCCATCAGCGCGCACATCAGGCGTGACGGCAAGGGCATGGCGAACAGCTCGAAGAAGTCCCCCTCCGCTTCCGGCATCGCCAGCATCCGGTCGATGAGTTCATCGCAGATCCGGCCGACCATGCCTTCGATGCGCACCAGTTCCGCCGGCGAGAAGGCGCGCTGGATGATGCGGCGGACTTCCAGATGGCTGCTGTCGTCTCGCAGCATCGGCGTCTTGAGGTCATCGGGCAGGACGGTGGGCGCGTTGCCCTGCTCGATCGTCCAGGCGTCGGTGTCGGCGAGAATGACCTTTTCCACATAGTCGGGATCATTGACCATGAAGAAATCGAACCGGCCGTTGTAGCGATCGACCGGGCAGGTCCGTGCGAAGTCTGCAAACGCCCTGACGGGATCGGACCGCGTGGCCGCCGAGTAGGGGTCAAACGCCGAATTTGCCGGCACTTCCGCCTGTGGTTCCACTGCGCTTTTTATCCAATGACCGTGAAATCCTGGCGGCTATCGGTAGCAGGCCTGCCCGGGCGATCATTCGTCCAATTAGACGAGGATGCTGCCCACCACATGTGAAAGAGCGCGATTCGAACAGGGCGCGCAGCGAGGCGGGATCTTGTCCTGACCGATGGTCGAGGCAACGCCCATGCGCCTCCGTTCGGCGCACAGGGTGAAGTCTATCAAGCCTCTGAAATAACTACGGAACACAGCCGATGATCCTCACTGCCGAACAATCTGCCATCCAGGAAGCCGTGCGCGCCTATGCCCAGGAACAGATCCGGCCGCGCAGCGCCGCGTTCGAAGCGGCGGGCGCGTTTCCGGATGGGCTGTTCAAGGAACTCGCCTCGCTGGGCTTGCTAGGCATGACCGCCCCCGAGGCGATCGGCGGCGCCGGCACGGACTACGTCTCCTATGCCCTTGCGCTGATCGAGATTGCGGCTGCGGACGGGGCGCTCTCGACCGTGCTCAGCATTCAGAACAGCCTGATCGTCGCCGGTCTGCTGAAGGACGGGAGCGAGGCCCAGCAGGCCCGCTTCCTGCCCGATCTCATGGCGGGGCGGATGATCGGCGCCTTCGCGCTGACCGAGGCGGATGCCGGTTCGGATGCATCGGCCCTGCGGACCCGGGCCACCAAGGTGGAGGGCGGCTACCGCCTGAACGGCGCGAAGCAGTTCATCACGTCGGGCAAGATTGCCGGGATCGCGATCGTCTACGCCGTCACCGATCCCGCGGCGGGCAAGCGTGGCATCTCCGGTTTCATCGTGCCGACCGACAGCGAAGGCTATTCGGTCGACAAGGTCGAGCACAAGCTTGGCCAGGTCGCCTCCGACACCTGCGCAATCCGGTTCGACGACGTGTTCGTGCCTGACGAGCTGCGGCTCGGGGCCGAGGGGGCAGGGTACGGCATCGCCCTGTCCAACCTCGAGGCGGGTCGCATCGGGATTGCCGCGCAGTGCATCGGCATGGCCCAGTCCGCGCTGGACATCGCGATCGGCTATGCCCGCGACCGGACCAGCTTCGGCAAGCCGATCATCGAGCACCAGGCCGTGGGCTTCCGGCTTGCCGACCAGGCGGCGCGGCTGGAGGCGGCGCGGCAACTGGTCCTGCACGCGGCGGCCATGAAGGATGCGGGCCAGCCCTGCCTCAAGGAAGCGTCGATGGCCAAGCTCGTCGCCTCGGAGACCGCCGAAGCTGTGGTATCGGCCGCGATCCAGACCCTGGGCGGCTACGGATACCTGGAGGAATACGGCATCGCGAAAATCTATCGCGACGTGCGGGTCTGCCAGATTTATGAGGGGACCTCGGACATCCAGCGCATGGTCATCGCACGCGCGCTCTGAATCCCGATACAGAAAGGACTGACTAGTGGACATCAACGGACTTCCGGCCATCGTGACGGGCGGTGCTTCCGGCCTTGGCGGCGCAACGGCGGCGCGGTTGGCGAAGGCCGGCGCGAAGGTCACGATCTTTGATCTCAACGCCGAACGGGGCAAGGCCCATGCGGAAGCGATCGGCGGCCATTTCATCAAGGTCGATGTGGCCGACGAAGTGTCGGTGGAAGCTGCTCTGACAGAGGCGGAAGGGCTGAACGGCAAGGCGCGCATCCTGGTCAACTGCGCCGGGATCGGCCCGCCGGCCAAGGTCATCGGACGCGAAGGAAACGCCCTTCCACTGGCCGATTTCACGAAGATCCTGACGATCAATCTGGTGGGCACGTTCAACGTGCTGTCGAAGTTCGCCGCTCGCATCCACGATGCCGAAACGGTGGGCGGGGAAGAGCGCGGGGTCATTATCAACACGGCCAGCGTTGCCGCGTTCGAAGGGCAGATCGGGCAGGCGGCCTATTCGGCCTCCAAGGGAGGCGTTGTCGGCATGGCATTGCCGATTGCCCGCGAACTGGCGCGCTACGGCATTCGCGTCGTGACCGTTGCTCCGGGCCTGTTCCTGACGCCGCTCATGGAAAGCCTGCCGCAGGAGGCCCAGGCCTCGCTGGGCAAGCAGGTGCCCTTCCCGTCGCGCCTCGGCAAGCCGGACGAGTATGCGATGCTGGTGGAGCAGATCGTCGCCAACCCCATGCTCAACGGCGAAGTCATCCGCCTCGACGGGGCGATCCGCATGGCGCCGAAGTAAGCGCGCAGGCTGGCGGCCGATCCGGCTCCGAACCCACCGGGTGCTCCGCAGGGGCACCGCCGGCATTACCTATCTGGAGGGACTATAATGGCGATTCGTACCCGCATAACGGAGCTGCTCGGCATCGAGCATCCCATCGTCCAGGGAGGAATGATGTGGGTGGGGCGCGCCGAACTTGCGGCGGCCGTATCCAACGCGGGGGGGCTTGGCATCCTGACCGGCCTCACCCAGCCCACTCCCGATGATCTGCGGCGCGAAATCGACCGCTGCCGCACGATGACCGACAAGCCGTTCGGGGTGAACCTGACCATCCTCCCGTCGGTTTCGCCGCCGCCCTATGCCGAGTATCGCAAGGCAATCATCGAGAGCGGCGTCAAGATCGTCGAGACGGCCGGCCACAAGCCGCAGGAACACGTCGACGATTTCAAGAGCCATGGCGTGACCGTGCTGCACAAGTGCACCGCCGTGCGCCATGCCCTTTCCGCAGAGCGCATGGGCGTTGACGTGATCTCGATCGATGGCTTCGAATGCGCTGGTCATCCGGGCGAGGACGACATCCCCGGCCTTGTCCTTATCCCCGCCGCCGCCGATCAGGTGAAGATCCCCATGCTGGCGTCAGGCGGTATCGGCGACGGGCGCGGGCTGGCAGCCGCGCTTGCCCTTGGTGCGGAAGGCGTCAACATGGGCACGCGCTTCTGCGCGACGGTCGAGGCGCCGATCCACCAGAATATCAAGCAGTTCATCGTGGACAACGACGAGCGCGCGACGAACCTGATCTTCCGCCGCTTCCACAACACCGGGCGGGTGGCGAAGAACAGCGTGTCGGACGAAGTCATCGAGATCAGCCGGCGCGCAGATGCCGTGTTCGAAGATATCCGTCCGCTGGTCGGAGGCGCGCGGGGCAGGCAGGCGCTGGAAACGGGCGACCTCGACGCCGGCCTCGTCTGGGCCGGCCAGATCCAGGGCCTGATCCACGATATCCCGACCTGCAAGGACCTGCTGGCCCGCATGGTGCGCGAGGCCGAACAGATCATTCGTCAGCGCCTGGCCGGCTTCATCGTGCCTTCGACTGCGGGGTAAAGATGGTCGGCACCGGCGGCACGGGCAGGGCCGCCGGTCGCGCGATCTCCGGCCGGTGCCGGTTGCCCTGGCGCTGAACTGAACCCGGATCCGGAAGAGCACCTGCGCAGGTGCTCTTCCGGGCGGGATGATTCAGACGAACTTGTGGCCCCAGTCGCTGCCGCGAGTCGTTTCGAACACGACGTTCTCTTCCCAGTTCACCTTGCGCCCACCGGTGCCGTATTCCATCGAGAACCCGCCGGGCGTGATCATGTAGAACGAGATCATGTTGTCGTTCACGTGACGGCCCAGCGTGGCGGAAAGCTTGACGCCGTGCTCTGCCACGCGATCCAGGCAGCGGCCCACGTCGTCCATCGTTTCGACTTCCAGCATCATGTGGATGCAGCCGCCGGGGATGTCGAGTTCGCCAAGGGCGAGGCTGTGCTGGCGCGGATTGCTGCAATGAAGGAAGCTGACCTGTGCGTTGCCCGCAGGGGTCGGCACGTTCAGGATGTCCGAGAGCCCGAAGCCATGCTTCAGCCAGAAGTCGACTTCCTTCTGGAATTCGCGAGGGGCAGTAAGGACAACGTGGCCCAGGCCCATACCTTCGGTCACGAATCCGCTGACGGCGGCCGGCGACACGAATGGCCTGAAATCGGAGATCGGACCCCACGCGATTTCGTGGAGGTGCCCCGAAGGATCGCGGAACGAGAAGTACTGCTGCACCTGCCGCAAGCCGGCCCCGCCCTTGTCGCCGTCCGTGACGGCCACCCCCGCCGCGGCGAGTTCTTCCCGCGCCGCCACGAAATCGCCATGGGTGGCGACCAGCCAGCCGCTGGAGAGCAGCCCGTTATCATGCCCCGGAACGATCGCGATCCGGAAGGCGCGCGGATCGATCTTCACGTAAAGCGAGTTGTCGGGCCCGGGCAGCGTCATCGCGCCCACGACGTTCTCTGCAAAGTGCTTCCATTCAGCCGTGTCTGGCGCGCCGACAAGAAGGTATCCAAGCTCTGCAATTTTCACGGCCCGCTCCTTTAGACCCCGTTACACGTGGCCGGACGCTAAATGGCGCGCGCAGCGCGGCAATCGTCCGAAAAGACAATGTGCGGCCGCCGGGGGAGAAATTCCCTGACGGCAAAATGGTAAGGGCGCAGGCCGGGCGCTCTCGCGCCGTGGATGCGGCACAAGAAAGCCCGCACGAAGATATCCTCGTGCGGGCTTCCTGCATCCGACTGGCGGCGATTCAACCCATCCTTGCATGAGCAGAACCGCCCGTGGACGCGTTGCGGATCCGGGCGGCAGGTGCCGTCCGGCAAGGATCAGAGCATCATGTCGAACGGTTCGCCGCCCATCAGCAGCTCGCCATAGGTGCGGCCATAGATGCGGTATTGGGCAGCGGCATGCTGGCGGCCGGTCAGCATGTTGCGGTAGATGCGGCCCATGTTGGACTGATCGTAAACACCGCCGCCGCCGGAAACGGTCAGCATGCCTTCGGCAAGCTTGACGCACCGCTCGGCCACGCTGGCGCTCTGGAAGCGCATCATGTGGCGCATTTCGATCGGCGGCATTTCGCTGCGCTTCGCATAGTCGCTCATGACCTCGAAGTTGGCGAACATCGACTTCTTCATCTCGTCGATGCCGGCCTCGGCGGCCGCGATGGCGAGCAGGGCATCCGGATCCTTGGACGTCTTGCTGCCCATGAAGACCTTGTCCTTGGCGTAGGACTTGAACAGGTCGACCATGTGCTGCAGCGCTCCGATCTGGCCGCTGGTGATGCCTCGCATGAACACGAGCATGAAGGGCATCCGGTAGAGCTCGTTGTCGTTCCACTTGGCACCCGGATTGGTGCCATTGAACCCGTCGATGAACCGGTGCGTGCGGTACTCCGGGATGAACGCCTTCTCCACGACGATATCCTGGCTTCCCGTCGCGGCGAGGCCGGTCGTGTGCCAGGTGTCGACGATCTTCGCGTCGGCCCGCGGGAGCAGGAAGGCGCGGTAATCGGCCGGGTCGCCATCGACGAACCCGCCGAGGAACGTCCAGTCGCAGTGATCGCAGCCGCTGGAGTAGGACCACCGTCCGGTCATCTCGAAGCCGCCTTCGACCTTCTTGGCAACGCCACCGGGCATATAGGGCGAGGCAATGAGGACCGCTGTGTCTTCGCCCCAGACGTCCTGCGCCGCACGGTCGTCAAGCAAGGCCATGTGCATGCTGTGCAGGCCGATGACGCCATAGATCCACGCAACCGACATGTCGCCCTCGGCAAGCGCGATCTGGACTTCGGCGAAGGCGCGCTGGCCCAGCTCGTAGCCGCCCCAGCGCTTGGGCTGGAGCACGCGGAACAGGCCGGCCTCGTTCATGCGGCGCACGGTGTCCGGATCGACACGGCGGTTGGCTTCGTCCACCGGAGCGCGCTCGCGCAACAGCGGGGTGAGGGCACGGGCGCGGGCTACGAGCTCTGCTGTGGTGGGCGTTTCGCCGGCAGCCAGCACATTCACGTTGGCGATTGACATGGAATTCTACCCTTCGAGCTTCAGCAATGTGGAAAGAATAGGCTGTTGGAGGCCGCCCCACTTACTCCAATCGGACGAACCGTGGCCGCCCGGAATGACGCGTTGGCGGCGGGACGGCGAAAGCCTTGGTGGCGTCTCGGCAAGGATCTTCCGCATCGTGGGCCGTCCGCTCACGCGGTTCGCTCGTCAGCCAGGAGAATGTGGATGCCATCCGGATCGAACAGGAAGTCCTGATCGGCGGCGATCCTCTCGGCGACGGGCGATTGCGAGGCCAGGGCCATCGCGTGGTCGAAGGCCGCCCGATTGGCATAGGTCAACTCGGTGATGACATCCGCGCCGCCCACGGTTTCGGGCAGGTAATTCGTCTGTAGTCCACCAGTCCGGGCGTCACCTCGCGGATCATGGGGACGTGGTTCGCCTCATACCAGGCGACGAATTCATCGCGCGGCAGGTCGGCCCGCTTGCGCAAGAACCCCAGAAGCTTGACCGTCTCCGTGTCGCTTTCCATCCTGCCCCCCTCTTGTCTTCAGCCCAACGCCTCGGCGATCGCTGTCCCCAGCGCCTGTGTCGATGCAGCGCCGCCGAGATCGGGCGTGAGGTGCCGGCCAGCGAGGAGGGCCTTGCCCACCGCCTCGAGGATGGCGGCGCCTGCCTCTTCCTCGCCCAGATGCTCCAGCATCATCGCGCCGGCCCAGATCTGGCCGATCGGGTTGGCGATGTTCCGCCCGGCAATATCGGGGGCCGATCCGTGGACCGGTTCGAACATCGAGGGATAACGGCGTTCGGGGTTGAGGTTTGCCGAAGGCGCGACCGCAATGGTGCCCGTGCAGCCCGGGCCAAGGTCGGAAAGGATGTCTCCGAACAGATTGGAGCCGACCACGATGTCGAACTGCTCCGGCTTCATGACGAAGCGGGCCGCCATGATGTCGATATGGTGGCTGTCGGTCCGGACCTCGGGATAATGGGCCGCCATGGCCTCGAAGCGTTCGTCCCAGAACGGCATCGAATAGAACAGGCCGTTGGACTTCGTGGCGGACGAGACGTGCGGACGGCCGAGCTTGCGCGCGAGCTCGAAGGCATACCGCAGGATCCGGTCCGTACCGCGCCGGGTGAACAGGGCGGTCTGGATCACCGATTCGTTCTCGCCGCTGCCGCTGCGCCCGCCGAGGCGCGAATATTCGCCCTCGGTGTTTTCGCGCACGACCCAGAAGTCGACATCGCCCGGCTGCTTGTTCTTGAGGGGGCAGTCGATGCCGGGCAGCAGGCGCACCGGGCGCAGGTTCACGTACTGGTCGAACTCGCGCCGGATCGGAATGAGCAGGCCCCAGAGCGAAATGTGGTCGGGCACGCCCGGATAGCCGACCGCGCCCAGGTAGATCGCATCGTGCTGCGAAAGCTGCGCGATGCCGTCGTCCGGCATCATCGCGCCGGTGGCGTGATAGGTTTCGCAGCTCCAGTCGAACGGCTGCCAATCCAGCGAAAAGCCGAAGATGTCCGCCGCGCGTTGCAGCACGCGGATACCCTCCGGCATCACTTCCTTGCCGATGCCGTCACCAGCGATCACTGCCACCGAATAGCGCTTCATGCCGGGCTTCCCTGCCTGTCCTCGGCCAGGATTTGGTCCCGCAACTGGTGCTTGAGGACCTTGCCCGTGGCGTTGCGCGGAAAATCGCTGCGGATCACCACCCGTTCCGGATACTTGAGCTTGGCGACGCCGTGCGGTTCGAGGAAGGCCGCAAGGTCCTTCACCGTGGGCAGCGCCGGCCCGGCCGGGATCACGAAGGCGCAGGCCATTTCCCCGGTGCGTTCACTGGGCAGGCCGACAACCGATACGTCCGCGATATCGGGATGGAGGACGAGGAGGTCCTCGATCTCCTTGGGGCTGATGTTTTCCCCGTTGCGGATGATGATATCCTTCTGACGGCCGGTGATGACGACATATTCGCCGTCTACGATCCGGCCCAGATCTCCCATCCGGAAATAGCCGCGTTCATCGAAGGCGGACGCCTCGTCCTCCTGGTTGTAGTACCCCACCAGCATCTGCGGTGCCCAGGCGAGCAGCTCGCCGTTCCCCTCCTGATCGGGCTTTTCGACATCGACCTTGCCGCAGCCGATCTTTCCGTCGGTAAGCGCGGCATGGTCGGTATCTCCGGGGCTCAGGGAACCCAGGGTAATGGTCGGCACCTCGGTCGACCCATAGACGCGCGTGGCGGTGCAGTTGGCGAACCATGCCGTCGCCTCGCGGATCAGCGAGGGCGGCACCGATGCTCCGCCGCAGATGAAGACCCGCAGGCTGGGCAGGCGCTTTCCGGACCGGCGGCAGGCATCGAGCAGGTGCTGCAGGAAGGGGGTGGCGCCGGCCATGTGGGTGCACCCTTCGCGCTCGATCAGGTCTGCCGCCGCCGCTCCGTCCCAGGTGTCCATGAGCACGGCGCTGGTGCGGAACAGCAGGGGCATCTCGAACGCGTAGAGCGACCCACCGATGTGGCTGACCGGCGATGCGACGAGGTAGCGGGCGTCCTGCTCGTTGTTCCAGAAGCGGTGGAGCTGGACGATGTCCGCGTTGATGGTGTTGTGGGTGTGAAGGACCCCCTTCGGCCGGCCGGTGGTGCCGGACGTGTAGAGGATCATCCGGACGGCGTCGGGATCGACCCGGTCGAACTCCGCATCGGCCCTTCCTTCGCCAACGAGATCGGCATAGCCGACATGTTCGCCCGGATCTCCCCGCAGGACGACGACCAGCGGCGGCTGTTCCATCCGGGCGCAGACGTCGCGCATCATTTCGCGGTAATCGGTGCTGCGGAAATCCGCCGGCACGAAGATCGCCTTGCTCTTGCAGTCGGACAGCATGAACAGCAGCTCGGCGCTGCGGAAGTTGGTGACGAGCGGGTGGCTGACTGCGCCGAGGATTGCCGTGGCAAGGTAGACTTCGGCTGCCTCGTGCCAGTTCGGCAGCATGAACGACACGACATCGCCCTTGCCGATGCCCCGGCCGCGCAGCGCATCGGCAAGGCGCGTGGCGGAGGCGAACAGTTCGCCGGCGGTAAGCCGAACGTCATGGTCGATCAGCAGGACCCGATCCGAATCCTGCGCCGCCAGTTCACGGGCGGCGTCACCGATGGTGGTGTCGAGCCACCAGCCGCCTTCGCGGGCCTGGGCGGCGCGGACCGGATCGTGCCGGATGGACCAACCGTCGATTTCGTGGCGCGTGACAGACCCTTGCGCCGTGATCATGGCTTCACGCGCTCCGCGAACCGGGCTTCCTCGCTCAGGTACTTGGTGGTCGTCCAGCCGCCGTCCACCGCCAGGATCTGGCCGTTGACGAAGCCGCTGGCATCCGAAAGCAGGAACCAGATCGCCTGGGCCACGTCCATTGCCGTGCAGGTGCGGTTCATTGGCGTCATCTCGAAGTTCATCCGGCGGAAGACTTCGTTTTCCCAGTTGTAGGCGGTCATCGGTGTTTCGGTGACGCCCGGCGCGACGGCGTTGGTCCGGATGCCCTCCGGCCCGTACTGGGCCGCCATGTGGAGCGTGAGGCCATTCAGGCCTGCCTTGGCCGCGGAATAGGCCCCGCCGCGCAGGCCGCCAAGGATCGAGTAGGTCGACGAGATGTTCACGATCGCCGAGCCGGACTTCATCGCGGTCAGCGCCTCGCGGCAATAGCGGAACGGCGCGCGCAGCAGGATGTCGAGGTATTCGTCCAGGATCTCATCGGTCGATTCGTGGACGGGGAAGGGCTTGCCCTTGCCGGCATTGTTCACGAGGTAATCCAGTCGGCCGAACCGCTCCAGCGCCATGTCGACCGAGGCGCGGGGCGCATCGACGGCGGTGACGTCGGTCACATGGACGGCGACCATCTCGGCACCCAGTTCGTCGCGAAGCTCTTCCAGGGTTTCCCGGGTGCGGCCGACGGCAACGACGCGGACGCCATTAGCCACCAGCAACTGCGCGGCGGCCCGTCCGATTCCGGTTCCCGCACCCGTCAGGATCGCGGCCTTGTTACTATGATCGTTCATTGTCCAAACTTCTCCACGGTTGGCTCTCACGGCCAACTTCCCTGCAGTACCAGTCGGCTCCGGGCGCGTCGCGCCCGCCGTGGCGAAGTGACCGATCCGCAGTGCGCCGGCCGGCAAGTGCCGGTCCGCCACAGGCCTGCGTCCCGGGCAGTTGCTACGGGTCACCTGTTGCCCGAGTTCGATAAGCCCGCGCCGGTTCGCCGCATCGTCCATGTGAACTAGGGCCCTGTGGCTCCGTCATGGCGGCCGGAATGGTCAGAAAGTGCTCTGGCCGTGCCGCCCAAGCGGCGGGTTCGCCGACGTAGGCGAAGGCCGGGTATAGTCCGGGTGGACGTAGGCGGTGCCGGTGCCGGGCCTAGGAGAGATGCGCAGCAGCCCGCCATAACGGGGCATTGCGGCCTTTGCCTGCCGGCGGAAATGCCGTTCCGGCCGAGGCGAAAAACGCGAGGAATGGAGCAGGAGGACGATCATGGGTGACAATCGCGGTGTTGTTTATCTCGGGCCGAACAAGGTCGAGGTCCAGAAGATTGCCGATCCCAGAATGGAGACGCCGCAGGGTCGCAAGATCGACCATGGCGTGATCCTCAAGGTCGTCTCGACCAATATCTGCGGCTCGGACCAGCACATGGTGCGGGGGCGTACGACCGCTCCGGCAGGACTGGTGCTGGGGCACGAGATCACCGGCGAGGTGATCGAGGCCGGCAGCGGGGTCGAATTCCTGAAGAAGGGCGATATCGTTTCCGTTCCGTTCAACGTGGCGTGCGGTCGCTGCCGCACCTGCAAGGAGCAGGCGACGGGCGTCTGCCTCACCACCAATGGTGACCGCGCCGGGGCGGCCTATGGCTATGTCGACATGGGGGGCTGGATCGGCGGCCAGGCAAACTATGTCATGGTCCCCTATGCCGACTTCAACCTGCTGAAGTTCCCCGATCGCGACCAGGCGATGGCCAAGATCCGCGACCTCACCTGCCTTTCGGACATTCTGCCAACCGGCTTCCACGGCGCCATCAACGCAGGCGTCGGTCCCGGTTCCACCGTCTACGTGGCCGGCGCCGGCCCGGTCGGGATGGCGGCGGCTGCATCCTGCGACCTGCTCGGCGCAGCCTGCACCATCGTCGGGGACATGAACAAGGAGCGTCTGGCCCATGCGCGCGCCATGGGCTTCCAGACAGTGGATCTGTCCGAACACGCGGATCTTGGCGAGCAGATCGCACAGATCCTGGGCGTGCCCGAGGTGGATTGTGCCATCGACGCAGTGGGCTTCGAGGCGCGGGGCCACGGCGGGGACTCCGGCCACGAAGCGCCGGCAACGGTGCTCAACGCGCTGATGGAAGTAACGCGCGCCTCGGGCCGCATCGGCATCCCGGGGCTCTACGTGACGGGCGATCCGGGCGGGATCGACGAGGCCGCGAAGATCGGCAGCCTCTCCATCCGCTTCGGCCTCGGTTGGGCGAAGAGCCATGCCTTCTTCACCGGCCAGACCCCGGTGGTGAAGTACAACCGGCAGCTGATGCAGGCGATCCTGTACGATCGCATGCCGATCTCCAAGATCGTGAACGTCGACGTGATCTCGCTCGACGACGCGCCGAAGGGCTACGAGGTGTTCGACCACGGCGCGGCGAAGAAGTTCGTGATCGACCCGCACGGGATGATCCCGAAGGTCGCCTGAGCCCGGCCGGTGCGGCGCGCCTGCGTGCCGCCGCACCGCCTCGGTTGCGAATGCAAATGCACAGGAGCTCTGATGAGTTCGGAAGTTCACCAGAAATACGGTTCCCAGCTCTACGCGGCCCTGCGCGATCGGTGCACGGTGCGCCCCCTGATCGAGCAGGACGGGGCGCTCACGATTGACGATGCCTATGCCATCAGCCTGGACTTCCTCGGCCGCCGCGTGGCCGATGGGGAAAAGGTTGTCGGCAAGAAGATCGGCGTGACCAGCAAGGCGGTGCAGGACATGCTTGGCGTGCACCAGCCCGATTTCGGTTTCCTGACGGACTGGATGTACGTGGATGGCGATATCGAGGTTGACGGCAAGGCGCTGATCGCGCCGCGCGCCGAAGCCGAGATCGCCTTTTTCCTCAAGAGCAGCCTCAACGGGCCCGGCGTTACGGCAGCCGATGTGCTGGCGGCGACCGAGAGCATCGCGCCCTGCTTCGAGATCGTGGACAGCCGCATCGATGATTGGAAGATCTCCATCGTCGATACCGTGGCCGACAACGCATCCTGTGGCGTCTATGTCGTCGGCAAGGAGCGGCTGGATCCGGCGGGGCTGGATCTGCCGGGCCTGCACGTGGCGGTGACGAAGAACGGCGCCCCGCTCTCGGAAGGCTATGGCCATGCCGTGCAGGGCGATCCGGCCCAGGCGGTGGCATGGCTGGCCAATACGCTTGGGGCCTATGGCGTGACGCTCGATGCGGGCGACGTGATCCTTTCGGGCAGCCTTGTCCCGCTCGCCCCTGCGGCGAGGGGCGATCGTTTCGAAATGACTCTCAGCAACGATGCCGGGCCATTGGGCACCTGCGTCGCGAACTTCGTATAAGGATAGGCACCAATGGCGCGCGTGAAGGCGGCGATCATCGGTTCGGGCAATATCGGCACCGATCTGATGATGAAGATGATCAAATATCCCCAGAACATGGACCTGGCGATCGTGGTGGGGATCGACGAGAAGTCCGAAGGGCTTGCCATGGCCCGCGAGCATGGCATCGCGACAACGCACGAAGGGCTTGATGGCCTGCGCAAGCACCCGCTCTACAAGGACATCGGCATCGCGTTCGACGCGACCAGCGCCTATGCCCATAAGGTGCACGACGAGGCCCTGCGCGCCGATGGCATCCAGGTGGTTGACCTCACGCCTGCCGCGATCGGCCCGTTCATCGTGCCCCCCGTCAACATGGAAGCGAACCTGTCGGCGTCCAACGTCAACATGGTGACCTGCGGCGGGCAGGCCACGATCCCGATGGTCGCGGCCGTGAGCCGCGTGGCCAGGGTCCACTATGCCGAGATCGTCGCATCGGTCTCCTCGCGCTCTGCCGGCCCGGGCACGCGCGCCAACATCGACGAGTTCACCCGCACCACCGCCCGTGCGATCGAGCAGGTCGGCGGCGCGACCAAGGGCAAGGCGATCATCATCCTCAATCCCGCCGAACCCCCGATGATCATGCGCGATACGGTGTTCACCCTGTCCGAGGGCGGTGACGAGGCGGCGATCCGCCAGTCCGTGCAGGACATGGTCGCCGAAGTGCAGAAATACGTTCCCGGCTACCGTCTCAAGCAGGAAGTCCAGTTCGAACGCTACGGCGACAACAACCGCCTCAAGATCCCCGGCATGGGAGAGTTCAGCGGCATCAAGTCGATGATCATGCTCGAGGTCGAAGGCGCGGGAGACTATCTGCCGCCCTACTCCGGCAACCTCGACATCATGACCGCCGCGGCCAAGGCCACGGGCGAACTGCTCGCCGCGCGCCGCATGGCCGCGGCTGCAGCCTGAAGGAGACCCGGACGATGACTGCTTCCACCTTCGACGTTGCGGCGGGCGACAAGCTCTATATCCAGGACGTTACCTTGCGTGACGGCATGCACGCCATCCGGCACATGTACGGCATCGACCACGTCCGCGCGATCGCCTCGGCCATCGAGAAGTCGGGCGTCGATGCCATCGAGGTCGCCCATGGCGACGGCCTTTCAGGCGCCAGCTTCAACTATGGCTTTGGCGCCCATACCGACTGGGAATGGCTCGAAGCCGTGGCCGACGTGCTGGACAAGTGTGTGCTGACCACGCTCATCCTCCCCGGCGTCGGCACTGTCGAGGAGCTGAGGCGCGCCTACGACATAGGGGTCCGCTCGGTCCGCGTTGCCACGCATTGCACCGAGGCGGACGTCTCCAGGCAGCACATCGGGATCGCTCGAGACCTGGGCATGGACGTTTCGGGTTTCCTGATGATGAGCCACATGATCGAGCCTGACGCGCTGGCCCAGCAGGCCCTGCTCATGGAAAGCTACGGTGCGCAGTGCGTCTATGTAACGGACAGCGGCGGCGCGCTGGACATGGACGGCGTGCGCGCGCGTTTCGAAGCCTATGACCGCGTGCTCAAGCCCGAAACGCAGCGCGGCATGCATGCGCACCACAACCTGGCCCTGGGCGTCGCCAACTCGATTGTCGCGGCGCAGTGCGGCGCCGTGCGCATCGACGCTTCGCTTACCGGCATGGGCGCCGGCGCGGGCAATGCCCCGCTGGAGGTCTTCATTGCCGCTGCCGACCGCAAGGGCTGGAACCACGGCTGCGACGTGATGATGCTGATGGACGCTGCGGAAGACCTCGTGCGCCCGCTTCAGGACCGCCCGGTCCGGGTGGATCGGGAAACCCTCGCGCTGGGCTATGCCGGTGTCTATTCCAGCTTCCTGCGCCATGCCGAGACGGCCAGCGCGAACTATGGCATCGACACCCGTGCGATCCTCGTTGAACTCGGCCGGCGCAAGATGGTCGGCGGGCAGGAAGACATGATCGTCGACGTCGCTCTCGACATGCTCAAGGCACAGGGTTGATGCACATCTGACCGGAACGATCGGCCGAAGGCGGGTGCCCGGTAACCGTTACCTCCGTGGGGAGACGATGATGGTCTGTTCTGCAAGCACGGCAACCCACATTGCGGTTTTCCGGTAATGGCGGCGCGGCGGTATTCGCTTGAACCCCTTTGCGTGTTTGACGCAGGCGGCGGGGCGGATCTGGTCAGGCTCGGGGCGCGGACCGGCTACGATTTCGTGAGCATGTTCGCCCATGTTCCAAATTCGCAGTTGCCGCTCGATCCCGCGGTGAACGACAGCACTGCGCGCAAGGAGATGAAGGCGGCGCTTGCTGAAACCGGCGTCCGCCTGCTCAATCTGGAATGCTTCAACCTCGACGCCGATTGCGATCCCGCAAGCTTTGCGGCGGCGCTCGAATGTGGCGGGGACCTTGGAGCAGCCACTGCGACGGCGATCGTCTGGGAGAACCCGGATCTCGGCGATGCACTCGCGAAGTTCCAGCGGCTGTGCGACATGGCGGCCGAGCATGGGATCAAGGTCAACGTGGAGTTCTTCGCCGCGGCCAGGTCGCTGCCCACGATCGTCGAAGTTGCCGAGTTCGTCCGCGGGGCCGGGCGCACCAATGCGGGCATCGTGATCGACGTTCTCCACCTGATGAGGACGAGCGGCGGGTTGCATGGGTTGAGGTCGATCGACCCGGAGTGGATTGGCGCCATCCAGCTTTGCGATGGAATGCTGGAGGCACCTGCCGATCTGGGCGCGGAAATGGTCGCTCGGCTTCTGCCCGGCGCCGGCCAGTTCCCGCTTCGGGACATTGTCGCCTATTGCCCGGACGACTTGCCACTCGGCGTCGAGGCGGCGGACTTTTCGCAGATGGGGACTGTCTCGCCCGAAGCGCGCGCCGCAGCCATGCGTCGTGCAGCGGGCGCCATATTCGATTGACGCACAGGCCGGCGGCCCCCGGAACGCCGGGAAACGCCGGCTGATCGAGATCAGGTCCACTAGTCCGGTGGGACGTTTTCACAATAGCCCCAAACTGGTCTGTTCGCTGGCATTCGATCCACTGTAATTGAGGAGTCCGATTGTGTCTGGAATGGCCGGTAGCGTGTTGATCAAGGGCGGCAAGGTCGTGGACGGCACAGGGCAGCCAGCCTTCAAGGCGGACGTTAGGGTGAGGGACGGACGCATCGTCGAGATCGGTCCTGATCTTGCCCCGAATGGGGAAGAGGTGCGCGATGCGGCGGGCTGCTATGTCACGCCCGGCTTCATCGACACGCACACGCATTATGACGCGGCGCTGTTCTGGGATCCGTCCTGCGATCCGATCGTCCAGCATGGCGTCACCACCATCCTCATCGGCAATTGCGGCCTGAGCCTTGCGCCGGTGCGCAAGGACAACGTCGCAGGCCTGGTTCAGCTGTTCAGCTATATCGAGGATCTGCCGCGCGACGTGTTCCAGTCGGAGGTGCCATGGAACTGGGAAACCTTCCCCGAATACGCGACGGAAATGAAGAAGCGTGCCTGGGGGGTCAATGTCGTATCCCTGGTGAGCCATTCGCTGCTCCGCGTCTACGAGATCGGCGATGAAGCCTGGAAGCGGGCGTCCACCTCGGAGGAAACGTCGCGGATCGCCATTGCCTATGCCGAGGCGCTCAAGGCGGGGGCCTTCGGCGTGTCGACCTCGCGGTTCGACCGCAGCCCTGCCGGCGATCTCGTCCCGAGCTTCTACAGCGACGAAGCGGAGTTCGAGGCATTGTTCGCCGAGACCGCGAAGGTCAACGGTCTGATCCAGATCATTCCGGACATGGCGGACATAAAGGAGCAGGAAGCAGACCTGCGCGAAATGGGAGCCTATTCGGCGCGGCATGGCGGCGTGCCGGTCCTGTCGAACGGTATCTACGACCGTCCGGACATTCCGGGCTACGGCGCGAAGCTCGTGCAGGTGGGCAAGGAAATCCAGGCTGCAGGCGGCAATTTCCACTTCCTGGCTTCGCCCCGCTCGATCGAACTGGGCATCAACTTCCACCAGTGCTTCAACTTCATCTACGTTCCGGCGTGGAACGAGCTCGTCCAGCCCGACGTCCCGGCGGAAGAGAAGAAGCGTCGCCTTGCCGATCCGGAATGGCGCGCCCGCGCGCGTGCCGATTGGGATGGCGTGAAGGAAGGCTTCCCGAGCGGCGGCATGGAACGGCTGTTCCGCATCACCGAGGTGGGCAAGCCGGAGCTGGAAAAGTATCTCGCGCTGACCTTCGATGTCATTCTTGACCAGAACCCGGGCCATCCGTCGGACCGGCTGGCCGACTGGGTGCTTGAGAACGACCTCAAGGCCGAATTTGTCTATCCGTTCACCAACACGGATGCCGCGAAGGTCGGTGAACTGCTCGCATCCGACGTGAGCCTGATCAGCGGCAGTGATGCCGGCGCACACATCGGCAGCTTCGACGGCGCCGGCGACGTCACGCTCGTCCTGACCCGGCACGTCCGCGAACGGGGCGACCTGACCCTTGAAGATGCGGTCAAGAAGATGACCAAGGATCAGGCCGACGTGCTGTCCATGAAGGATCGGGGCGTGCTGGAGGTGGGCGCGATCGCAGACATCGCGGTCTTCGATCTCGACGCGCTGCACTGGGCGCCGGAAAAGAAGGTCAACGACATTCCGGGTGGCCTGCCTCGCTTCCGTCGACCGGAGGGCGGCTTCCGCTACACGTTCATCAGCGGCGTCCTCGCCCAGGAGAACGGCGTTCTGACCGGTGAGATGCCCGCCCGCTTCCTTGATGCGAGCGATCGTCTGGCGGCTTGAAGATTGCCCGGGGGGAGGGGTGGGCGCCATCCTCCCCTCCGACAGCAAGGAGCAGTGCTTTGCGACGCGGCTGGTGGCGGCCTTGCCCGCAGGACTAGTAAAAAGCTGACAAATGTCCGGGGAGTTTCCGGCCCACCAGGTCATTGCACGATAAATACGGTCTCGGGAGAAGAAACATGACCGCACTGGCGGATGGCGTGGCAATCGTGACCGGGGCCGGTTCCGGGATGGGGAAGGCAATCGCCCTGCGTTTCGCCCAGCTCGGGACGCGGGTTGTGGCAGTGGGCAGGTCGCAGCAGAATATCGATGAGACTGCCGCGGAAGGCCGCGCCAGCGGGGGGCAGATCGTATCGTTTCGCGCTGACGTCGGCTCTGAGCAAGATGTCCGCAGGATGGTCGAGTTTACCCTGGAAACATACGGCCGCCTTGATTTCGCGGCCAATGTCGCCGGTGTAGCTGCCGATCCCAAGCTCCTTCACGAGATGACGCTCGAGGAATTCGAGGAAGACCATGCCGTCAATTCGCGCGGGGTCTTTCTTGGGATGAAGTACCAGATTCCCGCGATGCTGAAGACCGGAGGCGGCAGCATCGTCAACGTGACGTCTGCTGCCGGATACGGCGGCTTCGCGTATTTCGCGCCTTACTGTGCAGCAAAGCACGCGGCTACAGGCCTCTCCAAGTCGGCGGCGCTGGAATATGCTGACAAGGGCGTGCGCATAAACTGCGTGGCACCGGGGGCCATCGCAACGCCGCTGCTGATGCGCAACAGCGATGATGTCCTTAGCCCGATGCTGCTGTCCACGCCGATGCGCCGCTTCGGCCAGGTGGAGGAAATTGCTGCCGCGACCGTATGGCTCTGCTCGGATGATGCCTCGTACATCACCGGACAGACCCTGCCGGTGGAAGGCGGATCGTCGGCATCGGCGCTCACGGTGGTGTCGGCCCATCAACTGATCGCCGACGGAATTGCCCATGCCGCGGAAAAGGCCGGCTGAATTTTGCTGGAGAGAACTCATGGACCGGACAATCCCCGTTCTGAACGTGCTGAAAGCCTGGGAAACAGGCGATCTCGACCTGATGATGGACCAGTTAAGCGATGACGCCGTGTTCGAGAACGTTCCGATGGACCCCATCGTTGGCAAGGACGCGATCCGCGCTGCCAACGGATATCACATGGAACTCTGCGACCCGACTCCGTGGAAGCTGCTCAACATTGCGGTGAACGAGGCCACAAAGACCGTGCTGACCGAGCGGCTCGACGTGTTCGTGCTGAAAGACGGGCGCCGCGTCTATGCCCCTTCGATGGGGGCGTGGGTCGTGAACGACGAGGGCAAGATCACCCGGTGGCGTGACTACTTCGATCTCGCCAGCTGGAACCGGCAGATGGGAGTCGATCCGGATTTTGCTGCCGGAGACGGGTGCTTCAAGATTCTTCTCGAGGAAACCGGGGGGTAGGCTTTGCGGAACGTGCTCTCGCGGCTTGGGTCCTGCGCGGCAAGTTCCGCGCCCCTGACGCCGCCCCACAGGCCGTTTCGATGGCCGCCTGAAAAGGATCATTGCGATGCTTAACCAACACGACATGTATCACGTCGGCATCATCGTCGATGACTTCGACGAGACGCTTGAGCGGCTCTCCCGGCAAATGGGAGTGACATGGTCTCCCCGGATCGAAGTGCCGGTGCCGGTCTGGACGCGCACGCACGGAATGATCGATTTCGTATCGTGCGCGGCCTATTCGCAGCAGCAGCCCTGCATCGAAATCGTAAGGTCGCTTCCGGGCACGATGTGGACCGCCGTGCCGGGACGACCGCTCCACCACCTCGGCTACTGGGTGGATGACCTCGGCGCCACGTCTGCAGAGCTCGAGCGGCAGGGGTGCCCGAAAATTGCCTGCGCCATGGCGGACGGCGTGATGTTCGGGATGGCCTACCACGAAATGCCCGATGGCATGCTGGTGGAACTGGTCGATCGCAAATCGTTCCCCGACTGGCCAGCCTTCCTGGCCGGACAGGTGCAGCACGAGGTGTCTTTTCCGGACTGAAAGAAAAAGGGGCGCCGGACGGCGCCCCACTGCATTCGTTCAGCGTGCCGGCGGTTCACCCTACTGCAAGGCGTGGACCTGCGTGCGGCCAAGCGGAACCAGGCTGTTGGTCAGCAGCGAAACAAGTTGTGACTGGCGGCTGACATCGGTTTTGACGAACATCGATCGCAGATGCGCCCGCGCCGTATTGTGGCGAATGTTCAGGTTCGTTTCGATTTCCTTCAGGCACAGGCCCTTGGCCAGGCCAACGGCCAGCTGGGCCTCTGTTGCGGTGAACGAGAACAGCTGTTGCAGCAGCTTGACGTCATCGCGTCCGACAACCTCGTGTACGCGCAGGAAGATCAGCGCGGACGCTTCCGGCTTGTCGTAGAGCAAGGACTGGTGGACCCGTGGGCGCACGATCACGTGAAGCCGTTCGCCATCATCGTCCTGTTCGAAAAGCATTGCGCGTGCGCCCGAGCCGTCTTCCGAATGCAGGGCGGTCCGTATCGCGGTCTGGAACATCGAATCTTCGTGGTCGTTCGCAGCGCGCAGCGTGTTGCCCGATTGCCGCAGGCCGATGCCGTTGTCGATTGCGAACTGGGCGGTCTGGTTGAGGAGGAAATGGCCGCCCGACTTTGAAACCAGGAATGCCGCGATGCCCAGGCTGTCCAACGCCTCGTTCTGGAACTGGGCTAGGATCTTGGCTCGCGTCAGTTGGCGCCGGATCCGCATCGCCTCGCGAAAATGGCTTGCAACGGCAAGGATCAAATCGATCTCGGGCTGGGTGAAAGGTTCCGATTCGGCCCCGCGGCAGCAGTTCAACGTGCACTGCGCGCCGTCGATCTGATCGACGCAGGCCGCTGCCAGGTGCGAGATGTTATGCAGCGTCAACATCTCGTGAAACGAGTCGGAGCTTGGCACCTCTTTCCAGTTTATGACTTTGGCTTCGCCGACATTCAGGTCTACGGGCAACAGCTCGCGGGGGTTGAACCCCTGAGCGGCCTCAAGCCGTTCAAGCGAAACGCTTGGCCCTGTCGCAAAGATGTGCTGGCGCGGCCTTGCGTCCTTCTGCGAGATGCGGATGCAGGTGCTGCTGGCATCGAGCATAACGCGCAGCTGCTCGAGCGGAGCGATCCACGGCTGATCGCTGTCGATGCCGCCATAGATCGCAGACACCAGCGCGTCGTAAGCTTTCACTTTCGATTGCGGAACCAGCATTCACTCTCTCCCGATAGTGCTGCGCCCCTCGAAGGCGATCTTCTCCGGCTCAGCGATTCCGCCATGCCGCCGCACTACGCATTTAAAGTTACACACCGCGGGGTATTCGTCAACTCGCGCGCAGAATTCCCTTCGGCTTGCGCTGGATGGCGGTCGCCGGCTCACGCTGCCGGCCGGGCGGGCAATGCCCCGGATAATCACGGAGTTGCCGGTGTGGAATGCGGCCGGGTCTGTTGCGGATGCGAATGTTTGGTGTGCAGGTGCGAGAGGCTGCCGGCGCGTCACCCGCCAGATCCGCTCGGTACTATACACATTGAGCAAGTTTGACTACTATTGAAGGCGGTGCACCGGTGAGTTGACCGCCGGGCAGTGGATTTGCGGCCCCCCGGGGCACCTCAGTGGGGCGGAATGACGTTGAAGGGGCAAGTGGAAGAGATGGCGCTCGACAGGCTCGCGGCGGATGAGGGGCTGGGGGGCGCCGGCCCCGCCCATGTTGCTTTGCAAGGTCGGCTGGTGGGCCGGCCGTCTCGCGCACGCGCAAAGGAAATACCGAGCCTTATCCTCAAGGCGGCCATGGCCGAATTCAGCGAGAAAGGATTTGGCGCGGCGACGATCGCCGGCATCGCCAGCCGTGCGGGCGTGTCGCGCATGACCGTTTACAAACATGCCGAAAGCAAGGAGCAGTTGCTTGAAAAGCTGTCCCAGTTCACTGCCGAACGGTTTCGTGCCTCGGTCGCGCGGGCGATCGATGAATCCTTGCCGTGCTGGGAGGTGCTGATGGCGGTGGGGAGGTGCTTCTACAGCTACGCACAGGATGACGATTCGCTAGCCATCTCGCGCATTCTGGTGGACGAGGCGGCGCACCTTCCGCATCGGGCGAATCGCGGGGTCCATCTGCGCAAGGTCGCGTTGCAGCCGTTGTCTGCCTATCTGGGGAGGCTTGCCTTCGAAGGCGTCCTGATGATCGACCGGCCCGAATTTTCCGCAGAGCAGTTTCTGAACCTGACGACGGCCTCGGTCGATTTCCTCTTCGGGGACGATCAACTCACAGCGGACGAGCGCGAGCACTACCTTGCCGCGGCCGTGAAGACGTTTCTCTATGGCGTGGCGCTCGGGCGGCGCGACAATGGCGGCATGCGGAACTGATGAGCGTTCGAGATGGGAACGGGCGCTGCAGATTGCCCTGAGGCGCCCCGTGTGCCCCTGCGGCTGCTCAAGCGCCGCCGCCGCCTCGTCTCTTTGGACGAAGGCCGTTGTCCCCCAGGAATGCTAGGCCTTTCACGTTCTCGGTCTAGGGCAGGAATTTCGATCTTACGACGTTGTGCGGCCAATCCGGGAGTTCCGCCGTGCCGGTCACTGGCTGGCATGCGGCGCTCAGGTTGGAAAGCCGGTTGTCATTCCCGGCATTCGCAAACGCCGCATCGATCGAGCCCGGCTTGCTGTTGCCGAGGGATGCAGACTGGAGCGAGTTGAAAATGGCTACTGCAAAGGAATATGGGCTGGGGGAATTTGTTTTCCCGCGCGGTTGGTTCATGGTCGCCGCGGCTGACCGGATCACCCAGACCCCCCACAATGTACGCTTTTTCGGCCGCGACATGGTTCTTTACCGGGGTGAGAGCGGGAAGGTCTACATGGTCGGCGCCTACTGCCCGCACATGCGGACCCACATCGGGAAAAGCACCACGTCCTTCATTGCCCAGAAGGGCGAACAAATCCAGGGCGAGTCCATCGTCTGCCCGTACCACGCTTGGCGTTTCGGTCCCGATGGCAAGTGCGAAAAGATTCCCTATTCCGACAAGATCCCTCCCGCTGCGGAATTGGGGGCCTACGAGGTCGTCGAGCGCTACGGCGCGATCTACTACTGGCACGATCCCGAAGGCGGAGCGCCGGACTACGACATCCCCGCCATTCCGGAATGGGCGGACGAGGGGTATGTCCGCTGGGAGTTCGATGAACTCGGGTCGATGAATCTGCACCCCATCGAAGTGGTCGACAACATTTGCGACATCCAGCACCTGTATCCTACCCATGCGTCCCATCAGGATTACTTCGAGAACGTCATCCGCGGGCACATGGTCTGGCAGCTCATGGGCGGGAAGCATGAGCTTCTTGGTTCGGATGCCGGAATGTCGGAGTTCAACACCTATTACACCGGCCCGGGAATCCTGCACTCCCGTTACGTGGCCGACAACGCCAACGATTCGATCATGTACATCGCCCACACGCCGATCGACGACGGCTCTGTCTACGTGTGGCACGCGGTGCTGAGCAAGGTGGCGGACCGCAAGCCGACGGCGGAGGATATCGCCCATGCCAAGGTCCAGCAGCAAATGAGCTGCGACGCCTTTGCTGCGGATTTCGAGATCTGGTCGAACAAGCTCCCCTGTTTCCGTCCGATGCAGATGCCTGCCGACGGGAACTTCCTCAAGGTGCGCACCTGGTACAAGCAGTTCTACAACCCGCGCAGCGCCGCAGCCGAGATCCTCGCCCGCTGCGAGGGGCGGTACGGCATTCCGGGCGTGGCCAATGCTGCCGATGGCGGCGCTCGCAAGGAAATCATGGAAGCAATTCCGGCAGAATGACGGCCGGGGCGGGCCGCAGCGGGCCGCGCATATTCAGAGGACGAAGTGATGGGTTACAGAATCGTGATCGACAAGGCACAGTGCGTGGGTCACGCCCGATGCGCGCATTTCGCGCCGGACCTCTACCAGCTTGACGAGAGTGGCTACATCGCGATGGAATCGTTCGACGTGCCGGCCGGCCAGGAAATTGCCGCATACCGCGGTGCCAGGGCCTGCCCCGAGCGGGTGATCACCATGCTGGACGCTGACGGCAACGAAGTGACGAAGACGCCCAGCGTCTAGCGTCGGGCGGTTGCGTGAATTTGCACGGAGGGCAGTCGGTCCGCCAGTGAGAACGGGGATATGCGGATGCCGAGCCTGCTCATGGAGCAGGCCGGATATCGCCGGACCGATCTGCCGGATATGCCGTTTGCGTCATGCTCGAATCCACGCCGTTGCCGGATTCGATCGGTCAGCACGGGCGCAGCATCCGGTGCACAAGGACGATGGGAGGCGCGCGATCCGCTGGCCTCCTGCATCGCTGGTGCCGGCGTGCCTCGTCCGGATGGACCATGATCCGGAAGAATTTCCTTGGCTATTGGGCTTGACTGGAAATGCCTTGCCGGTGTGGTGACAACTAGGCTTGGCCATTTGTCGATGGATCGCTACGGCGCCGGCGCTCGCAGGCAGCTGTCCGGCGGCCGAACATGTCTTGACGGGAAGTATTGATGCCAAAGATCGTCTTTCGTGGTGCCGATGGCACTGCACATGAAGTGAATGTCGATGCGGGTCGCTCGGTCATGCTGGGCGCGACCATCAATGGCGTGCCGGGAATCGACGCCGATTGCGGCGGCACCCTGTCCTGCGCCACTTGCCATGTCTACGTGGACAAGGCCTGGGCCGATCGCCTGCCGCCGGTGGACGAGGTCGAGAACGACCTGCTCGAGAACGTGGCGTGCGAGCGTGCGCCGAACAGCCGCCTCAGCTGTCAGATCGTCGTCACCGAAGAGCTTGACGGCATGGTCGTCGATATCCCGGAACGGCAGTTCTGAGCCATGGCCGGACTGGCAATTGTCGGCGGATCCTATGCGGCGCTGAACATTGCTTCTTCGGCGCGGCAGAACGGGTACGGCGAAGACATCACCATCTTCACGGATGAGGATGTCCTTCCCTACCATCGCCCTCCGCTGTCCAAGGGGTTCCTGCTTGGCTCGGTGGACCGGGAAACGTTGCCCCTGCGCGGCGAGGCCTTCTATCGCGACAACAGGATCGAGGTCGTGTTCGGCGCAAGGGTCGACCAGATCGATCGCGCCGAACAATGTGTTGAGACCACCAAGGGGCGTTTCGGGTTCCAGCAACTGGCCATTGCCACCGGCACCCGCGCACGGCGGGCAGCGATACCGGGAATCGACCTGGAAGGCATTGTAACCCTTCGCTCGCTGGCCGATGCCGATGCGATCCGCGACCGGCTGCCGCACGTGACCTCGGTGGTCATCGTCGGCGGCGGGTTCATCGGGCTGGAAATGGCGGCCTCAATGGCCAAGTCGGGCTTCGAGGTCACCGTGATCGAGGGGCTGGACCGGGTGCTTGCCCGCGTGACCGGCCAGACCATGTCGACCTTCATCGAGGGCGAGTTCGCGGCGCATGGCGTCCGCCTGTTCTGCGGGACGGCGGTTCAGGCCTTCGAGGGTGAAGGGGGCAAAGTGCGCTCCGTGCTCACGGCGGACGGCGTCCGCCATCCTGCCGACATGGTGGTCCTGGCAATTGGCGCAGAGCCCAACTCCGAACTTGCGGAGCCCCTCGGCCTTGCGGCGCCCCAGGGTGTTGTCGTGGACCTGTGCGGACGTACGGCCGATCCGCTGATTTTCGCGGCTGGCGATTGCGCCTTCGGTGCGAATGCCTATGCGGGTCGCCAGATCCGCCTTGAATCAGTTCAGAATGCAACCGATCAAGGCAAGGCTGCGGGCGCTGCCGTCGCGGGAATCGAGGCACCGAACACAAGCGTGCCGTGGTTCTGGTCCGATCAGTTCGACCTCAAGCTGCAGATGGTCGGGCTGAGCGAAGGTGCCGATCGCGAAGTGATCCGTGGATCGCTGGAGGCGCGCAAATTCTCGATTTTCTCGCTCAGGGGTGATCGGATAGCGGCGATCGATTCGGTCAATTCGGCGGGCGACAATATGCTGGGCCGAAGGCTGCTGGGCGTGGCGCACAGCGTGACTGCCGAGCAAATTGCCGATCCCGATTTCAACCTGCGCAGCCTGATGGGCTGAGGCCGGCCGCCGCGCTCCTCCGATTGGACGAGGTCAGGCCCTACTTGGCCGGACTATCCGACTGAAAACCGCAGGAGGGGGGATGGGCATGATTTCGGCAGCGAACGGGACGCCGCGTGCGCGACCGGTCTTCGCATCGCTCTTCCTGTTTCTGGTCGGCGCCTCCCTTGTTATCGGCGGTGCGCAGCTCGCGGCGCTGGGAGGCAGCCTCTATTATGGCCTGTCGGGCATCACGCTGCTTGCCTGCGCGGTCCTGCTGTGGAAGCGCAAGCGGGCCGGATTCGTCCTCTACGGAGCCTTCCTGACTGCCACGGCGGCATGGGCCGGATGGGAGGTGGGAGCGGACTTCTGGGGCATCTTTGCCCGCCTTGCCGCACCGTTGGTGGTGGGGCTCGGGCTTTGCCTGGGCGTTCTGGCAAGACGGTTCGGGCATCTTCGGGTGGGGGGGGGAGTGGTTGCCCTCGCGGCATTGTCCTTTGCCGCCGTGCTGGTCCTCGATCCTGCGGAAACGAAGCCGGCCAGCGGCGACGGACCCGCCGTTTCCGCCCAATCGACGGACTGGCCGACCTATGCGGGCGATCTCGCGGCCCAGCGTTACACGTCGCTGTCCCAGATCACGCCGGCGAATGTCGCCGGCCTGGCGCCCCTGTGGACTTACCGGACCGGCGACCTGCCGGGCGCGGCCGACCGTGCCACCGCCTGGACCCAGGAGGTGACCCCGCTGAAGGTTGGAGACCGGCTGTTCCTGTGCACCGCTCATTCGCAGGTTCACGCCGTGGACGCGGAAACGGGCAAGCGGCTGTGGACGTTCGATCCCCGGCCCCGGCTTGATTGGGTGCCGATGCGGGCCTGCCGGGGCGTGGCCTACTTCCGCGACAGGTCAGCCCTGGCCGGGGCGCCGTGCGCCGCGCGCGTCATCGCCCCCACGACCGACGGTCGCATCGTCGCTGTCGATGCGGCCGATGGCAAGCCGTGCGCCGATTTCGGCCGCGATGGGATAGTGGATCAGAAGGATGGACTCGGCTCCGTCACCCCCGGCTACTATTTCACCACATCAGCCCCGCTGGTGATCCGCGAACACGTGATCGTCGGCGCCCAGGTTCTCGACGGTGCGACCGTCGGCGAACCATCCGGCGTGATCCGCTCGTTCAACGCGCGGACGGGCCGGCTGGAATGGGCGTGGGACCTCGGTTCCGGTGATGGCCGACCCGGGACCGAATTCACCCGCGGCACCCCCAACGCCTGGGCGCCGTTCACGGCTGATCCGGAGCTTGGCCTTGTCTACGTTCCGCTCGGCAACCCCACTCCGGACTTCTTCGGCGCGGGCCGATCGCCCGCGATGGAACGGTTTGGCAGTGCGCTGGTCGCACTCGACGTGGAGACCGGCAAGCTGCGCTGGAGCTTCCAGACCACCCATCACGACTTGTGGGACCAGGACATTCCGGCGCAGCCCACGCTGTTCGAGCTCGACACGGCGTCGGGCAGGAAGCCGGCGCTCGTGCAGCCGACCAAGCGTGGCGAACTGTTCGTGCTGGACCGCAGGACAGGGCAGCCGCTGCTTCCGGTGGTCGAACGGCCTGCGCCACAGGGCGCGGCGGCAGGTGACTTCACATCGGCAACGCAACCCTACTCGTCCGGCTTTCCGAGCCTCCTGCTGCCGGCCCGGCTGAGCGAAGCGAGGGCCTGGGGAATTACCCCCCTGGACCAGTTGTGGTGCCGCATTGCCTTCCGGCGACTGCGCTACGATGGCCCGATGACGCCGCCGTCGGTCCAGGGCAGCCTGTCATATCCGGGAAGCGCGGGCGTCGTCAGCTGGGGCGGAGTTTCGATAGACCCCTTGCGCCACCTGCTGGTGGTCAACTCGGTGCACACTCCCTTCGTCACGCGATTGATTCCCCGGGCCGAAGCCAATGCACTCGGTCTTAGTACGCCGCCCAACACCGCCATCGGCGGGGGCAGCCGGGGAAGCGCCGAATCGATGAAGAGCGGAGCCAAGGCCGGCCTGCCGCAGGTTGGCACTCCCTATGCCGCGCAGGCCCTGCCGTTCCTGTCGCCCTTGGGCATTCCCTGCATGAGCCCGCCGTGGGGGCGGATTACCGCCATCGATCTCAAGACCCGGCAGGTTGCCTGGCAACACCCGTTCGGCACGGCCCGGGACACCGGGCCGCTCGGCCTGCGGACCGGCCTGCCCCTGCCGATCGGAGTTCCCAGCTCGGGCGGGCCGATTACGACTGCCAGCGGCATAACCTTTATCGCCGCCTCGCAGGATCGCTTCATTCGCGCCTTCGAAACGGCCACCGGTCGAGAATTGTGGCGTGGGCGCTTGCCGGCAGGCGGACAGGCCACGCCGATGACCTACACCTCCCCGATCAGCGGGCGCCAGATCGTGGTCGTCTCCGCAGGTGGCCACGGCGGTCTCAATACCGAAACGGGCGACTATATCGTCGCCTTCGCGCTCAGGCGCTGAACTGGTGCTGCGTGTCTACCGGAGCGGTTCCGAATTTCAGGAGAAGTTGATTTGAGCACAGATGGCCAAGAGCAGGAACTGCTGTTTTCCGTGGAGGAACACATCGCCACGATCACCCTGAACCGTCCTCACGAAGGCAATGCGCTGACGCCGGGCCTGATCACGCAACTCGGCCAGGCGTGGGCCCGCGTGATGCGGGACGACGATATCCGGGTGGCAATCATCACCGGAGCGGGTGAGCGGCACTTCTGCACCGGTGCCTCGGTTGCCGGGCTCCGGAACCAAGGGGACGATGCTCTTCTATCCGGCCAGGAAGCCATGCCGTACAGAGAGGCAAACCGCTTCTCCCCCCGGCAATGCGATGTGTGGAAGCCGGTCATCTGCGCGGTCAATGGCCTGGTGAACGGTGGAGGGCTGCATTTCGTGGTCGATTCCGACATCGTCATCGCGCCGCAGGCTGCAGCCTTCATGGACACCCACACCAATGTCGGCGCGGTGGGCGCGCTGGAGAACATCGGCGTGGCCCGCCGCGCCACACTGGGCGCCGCGCTGCTCATGACGCTGGTCGGCCGCGACTATCGGATGCCGGCCGAGCGCGCGTACCAGCTTGGTCTGGTCGATCTGCTGGAAGCCGATGCGGCGGCCGTGATGGCGCGCGCCCGATCGCTGGCGCAGTCCATTGCCGGCAATTCTCCCAATGCGCTCGCGCTGTCGAAGCGAGCGATCTGGAAGTCGGAAGAGGTCGGCTACCACGAAGCGCTCGATCATGGTTGGGAACTGCTCAAGTCGCAGTGGAGCCACCCCGATTTCGTCGAGGGGCCGAGCGCATTCATGGAAAAGCGCACGCCGAACTGGACAACCCGGCGGTGACGAAGGGCGGGGGCGACTGAATACGGACCCTAGCGGATCGATTCCTCGTCGAAGCAGGCCCGCATGGTCTTGATCAGCCCTTCGTCATCCACCTCGAGCGTTTCCACAACCCGAAGGCTGGTGCCGTCGCTCTCTCCGCCATCACCAGCGGCGGGGATCGAGATGGTTGCCGTGAAGACCATGGCGCACGTGTTGGCGCAGGCGGCAATGTGTTCCAGGTCCATGCGCACGGTCATCCCCGCGGCGCCTTCCCAGAAGGCCCGCAAGGCAGCGTGGCCCTGCATCGGGGGGCTGCCGATCGGATCCTCGAACGTCGCGTCTGCAGCAAACAGCGCGACCCGAGCATCGATGTCGCCCGTGGCAAAGCTGTTGAGATAGGCGCGACCCGCCGCCTTTGCCCTGGAGGCGGCTTCAGTGTGGCGCTGTCTTGCTGTCTCGACGAACATTTCACGCAACATGCTGGCACTCCTTGCCCGTTCGAAGCCTGTCCACGTTCGGTGCCGCCGAGCCGGATGTGCGGCCTCGCCGCTCGTGCTGCCGTTGGGACGACGAAGATGGATGACGCACCCGGAGATTGGCGTGCTGCCATGCCTCCGTCCTAGTCTAATCAGACGTATGCCGGCGGGCCGGGCTTGACCTACCCGGCGGCGGTTTCGGAGCACCAGAGGGTTGTAGACATGAAGCCAGTAGCGATCATCACAGGCGGCGCGCGGTCCGACGGCATCGGCTGGGCAACCGCCCTGGCATTCGCCGCCCGGGGCTACACGGTGACGGTAACGGGCGCGACCCAGGCCGAAGTCGATGGAGCCGCCGATCATCCCGATATCTCGGCCGCGGTGCTCGACGTCCGCGACGATGATGCCGTTGTGGCCTTCTTTGCAGGCTTTGACCGGATTGACGCACTGGTGAACTGCGCCGGCACGGCCGATCCCTTTTCCGAATATACGGCCGAAGGCTTCGCCCGGGTCGTCGACATCAATCTCACCGGTACTCACCGCTGCTGCCTTGCTGCGCGCGACAAGCTCGCTGCCGCCAAGGGTTCCATCGTCAACGTGGGCTCGATCTATTCCACCTTCGGAAGCGGCGGGACCCCGGCCTATTCCGCAAGCAAGGGCGGCATCGTCACGCTGACGAAGTCGCTGGCGATCGGCTTTGCGCCGGACATCCGGGTCAATGCGGTGGCTCCCGGCTGGATCCAGACCGGAATGGCGGCTCCCGTGTTCGAGAACAAGGAATGGGCGGATCGGCTGTTGGAACGGCTGCCGCTTGGCCGGTTTGGCGAACCTTCCGAGCTTGCCGATCCCATCGTGTTCCTGTGTTCGCACGAAGCGCGCTACATTTCCGGCATCCTTCTTCAGGTTGACGGCGGATACATCGTCCAAGGTTGAGGCGGTCTGCCCGGCCGCCCGCAGGCAGACCTCTTTTCTCCCCTCAGCGCCGCAACGCTGGAAGGAGGGAACGTCCGCTCGGACGAGGCTCCGACTGTTCCGGCGGCCTATCGTTGTTCGTTCGTTGTGAACTATGGCCGGCGGCTTCCACGTTGGGAAGCCCCGGGGCGGGGATGTTCGATGGTGGCGAGTGCGCAGAATTCGGAGTTCGTGGGCAAGGAACTGGTGGGCCTGCGCGATTCCCGGTCAAGCCGGATCGACGAGCCCCTGCCGGCCGGTGCGGTTCGGTCGTGGGACGGCGAACATGACCTGATCGTGATCGGCTTCGGTCTGGCCGGAGCGAGCGCGGCTCTCGAAGCGGCGGAGCGCGGACTGCGCGTGTTGCTGCTGGATCGCTTCCAGGGCGGCGGAGCGAGCCAGATGAGTGGCGGCATCGTTTATGCCGGTGGTGGCACCCATGTTCAGCAGGCGTGTGGCGTGGAGGATTCTCCCGAAGCCATGGCCGACTATCTGAAGCTCGAGGTGGGTGGCCTCGTGTCCGACAGCACGGTCGAGAAATTTGCCCGGGAAAGTGTCGAAACGCTTGGCTTTCTCGAGAAGTATGGCGTCAACTTCAGCGGTCCGAAGGCCCCGAAGAAGACCTCGCATCCCGCCGACCAGTACTATCTCTACTATTCGGACAACGGCACCGTTCCGGCCTACATCGGCAAGCACCCCCCGGCCGAGCGCGGCCATCGCACCAAGAACCCCGCCAAGGTGCCCGGCTCGATGCCGATCGAAGGGACCAAGCCGCATGGCGGCTTCTCCGAAGGCGCCGACATGGGGTGGTATCTCATGGCCGCGATCAAGCAGGCGGTCGCGCGCAACCCCCTGATCACTGTCGTGCGGCAGGCCCGCGTTTCTCGCCTGGTGGTCGAGGGCGAGACCGTCGTCGGCGTGGAAGCCATGGAGCTTTCCGGAGCCTCTGCCGGCGTGCACCGCTGGGCCGAGCGCATGGCCAACAAGCTGACCTTCCAGGTCATGGGTCTGCACAAGCCCTTTGCCGCCATATTCCGCAAGGCAGAAAACAGCGCCAGGCCGCGATACTATCGGGCCGCTGCGGGCGTGGTGCTGGCCGCAGGCGGTTTCATCCGCAATTCGGACATGATGAAGCGCTATGCCGCGCCCTATCTTTCGTCCTTGCCGATCGGCAGTTTCGGCGACGACGGCGCCGGCATTCGGCTTGGCGCTTCGGTCGGGGGCGCAGCGGGCTATCTGGACCGCATTTCGGCATGGCGCTTCATCAACCCGCCATATGACTGGACCAAGGGTCTGATCATCGGCGCCTCGGGCGAACGCATCGCCAACGAGGAGCAGTACGGCGCTCACCTCTCGCGCGCCATCTACGAGGTTTCGGACGGCCGCGCCTGGCTGGTCGTGGACCAGAAGATCTGGGACAAGGCGCTTGAGGAAGTGAAGAACGGCGATCTGTTCGCGTTCCAGAAATTCCCGGTCAAGCAGGCCCAGAAAGGCGCCAAGTCGGCAGGTTCCATCGCCCAGCTGGCAGCCCTGCTGGGGGTGCCGGCGGACCCGATGGTCGCCGCGGTGGATGCCTATAACCAGGCGGCTCAGGCTGGTGGGCCGGATCCGATGGGCAAGAGCGCGGACTGCTGCCAGGCGTTTGGCGAAGGCCCGTTCTACGCCATCAGCCTCACCCATTCGCTCCCCGTGAGCCCTATCACCTCTCTCACCACCGGCGGCTTGCGGGTGGACGAAGGGACGGGGCACGTGCTCGACGCGGCAGGCCGGGCAATCCAGGGTCTGTTTGCGGCCGGACGCTCCGCGATCGGCATTCCGTCGAACAATTACGTCAGCGGGCTGTCGCTTGCCGACTGCGTCTTCTCGGGCCGCCGCGCCGCGCGCGCAGCGGCGGAAGAAACCAAGGGCTGATCCTGGGCCAACTCGTCCGCTTGGACGACCATTTGGTGCGTTCGGTTTGGTAGTGGCGTTGGACAGGAAGATTGAAGGGATTTTTGCGGTGTTTGAGCTGACGAACAGCATTCCGGTTGATCGGCTGGACGATCTGGTGCGCAACTTTGACCACCACAGCGCGGAGTATCGCTCTCATTCGATCGATATTCTGATGCGGATGCAGCAGACGGTGCCGTTCGCGCACAGCGAGAAGTACGGCGGATTTTACGTGGCGACGAAGGCGGCGGACTGCCTTGAGGTTGCCAAGCAGCCGGAGGTGTTCTCGAACTGGCCCGCGGAGGTCATTCCGGCGCTTGAGCCGACGCTGATGATCCCGATCAACGTCGATCCGCCGCTGCTGTATGACTATCGGGCGATCCTGGGCCCGTTGTTTGCGCCGAACAAGGTGAAGCAGCACGCGGCCTATGTTCGCCAGATCGCCGAAGAGCTGATGGACAAGATCGTGGCGCGTGGCGGCGGGGACCTGAAGTGGGACTATGCCCTGCCGCTGACGGGCATCGTCACGCTGAAGCTGGCCGGCTTGCCGGTGGAGGACTGGGAGCACTATGCGCCGCCGCTGCACAAGCTGATCTACAGCGGCCTGCCGATGGAGGAACGGCTGAAGGACATGGCGGTGATGCTCGAGCGGATGCGCTCTGAGATCCGCCGCCTGAAGGACGATCCGGTTCCCGGCTCGGTGATCGAGTACCTGCACAACGTTGACATGGCCGGGCGCAAGCTGCGGCTGGACGAGATCGACGGGATCATCCTGATCATGCTGGGGGGTGGGCTCGACACGACCCAGGCGCTGTTCGGGATGAGCGCGGTGTACCTGGCCGAGCATCCCGAGCGGCGGCAGGAACTGATCGACGAGCCGGCGCTGCTGGACAACGCGATCGAGGAGTTCCTGCGGGTGTTCCCGCCGACCCAGGGCAACGCGCGCCGGGCCACGCGCGAGGTCGAGGTGGCGGGCCACACGATCAAGCCCGAGGAATGGGTGTTCATGTCCTATGCCGCGGCCAACCGCGACCCGGACGAGTACGAGAACCCGCACGAGATCGACTTCCGGCGCGAGAACATCCGCCATCTCTCGTTCGGCCTGGGGCCGCACCGCTGCCTCGGCTCGCACGTGGCCCGGCTCGAGGCCAAGACGATGTTCGAGGTGCTGCTGGAAAAGGCGCCCAACTACAAGCTGGTCGAAGGCGGCGTACAACTGGGCGAGGACATCGGCACCATCGCCGGCTTCGCCCGGATCCAGATCACCACCTGACATCCCCGCAACCGCCCGGGTCCCGCCAGCACCTGCGCGGACATCGGGCGGACCACGGCCACGGGAAGCATTTTCGCTGCATCGGGCAAATCGTGAACCTGGCGTCGTCGTTTTCGTCCAAACGGATGTTGTAGCAGGCATTTTCTCGATCGAATGATGAAGCAGACCGCGTTCTGCCAGAGTGGGCCACGCCAGTTCCGGCACAGAGCGCACGCCCCAGTGCGGCAAGGAGAGCGGTGTCTTGCGGGAAGAATTCACCTTTTGCAGACTGTGCGGCGCCGGCTGCGGGATGAAAATCACCGTAGGGGACGATAACCGCATCGTTTCGCTCCAGGCTGACCGGGACCACGGGCTCAGCCGCGGCTACGCCTGCTACAAGGGGCTTCACTTCGGGGAGGCCCACCACGCGTCGACCCGCATTCTGCACCCGCTGAAGCGACAGCCCGACGGCAGCTTCGCACGGATCGACAGTGAGACCGCGCTGGAGGAAATCGCCCGGCGGCTGAAGCCGGTTCTGGACGAGCATGGCCCCGAAGCAGTGGGCATGTTCTGCGGCAACGGGACGATCTCCACCTATCTCGCTTTCCCCATGCAGCGCGCCTTCATGGCCGCCATCGGGTCGACCCAGCGCTACTCGACCATCACCATGGATCAGTCCGCCAAGTTCGTTTCGTTCGAACGAATGGGCGGATGGGCGGGAGGCGCAGTCCAGCTCGAAACGAGCGACGTGGCGCTGTTGTTCGGAACCAATCCGTTGATCTCGCATGGCGCTGTCGGCGTCCTCAGCACGGATCCGGTCAAACGGCTGAAGGACGCAAGGGCTCGCGGGACGAAGTTCATCGTGGTGGACCCGCGCCTCAGTGAAACCGCCCGCCACGCTGAGGTCCACCTCCAGCCGCTGCCTGGGCACGACTTCGCCATTGCCGCCGCCATGATCCGGATGATCCTTGATGAAGGCTGGCACGATGCGGACTTCTGCGACCGGTTCGTGAAACACGGCGGGCTCGCCCGCCTGCGCGAGGTTGTCGACCCGTTCAACGAAGCCCGGGTGGAGCAGGACGCTTCGCTGCAGCCCGGCGATATCCGGCGGGCCACTGCCCTGTTTGCGCGCGATTCCCGGCGCGGCGTTGCGGTGACCGCCACCGGGCCCTGCTTCGGGCCATTTTCCAATCTTGCGCAGCATCTGGTGGATTGCCTGAACGTGATCTGCGGACGCTTTCCCCGCGCGGGGGAGAAGGTGGAGGCGATCGACGTTCTCGCGCCCTTGCCGGACTACCGCGAGCAGGTCATCCCGCCGCCGCGATCCTGGGAGGCGATCCCCCCAAGCCGCATTCGCGGCGTCGGCATGCTGATCGGCGAACGCCTGACCGGCACCCTGGCGGACGAGATTCTGGTCCCCGGCCCCGGCCAATTGCGCGCCTTGATCGTCAACGGTGGCAATCCGGTGAACTCGGTACCGGATCAGGCCAAGATCACCAGGGCGCTGGATTCGCTCGACCTGCTGGTGGTCGTCGATCCGTTCATGTCCGATACCGCGAGGCGGGCGGATTACATCCTGCCGCCCAAGCTGATCTACGAGCGACCCGAACTGCCGGTGAGCTTCGAAGGCTTCCCGATCCTGCCATTCGCCTGGTCGCAATACACGCCGGCCATGGTCGAACCGCCCGCCGGATCGGACGTGGTGGATGACTGGTACCCCTTGTGGCGGATCGCGACGTTGCTTGGCCGGCCGATCATCTTTGAGGGGGTCGAACTCGACATGAACGAGCCGCCCACCAGCGACGAACTGATCGCGATCCGGGCGCGCCATTCGGCCGTACCGCTGGAAGAGATCAAGCGTCATCCTCGGGGTGCGCGGTTCGACCTTGGCGATGTCCGCGTCGGGCCTGCGCGCGAAGGCCACGACGGGCGGTTCGACGTGATGCCCGATGACGTGGTGGAGGAACTGCGCATCGCCGGTGGAAGGGCGCGGTCAGACGAGTTTGCCTATCTGATGATCTCGCGCCGCACCCGAGACCTGTTCAACAGCAACGGCTTTCACCTTCCCGCCGTCCGCAAGCGCAACGCCTACAACCCGGCCTGCCTGGCGCCCACCGAAATGGACCGGCTGGGACTGCGGGACGGGGACATGATCGCGATCCGTTCAGCAAACGGCACCGTCAAGGCGGTGGTGCAGGGAGACGATAGCCTTCGCCCCGGGATCGTTTCGCTGACTCACGGATGGGGCGGCGCGCCCGATGACGACAGCGATCCGCGCGAAGTGGGCACGAACATCAATCCGCTGATCAGCGACACTCGCGACGTGGAGACCGTCAACGCCATGCCGCGCATGACGGCTATTCCGGTCAATATTCGCGCGATCTAGACCGGCGGACCGGCCAGGCCGCGCCACACCTCGCAGATCGCTGCCGGTCGATTGCGAGCGACATCACCTGAGATCGGCGCTGATGCCGAACCTGTCCATGTAGAAGGCAAACCGCCTGCGCAGGTCCGCCGGATCCAGCCCGAAATCGCCGGGCAGGTCGTATTCCAGCTGCCCGTGGCGGTCGCGGCTGTGGCTGTCGAGATAGGCCTGCATCGAGGCGCGGGCCTCGTCCGTCATCTCCAGCTGCGCCTTGGCATAGATCTGCTCCACCGTGCCCATCTGGTCGGCCATGTACTCGCGAAAGCGGACGTCCATCGAGCGATCGGCGGGAAGACTGTCGCGATCGCGAACGCAGCAGCGCAGCAGGTGGTCGATGCGGTCCACCCAATAGGCCGCCACTGCCCGGGGGTCCGTCTTCACGCGGCGCAGGCGATCGATGTAGGTGTTCATGGTCAGGCATGAGGCGATCACCGCGGCCGGGTCGCGGTGCGTCATCACGATCGTCGCGTCGGGGAATGCGGCCATCAGCGGCCCCATCTGTTCGAGGTGCCCCGGCGATTTCAGGACCCAGCGGTTCGGACCTCTCAGGAATGTCAGGACCTGCAGCACCTTGCGCAGATAGCGGTAGCTCGAGGTCTGATCGTTGCTCAGATACCAGTCGCGCCAGCGAAACGGCCGCGAGCCCCATTCGATCATGTAGGACGAGAAATCGAGCATCTGCAGTTCGATCTCCTCGTGAATGTGGTGCGGGCTGAGCTCGTGCACGTTCTTCTGCATCGGCAGGACAGCGTCGAGCATCGCCCAGGCGGCTTCGGCGTCGGCCAGGCGGGTGTCGGGCCTGGCGGGATCGGGTACCGGCTGCAGCGATTCCCAGTAAGGCATCGAGCGCAGCCGCTTGTCGCTGGCGATCATGTTGACGAGGTGGGTCGTGCCGGTGCGCGGCATGCCCAGGATGATGATCGGGCGGTCTATCCGGATGTCGAGGATTTCCGGGTGCTGCCGCACAAGGTCTTCCACGCGCAGCCGGTTCGAGGCGTAGCGAACCATGTCGTTGCGGAACAGCATCCGCCCCATGCCGTTCAGCCCGTCCTCCTCGGCGCTGCGCAGCATGAGCGCCAGCCGGGGGACGAAATCCATGGCTCCGAAATCGTCGAGGCCCGTTGCGGCGCGCGCGTCGGCCAGCACGGATTCGACGGACATTTCCGATACCACTTGCTCCGCGGCATCGATCGCGGCCTGTGCGGCGGCGGTCTGGATCGGGTGGGCAAGATCGTCGATGCGCATGACGCAGGTCCTTTGCTGAATCTGTTCTGGCGTCAGGAAATGGAATAGCCGCCGCAGACCGGGACCGTTTGCCCGGTCACGAAGCTCGCTTGCGGGCTGGTCAGGAACAGCACCGGGCCAGCCATCTCGTCGGGCTCGCCAAAACGCTGCATCGGCGTGCGCGCCAGCAGGGGATCCGTGACTTCGGGCATGCCCGCGACCCAGTCGAAGATGCGGGTGCGAACGTTGCCGGGCGCGATTGCATTGACGCGGATGCCGTCGGGCTGCCACGCAATGGCCAGGGTCTTGGTGAGCTGCACGATGGCGGCCTTCGCCGCGCCATAGCCCGGCACTGATTCCATCCCGAAGTAGGAGGAAAGGCTGGCCATGTTCACCACGCTTGCCCCGGATGGCATGGTGCTGCGCTTCAGCGCGCCATGCAGGGCATGGGAAAGGCGATAGGGCCCGAACAGGACCACGCTGACCGTCAACTCGAACACGTCCGGCTCGAACCGCGCGTCGAAGCCGCCGGGATGCGATTCGCCAGCGTTGTTCACCAGCACGTCGAGCACCGGCAGTCCTTCGGCAATGGCGGCGATATCTTCGGGATCATTGGCGCGCATGCGGAAATACCCGAAGCGGGCAAGCTCGGGGTCGTAGTCACCGAGGCTGTCCTTGCGCCCCGTGATATAGACCCGCGCGCCCGCACCAAGATAGGCATTGGCGATGGCGAGGCCGATGCCGGCCGTGCCGCCGGTTACCAGCACGGTCCGGCCGGAGTAATCGAAGGTGCAAACCGCCGGCAATTCCATCGTGCTCTCTCCCGTTGTGCTGCGCTCCACCGGCGGGCCCCGGCGAAGGGTGCCGGGGAAGGCAGGGTCAGCTTTCCGCATTCCGCGCCGGTGTGTCCCGGCTCCGGAATTGCGCTGCGCAGGGCCTGCGCCAGTGCGCCTGTTGGCCATGACAGACGAGTAGGCGCCTTCCGCGAAAATGGAGCGTCCGAATGGACTATTCGGCTCCTCCGGCAATTCCGTAGCAATGGCCTTCCGCGCCCCGCCACGGCGGCAGGAGAGGCCAGAATGGATCAGAAGATCAGGCAGATGGCCGGCGAACGCCTGTTGGGCGGAGCGGCGTGGCGTGATTTCCTCGCCGTGCTCCAGGTCGCGGGCGACGTGGTCGATCAGCTGGGTTCCGACGTGACCGAGCTGGACCGCGTCGAATGGTACCGCTTCCTCACCCGGCTGATGCGGCATGGCCTGCACCGCTATGTCGAGAACTCCGAACCGCAGCGCCCCCGCCTCATCGAGGTGCCCTGGCGCCACGCCATCAATTTCCAGTCACCCGATCAGGATCACCTGATCGCCGAATTCTTCGATGGCGTGCACGACTACCGGATCAGCGGCAATCGCGGCACGGTTCCCTATATCGTGGCGGTCGCTTGGGAAGGCCGCTTTCCGGAGGACCATGGCGCACGCGACTGGGCGCCCGCAGGCACGGACGGGCTTGCCCGGTTCGACCCGGCGATGATGAACGCCACAGCCTTTCTCGGCAGCGACGCAATGCATTTCGAGGACAACGGCGACTTCACCATCGCCTGCACCCGGGAACGTCCGGCCGATGCAAGGAACTGGCTGCCGATAACGGACTCCACCAAGGGCGTGCTGGTACGCACCCTCTATCACCTGCGGGAAGAGGCGATCGCGCCCACCATGCGGATAGAGCGGCTCGACGGCGGACAGCCCCGTCCGCTTCTGGCAAGCGAGCTCAGCGCAGGGCTTGCCCGGGCAGGGCAGATCGTCTTCGGCTATGCGGAACTGGTCAAGCGCTGGTGGATCGAGTACCGCCGCCGCAGCCCCAATGCGGTCTTCTTCGACCTCGCGTTCTACCTTGCCAACGGCGGGGTCGCCGATCGCCACCACGGTTTCGGGACCTGGGAATGCGGTGAGGATGAGGCGCTCGTGGTCGAGTTCACGCCGGGCGCGTGCGACTACTGGATCCTGCAGCTGTGCAACATGTGGCAGGAAAACTTCGACAATTACGAAGACGGGCAGGGCTATCTCCAGAAGTTCCGGGCCCGGTACGAGCCCGGCGGCCGGGTGCGGGCAGTGATTTCCCACCGTGATCCGGGGCTGGATTGCAACTGGGTCGATCTGTTCGGCCATGTCCACGGCGGCTGGAGCCTGCGCCTGATCCGGCCCGAGGGCGCGCCGCCCGAGCTGTCGGTCTGGCGCCTCCCGGCAACCCTGCTCGAAACCGAAGGCTGGGCCGCGCTGGAGGGCATCGCGCCAGCCATCAGCGGCGCCTTGCACCAGCAGGTGACCGGATGACCACGTCGCTCCCGGTGACGGACCATCCCCAATGCAGCAGCAGGCGGCGCGCCGGCCTAAGTGAGCCGGCGTGAAGCCCGCAAGGCCCAAATTCCTGATGATCAACGACGAGCGCGAGCTGGATGCCCGCCACGTCAAATCGGCCTATCGCGCGATGCAGATCCTGGAGATCCTCCACGCGAGCCGACAGGGCCTGCGCTTGCGCGATCTGGCCCAGTTGGCCGGCGCGCCGATGTCCAGCATCGACTATGTGCTCAAGACCATGGTCCGCACCGGGCACCTCGAATACCGGCATGACAGCAAGACCTACCGGCTCAGCCACCGCGTGGGCCTGCTGGGCCACTGGAATGACAGCTCGCTGATGCGCGATGGCCCGCTGATCCGCCTGATGAAGGAGCTGCGCGACGAATGCGGCCACAACGTTGCCCTCACCACCAGGAATGGCCATTACGCGCAGCTGATCCACATCGAGTACGGGGACGAGGACTTCGTGGTCGCGGGCGTTTCCAGCCACCTTCTCAAGTCTGCGGCCGGCGTCGCGCTGCTGAGCCTTCTGCCCGATGAAGAAATCGCCGTCATCGTGCGACGCTACAATGCCGGCCGCAGCCAGCTCCAGGACCTGGTTGACCTTGCCGCGGCGCGGACCCGCGTCGATGCCGCCCGGGCCGATGGATTCATTGCAGATCGCAACAGCGCCGGGTGGGCGGTGGCGATCCCGCAAGGCCTTCGCGAAGGGCACCTGCTCACCCTGGTGATCGGATCGCAAAGGCCCGATTCGTGGCCGGGCGCGCAGGCCCTGTTCGAGGCACAACGGCGTCTTGCGGACAAATGGCTGGCATGACCACGCCCGGCCGCGGGGCGGGGGAGCGCGCCGGGGCCGGGGTGAAAATTCGTATATCCGGAAAAGGGCCGGTCACGTGGCCGGGCTGTTTACTTCGCGCCGGCCGGGGTCGAGATAAACGGCGCTGAATGGACAAACGGCCCCGAACGGGCAGGTTGCTGGAGAGCCCCCTTGAGCGATGCCTTGAAGATCGAGCGCCGGTCGGCGGACCGCCATGCCCCTATCGCCCGGCCGGTGCTGGCGAACCGCAAGCAGGTCGCCATGGAAAAGCTTCTTCTGGAGCTTTGGTCCGATCAGGACGTCATGGCGCTGCGGCGCGAACTGGAGGGGGAACTGTCCCGGCTGCCCACGGCCCGGCACCCGGATGGCGCCATCACGCTGCCCCGCGCCGTCTGCCTCTACACCTCGTCCTGCATCAGCAGCGAAATTACGGCCCATTCGGCCGATCCGGCCTTTTTCTGGTGGGAAGATGTGCCGCACACGATCGGCGGCCATACGGTTGCCGGGGTAGGCATCGCGGGCGATACGCCCGATCACATCTACCGGCGGGTGACGGTGGACGGCGCCCATACCTACCGCCTGACCGGGCGGATCGATCTTTCCAGCCGGCCCGCGTTCATCTTCTTCGAGGTGATGCGCGGCCGTATCGGGCCGATCGCGCTCAGCAACCAGGGCCGTTCGGCGGACATGGGCAACTTCGTCGGTTCGCTCTCCGACCTTGCGATGGACATCGCACCGGACGGCAGTTTCAGCATCGACATCGGCGGCGACCGAAGGGAGCGGCGCAATTGGCTGCCCCTCGCCGAGGGTGACAACACCATCATGGTGCGCGAGATCACCAGCGATTGGAACCAGCGCGCGGCAAGGCTCGATATCGAACAGGTCACCGGCCAACGGCCGGCGCCCGCCACGTTCGAAGAGCTGAAGGCGCGGGTGCTGGCGACGCTCCCCGATTACGTGCGCTTCTGGGGCAACTGGCACAACGTCAGCCGCGAAGGGATCGAGCCCAACACGCTCAAGGGCATCCTCCCCCGTGATGGGGGCTTCGGCTATGTCGCCCACCTGCGGTACAGCCTGGGAGAGGACGAGGCGGTGCTGCTCCGCTTGCGCAGCGGAGGCGCCCGGTATTTCGGCGTGCATGCCACGGACCCCTGGCAGATCACCGACGATGCGCGCCATTTCCAGGTCACGCTCAACAACACCCAGGCGCGGGTCGAGCCGGACGGCACCTACAGCTTCGTGATCTCGCCGCGCGATCCCGGGGTGGCCAATTGGGTCGACACGGCCGGCATGCACAATGGCTACGTGATCCTGCGCTGGCAGGGAGCGCCGCCGGACTTCCCCGTGAATGAGGTGATCACCGATTTCTGCATCGCCGGTTTCGATGTGCTGCAGCAGATGCCGGGCCTGGTTCACGTGCCACCGGCCGACCGCGCCCTGACCCGGCTGGCCAGCGGGCTCGCCTATGCGCGGCGGGCGGTGGACTAGCCAGGGTTCCGCGCTGGAGGCACCGGCATGATCGACCGGTCCGGCGCAATGCGACGTGGGCAGCCGTAGTGCTGCGGGAGATGGACAGATGACTTTTCCGACCCTCGATGAACTCGTGCAAGGTGCCGAGCGCGAAACCGGGCACACTGACTGGGCGACCGAGCACACCGGCACCCCGTTCGAAGCGCTTCGCCTGCTGGCCGATGACCTGCAGCGCCACGCCGCGCTCAATCCCCTGGGGGAAGAACGGATGTTCCGCCGGGTCCACGAAGGCTTGTGCGCCCGCCTGACCTACATTGCCGACCGCAAGCGCCATCCCGGCTTGGCCGACGAAAAGATCGAGGCGCCCATCTTCATCCTTGGCCTGCCGCGCGCAGGCACCACCTTCCTGCACAACCTGCTCTCTGCCGACCCGGCGAACCGCGGTCCCCGGCTCTACGAGATGCAGTTTCCCGCCCCCAAGGACAGTCATCCCCTTGGCCGGGCCTTGCGCGAACAGCGCTGCCGTGAATCGCTGACCTTCTGCGGACTGATGGACGACGACTGGCTCGCCGTTCACCCCATGGGGGCCGAGCGTGCCGAAGAGAGCGTGTTCTTCTGGGAAATCCTGCAGATCTCGATGACCTATTCGGCCGTGGCCGAAGTGCCGACCTATCTAGACTACATCTACAAGACAGACTTCCGCCAGCTGTACCGCGAAGAGCGGGCCTTCCTGCAATACCTTCAGCATGGCGAGCGCGCGCGGCGATGGGTGCTGAAGTCCCCCATTCATGTGCGCTTCCTCGAAGAGATCATCGAGGTCTTTCCCGATGCGCTGTTCGTTCACTGCCATCGCGACACCGCGAAGATTTATCCGTCCATCGCCAACATGGCGCGCGTGCTGCGCTCGAAGTATGCCGATCTGCCCCCCGGCAAAGGCGCGATCGCCAGCGACTACGACGGGACGTGGAAGGCCGCGTACGAGTTCCGGCAGCGGCCCGAGATGAAGGGTCGGTTCATCGATGTGCGCTTCCTCGATTTCCAGGCCGATCCGCTTGGCACGGTCGATCGGATTTACGACGGTTTCGGCCTAGGCCTCGATCCCTCGCGCCGCGCGGCGATGGGGCAGTGGCTTGAGGCGGACACGAGGCAGCGGGCCGGACAGCGCCACCACCAATACACGCTGGAAGACATCGGCCTCACCGATGCCGACGTTGATCGCATCAGCGGGGATTACCTGCGGGCCTACGACGTGCCGCTCGAACGCTGACCTTTCGCATCCGGCGCAAGGCGTGCGGCTCCGCTTCAGGCGGCGGAAAGGTCCACCGTCACGGGGCCGCGCGCCGATCCGGCCACGGGCAGGCAAAGCCATTGGACCGTGTCGGCCACGAGCGCCGCAGGCACGGTGTCTGGCGCGATGATCCGGTCGCCGCTCGTCGGTGCCGTGCCGAGCCTGATCGTGCGGGCCGCCAGGTCGGCGCCGACATCGGCGTCATGGTCGCCCGTCAGGTCCACGAAGGTGTCCAGCCTGCCGCACAGGGCGCGCGCGCGCACCAGCAAGTCCGGGCCTTCGCCTGTCGCGCTGGCCAGGGCCATGGCCCGCGCGCCCGTTTCGCGCACCTGGCCCGCGATCGCCTCCGCCTCGGCAGCCGGAGCCGCGACAACCGCCGTTGCGCCGCTCGCGGCCACGGCCTGGCAGCTTGCCAGGGCTCGCTCCCCGCTCCCCGCCACCAGCACGACCTGTCCGGCCAGCGGGTGCTGAAGACCCGTCGCGTGGGGCCGGGTGTTCACTCCCAGCACGTTGGGCATCCCCCAGAACGCGCGCATTTCCTTGACCTGCCCGTTTTCGTTGAACCGGAAGGTGTCGGTTACTTCCACGATCATCGGTGCTGCCGGATCGCCCATGTAGCAATAGAACGAAAATGCCACGGCGCCATCGGGGAAGCGGAAGTCGCCCGTCAGCTGCAGGAATGATGGCTGGTCGCGGTACTGTTCATAGAATGCCCGGATCTCTTCCCGACCCCGCTTCAGCCCCGAACCGACGGGATCTTCAAGCGTCGCGTCTTCGGCGTAAATGGAAATGACTGCCTCGATGTCGCGCGCATTGAACGCCTTTACATAGGCGTTGATCTTCCGGCGTATCTCGTCGCTCGTCGACATCGGTCCCGTTCCTTCCACTTGTGCAGAGGGTTGCCCGCGCTTGCGGCACGTCCCCGACCGTGCCGGGGTCGCCCGTTCGGGCCTTCGCTGCATCGTCTTGACGGACGTTTCCGACCCGACGCCCGGGCCTGTTCTGTCCGTTTGGACGATGCACCGGCACGGCTGAGGAGCGAACCCCAAGATGATGGCCCGTCGGCATTTTCCGCGAGGCCGCTGGGTGTGGGAGAACGGTATGGACGCGCGACTGCAGCGCATGCTGGATCATTTCGAAATACGTGAAATGATTGAAGCCTATGTTCACGCTTGTGACCGGAGCGATCTGGAGGGCGTCAAGGACTGCTACTGGGAAGACAGCTACGACCATCACGGCCCGATCTCCGGTCCCGGCTGGCAATTCGCCACCGATTGCGTGGCGTCGCTGGAACAGTACTGGACCAGTTGCACCCATCACCTCGGCCAGTCCCGCATCAAGGTCGAAGGGGATCGCGCCGGCGCCGAAACCTATTACTTCGCCTCGCTTACCCGTGACCAGGACGGAGCCGAAATGCTCGATCTCCAGGTCGGTCGCTACGTTGACGTGATGGAGCGTCGCGATGGTGTGTGGCGCATCAAGGATCGCCGCTGCATCCAGGAATGGGCAACCAGCATCCCGAACACGGATTCCTTCGTCGACCGTGCCTCGTTCCTGCCGGGGATTCGCGGAGAGGAAGATCTCTCGTTCAAGGTGCTCGGGCTGAAGATGGGCAACGGCCGGATCGAACGGCGGGATTGAACCCCGGCGTTACAACCGCGCTGGCGGCGCCCCTTCGAATCCGCGGAAGGGCGCCGGGCGTGGATCGTCTGAGCGGACGAGGATGCATCGGCCGCACGTCGATATCTCCGCACGCGGACGCGTCGACGGGAGTGCAGGGCGACCGCAACTATGGAAGAGGAACCATGGCGACAACGAAGGATGAAACCCCCGCAGCTCCGCAAAAGGCCCCTGTCAAGGCGGATCCCCTGCCGAGCATCTTCATCGTCATGACCGAGGCTGTCGAGGGCCGCGAGGACGAGTTCAACGACTGGTACACCGTGATTCATTGTCACGACACCATGCGGTTCAAGGGCAGCGTCGCAACGCAACGGTGGAAGCTGTCCCCCTGGCAGCTGCGGTACAACGCCGCGCTTTTCGGACCGGAGCAGCCGTGGTTGTGCATCTACGAGATGATGGATACCCAGGCCAACATCGACGCCCACGTCGAGGATTGCTTCACCGACCGCCTGCCGATCACCGACGCCCAGCGCCTGGATAAGGCGGAGGACTTCTATTACGTGCCGGCCGCCGGCAGGCTGAACGCGGTGGAAGCCTACAACTCGCGCGACAGCCACGTCCTGCTGATCCGGATGAACGTGCTGCCGGGCAAGGAGGATGAATTCATCCGCTGGTTCCGCGAGGCCTACATGCCGCGGCTGCTGAAGCTGACGGGCTTTGTCGCCGGCGAACTCTATCGCGCCGCGGACATCCAGTTGATCGACGCCGTGCCGCGCTTCCAGTTCTCGGCCGTTTTCCACGTGGCCGACGCGATGATGGCGGTGGAAAGCCTGGACAGCCACCTGGCCGCCGCGCCCGGCACCATCGCGGATTGCCCGCTGGTGAAGCCCGGCAGCCTCGCCATCGCCTGCTATTCACCCGTGACGAACCGCTTCACCGCGGAGCAAGCGAACAACTTGCCACCCGTTCAGCGCGAGCTTGAAGACCGGTTCCGCGCCAACTTGGGTGATCGTCTGGCGCGCGGGGAGTCCCCCGATGGCCTGAAAATCAAGCGCGACGGGTAATATTGGTGCAGGTTCAGCGCAGAAGGTGAAAGGGGTTCCAGCCCGCGGTGCCTTCTGCGCGTCCAGCGACATTTTGGAGTAAGTGATGAAGCAGAATTTTCGTGGCCAGGAGTTCGACGCAGAAGCCCTGAAAGCGCGGTACGACGCCGAACGCGACAAGCGCATGCGCGCTGATGGCAACGATCAGTACGTCCACCTCCATGAGACGACGTCGCACTGGCTGGACGATCCCTATACGCCGCGCGTCGAGCGCGAGCCGGTCACCAGGGACGTCGAGGTGCTGATCATGGGCGGCGGCTTTGCCGCCCTGCTGGCCGCTGGCCGTCTGCGCGAAGCGGGTATCGACGACCTGCTGATGATCGAGAAGGCCGGCGATTTCGGCGGCACGTGGTACTGGAACCGGTACCCCGGCGCGGCCTGTGACGTGGAAAGCTACATCTACCTGCCGCTGCTGGAAGCGACCGGCTACATGCCGAAGGAGAAGTATGCCCGCGGCCCGGAAATCTATGAATATTCGCAGATGATCGGCAAGCGCTTCGGCCTTTACGAACGCGCTCTGTTCCAGACCCGCATCCACGCCTTCCGCTGGGACGATTCGATCTCCCGCTGGCGGATCGAGACCGATCGCAACGACACGATCACTGCACGCTTCGTGGTGATCTGTCCCGGCCACTACCAGAACCCGAAGCTGCCCGGCATACCGGGCGTGGAAACGTTCAAGGGCCATGCCTTCCACACCAGCCGGTGGGACTACGAATACACCGGCGGCGACAGCAACGGTGCACCGCTCGACAAGCTGGGCGACAAGCGCGTCGCCATCATCGGCACCGGCGCGACGGCGATCCAGTGCGTGCCGCACCTGGGCAAGGGGGCGAAGGAGCTCTTCGTGTTCCAGCGCACGCCGTCCGCCGTGAACGAGCGCAACGATCACCCCACCGATCCAGAGTGGTTCAAGTCGCTGAAGCCCGGCTGGCAGCGTGAGCGGATGGACAACTTCAACCTGGTCACCACGGGCCTGCCGGCCGACAAGGACCTGGTGAACGACGCCTGGACCCGCGTCACCTTTGAATCGATGTGCCAGCGCACCGATGTCGGTTCGCCCGAGTGGTTCGAGATGTCGCAGCTCAACGACTATGCGATCATGGAAATGGTGCGCAAGCGGGTGGACGCGATCATCGAGGACAAGGAAACCGCCGAAAAGCTGAAGCCCTGGTACAACCGGCTCTGCAAGCGGCCGTGCTTCCACGACGATTACCTGCCGACCTTCAACCTGCCCAACGTGACCCTGGTGGACACCGATGGCCGCGGCGTGGAGCGGATCACCGAAAACGGGCTGGTGGTCAACGGGGTGGAATATCCGGTGGATTGCATTGTCTATGCCACCGGGTTCGACGTCACGCCTTATGCGGGCTTCTCCATGCCGGTCTTCGGGCGGAACGGGCTGAGCCTGAACGACAAGTGGCAGAACGGCGCCACGACCCTTCACGGCTTCCACGTCAACCAGTTCCCCAACATGTTCGTGGTAAGCACGACCCAGAGCGCATGGGGCTCCAACTTCCCGCACATGATGGACGAACAGGCCAATCACATTGCCTATATCGTCAGCGAGGCGCGCAAGCGTGGTGTCGGCACCGTCGAGGTGACGGCCGAGGCCGAGGCAGAATGGGTTGCCTACCACGAGCAGCTGTCCATCAATATGACGCGCGTCTGGGCAGAGTGCACCCCCAGCTACTTCAACAACGAAGGGCAGGTTTCGGCCGTACTGAAGCGCAACGGCGGCTTTGGCGGCGGCGTGGACATGCTGATCCAGAACCTTGGGGCATGGCGCGAACAAGGGGAACTGGCCGGACTGGCGCTGAGCTGAGACCAGCCAACCAGAAGCTACTGTGCCGGGCCGCGGACGTGGCCCGGCAGCCTAACGCAAGAGGAGCAGGGCATGGCCCAGGAACAGAAGACCATTCCCTACGCCGGGGGCCAGATCGCATTCCATGACATGGGGCAGGGCGAGCCGCTGTTCATGCTGCACGGCTCGGGTCCGGGCGTGACTGCGTGGATGAACTTTGCCGGCAACGTCCCTGTCTTTGCCGAGCATTTCCGCTGCATCGTCCCGGACCTGCCGGGCTATGGCAACAGCAGCCCGATCCAGGGCGATCCCTTCGGTGGCACGATCGAGGCCGTCGTGGCGCTGATGGATGCGCTGGGTATCGCCCGGGCACGGTTTATCGGCAATTCGTTCGGCGGCCTGATCGGAGCCCGGCTTGCCGCGGCCTATCCCGACCGGGTTGACCGCCTGACCTGCATCGGCGGTATCGGCGTGCCGATCTTCAATCCGTTCCCCTACGAAGGCATCGAACGCCTGGCCGAGTTCGTGGAACAGCCGACGCGCGAACAGATCGTCCGCTGGCTGCGCTCGATGGTCCATGACAAATCGATACTGACCGACGAACTGATCGACATGCGCTTCAAGTCCGCCACGGACCCGGTGGCGCTCGAGACCAACCGCAAGATCTACTCGCGCGAAGGGCTGGCGGCGATTGCGGCCGGCATGGCCGGTCCGGACGCGGTCCAGAGCTTTGCCTATCTGCCCAAGATCCAGGCGCCGGTGTTCCTCGCCTGGGGCCGGGATGACCGTGTCACGCCGCTTGACGGCGCGCTGGTGCCATTGCGGCTGATCCCCAATGCCGAACTCCACGTGTTCCCCAAGTGCGGGCACTGGGCGATGATCGAGCAGAAGGCCGCCTTCGAAAGCGCCGTCCTGGCGTTCATGAAGCGGTAGCAGGCCGCGGGGGGATGTCCGGACGAGTTCCGGGCGCACCCTCCCCGCCTGTCAGCAGGATGCTCCCGGCTCTCATCGACTGAAACGCCTGAAGGCTTTCAACGTATGCAACCATCCACTTACGGGGATATGCCATGACCATTACGACCGGTTCCATCGTGCTCAACGCGCCGGTCGAGGCGGTATGGGCCCTGTACCGCGATTTTGGGGCGTTGCAGTGGTTCTCGGGTGCGGCCGCATGCCGGATCGGCAATGGCAAGGCATCGGATCAGATTGGAGCGGTGCGCATGGTCGAGATGGCCGGCGCTACCGGCTTTGTCGTGCCTGAGCGGCTGCTCGGCCTGAGTGACGATGCCCACGTCCTGGAATATGCGATCGACCTCGGCACCGATCTCGGAACGGTGAAGGCAGAGCCCGGGACCAAGGCGCGCATCGAGCTCTACCCCATCGCTTACAGCGGTGGCACCTTCGTGCGCATGGTGCACACCTACACCGTTACTGAGGGAGATCCGGCGGTGCTGGTAGAGTTCATGCAGGGCGTCTATCAGCAGTTCTATGCCGATCTCATGCGGGCATTTCCGGGGTAACGGACCGCCCGCGGCGCAACTTCTGGGCTGACCGGCGCCGGACCGGGCCCGTCGAGCGGGCCGGCCCGGTACGACCGATCAATCGATCACGATCACCACGCGGCCGCGCGCGCCGCCGTGTTCCACCAGGTCCTGGGCCGCGCCTGCCTCTGCAAGCGGGAAGGTGCGCGCCACCGGCATCGGCATGCTGCCGTCGGCCACGGCGGCGACGATCCGCGCCAGACGCTCGCCGTCGGACTGGTAGCCGAAGACCTGCGGTTCGGCGGGAAGGCCCGCCGGGTCGATCGGCGTGGTCGCGACGGTGCGGATCAGGCCGCCGGGCTTGAGATTGCGGCACATGCGCGCAACTTCGTCCCCGCCGACGGTATCGGCGACATGGTCGAAGCGCAGGTCGTCGGGCAGCGGCTCGCCGAAGGCGATGACGTGATCGAAGCCAAGTGAGCGTGCCTCCTCCACATAGGCGGGGCGGACCGCGGCGACGAGCGTTGCGCCAAGGTCCTTCACCGCCTTCGCCGCGAACCGCCCGACTCCGCCGGTGGCCCCGGTGACCAGGACCGTCTGGCCGGGCTTGGGCTGGATCGCCAGTTCCACCAGTTCCATGCCGGTCAGCGCAGGGCAGGGCAGAGCCGCCGCCTGGACGAAATCCACACCTTCGGGGATGCGGGCGCAGCCCTGCTGCGGGGCGATGGCGTATTCCGCATAGGCGCCGTTGACGGTGGCGAAAACACGGTCACCGACGGCAAATCCGGAGACCCCCTCACCAACGGCAGTGACGGTGCCGGCGATGTCGTAGCCCGGAACGTGGGGCAGCGGCAGGCTGAAGTAGCGCAGGTTGAAGCCGTTGCGCCACTTGTAGTCTGCCGGGTTGACCCCTGCGGCGTGAACCCGGACAAGGACCTCGCCCGGGCCGGCCTCGGGGATGGGCAGGTCAACGATCTCCAGGACGTCTGGCTCGCCGTGGCGTTCGAACTGAATGGCCTTCATCTGCAGCTCCGAATGGTAAGGGTTTGGGATCAGCCGGCCTGAGTGGTGGCATCCGTGGGATCTTCGCCCATGGTGCCCGCCCAGCGTATTCCGGAAACCTGGCCGCCATCGACCAGCAGGTCGGTACCGGTGATGAACGCGGCGTCGTGGCTGCACAGCCATTCGACCGCGATGGCGATTTCATCCGGGTGCCCGATGCGGCCGAGCGGCAGCCGCGAAACGGCCTCGTCGACAGGGGCGCCCTGTTCGCGCTCGTAATGGATCATTTCGGTCGACATCATGCCCGGGCTGACGGAAACGATGCGCGCCCCGCGGGCGCCCCAGGCCGGCGCGGCCGACTGGACGCGCAGCTGGTTGCAGCGCTTGGCCAGCCAGTATGCGCCAAGCCCGGTCTCGGCACCGGGAACCTTGCTTGCCTCTGCCACGATCGCATCCGGTTCACCCAGGGCCATGAGCCGTTCGAGCTCTGTCGGGACAGGGGCGTAATTGGCCGCATTGCTGGAGATGACCACGCAGACGGTCCCTGGTACGGCATGCGGGAGGAAGGCGTCCATCACGTTCATCGTGCCCACGAGGTTGACCGCAAAGATCCGCTCCGGGGAGCCCATGCGGGGCGAGATGCCGGCGGTGTGGACCACCGAGACGAGACGGCCGAGCGACGACGCCTTGGCCGCGTAGCTGGCCACGGAGGCCTTGTCGGATACATCGACAACGCTCGTTTCGACCCGGTAACCCTCCCTGATGAGGATGTCGGCCGTGGAAGCGAGGATGTCCGGGCTGATGTCACCCAGCAGGATCTGCCGCGCCTTGCCCAGCCGGCGCGCGCACGGCAGGCCGAAGCCCCGGGCTCCGAGAATGGCAACGACTTCATGAGCCATGGTTTTCTCCCTTATGTGCGAATGAGGCTCAGCAGCAAAGGCGTGAGGCGGAAACGTCGGAACGGACTATGCGCAAGGCCCGCCCGGAGCCTGCGTCAGGCCTCGGTGGCAGAGCAGCGCAAAGCCGCCCTAGTCGGAAGCGACGCGAACCTGGAGATCCTCGTAGGCCCGGACCCAGGTTTCCTTCAGGCGTGGCTCCTCTACAAGCTCGAGCCGGGGCAGCCGCGTTGCGATGGCGCGGAACATCGTGCCTGCCTCCAGCCGGGCGAACTGGTTGCCCATGCAGAAATGCACGCCCGATGCGAAGGCGACGTGGTAGTTGTTCGTGCGCCCGATGTCGAAGCGGTCGGGATCCTCGATGCGCGAGGGATCGCGGTTTGCCGCCTCGATCGAGATCAGCAGGGTGGCTCCCTCGGGAATGATCTCGTCACCCAGGGGCACGTCGGTCAGGGCAATGCGCGGCAGCGACCAGATCGAAGGCGAGCAGAAGCGCAACATCTCTTCCACCGCGGTGGGCACAAGGCCCGGATCGGCCCGCAGCCGCGCGTACTGGTCGGGATGCGAGAGCAGGGTGTACATGCCGTTGCTGATCAGGTTCCCGGTCGTCTCGTGCCCGGCCTGGATCAACATCTGCAGCGCGCCGATCAGTTCAAGTTCGTTGAGCCGTTCGCCGTCGCTTTCGGCACGAATCAGAAGCGATACCAGATCGTCACCCAGATTCTTGCGGCGCTCCGCAACAAGATCCTTGAAGTAATTGAAGAAATTGATCTGGGCCTGGTCGACGGCCAGGGCCTTTTCAGGGGTCGGATCGGTCGAGCGCGAGGAGGAAACGACCTCCTCCGTCCATGCGCACCAGAGATCGTGATCCTCATACGGGACGCCCATCAGCGCGCAGATGATCCGCTCCGGAAGGGGGAAGGCCAGTTCCTTGCGAAAATCGAAGCTCGGCCGACCCTCGACATTGGCGATGAGCTCGTCGGTGATCTTCTGTACTGTTTCAGTCCAGCTGACGACACGGCTGGGCTTGAACGCGGTTTCCAGGATCTTGCGGATGCGGGCGTGGCCGGGATCGTCCTGATTGATCAGCATCAGGGTGAACGCCTTGCGCGCTTTTTCCACGACAGGATCGGTGCTGGTCCCCGAGTGCGCCTGCGATTCCGCGATGGCGCCGGCCTGGCGGCTGAGGCGCTGGTCGCGATAGCCGGCAATGAGATGGTCGTAACGGGTGGCCAGGCGAATGTTGCCCAGCGGGATGATCCGGCCCGTGTCGCGGATCCGGGCGAGGAGGGGGAACCGGTCCGGGAACTTGTAGTGAGCAGCCACGAACGCGCCCGCGTCGGCCAGAATCGATTCATCCATTGCGAACCCTGCTCCTCATTGGCTGCGTCTGGCCGGGCCGACCCATGCCGGAACGTGGCGCCCTGCCGTCAGGCAAGGTCGATCCAGCGGCCTTCCTTGCGGGACCGTTCAACCGCGTCGATCACCCGAACGTGGGCAAGCCCATCGGCGAAGGTGGCAATGGCCGGATTGCGATAGGCCGGATCCCGGATCCACGAAGCGAAGGCCGAGGTAAGGCCGACCATTTCGGCAAAGCCGTAGTCCGTGCTGTGGGTCTGGACGTAGGGCGTATCTTCCATCTGCGGCAGCGTTTCCTGTGGCGCGTCCACCACCGGACCGCCGCCGCGCAGCTCCGCGAGCAGGTCTTCCGGCGCTTCGACCGGGGCGCTGCCTGCCGCCGTGCTCTTGACGACGTCATAGGTCCATCCGGTGGAGATGCCGGCGTCCGATCCGGTGATCCGGGTCAGGGCAAAGGGCTCCCAGGTGCGGCAGGTGCCGGTCATCGCACCTTGCGCGCCGTTCTCCATCACGAAGGCGAAGGAGTAGCTGTCGTCCGATGTCATCCCGCGGTCGGAGCCGGGATGGACGGAGCCCGCCACCGCGCCGAATTCGCCCACGATGTAGCGCAGAAGGTCGATCCCGTGGGCATTGTAGTTGCGCAGCCAGCCGCCTCCGCCTTCGCGGGTCGTCCACCAGCCCGGCAGTTCGAGACTGGCGGGCGCGCACAAGGTGTGGTCGAACTGCGCGACGATGTGGATCGGGTCCCCGATGTCGCCCGAGCGGACTATGCGGCGGGCCAGCGCATTCTGGCGGAACCACCGGAATTCGTGGCTGATCATGTTGGCGATTCCCGCCTCCTCAGCCGCCTCGCGCATCTCGCGCGCTTCGCCGACGTCAAGCGTCATCGCCTTTTCGCAAACAAGGTGCTTGCCGGCGGCAATGGCCTTCATCGCGAAGGGGAAGTGGGTTTGCGGCGGCGTGGCGATGACGATGGCATCGACGTCGCTGTCAACCACCTGATCGAACGAGGTCAGCGCCTGGGCTATGCCGAAATGCGCGGCACGCTGCGCGGTCTTCTCGGCATCCTGGCCGACCAGCGTGGTGACCTCGAACCCCGAGGCGCGCAGAGCCCGGATGTGCAGCGTGCATCCGATGTTGGTGCCGATGACGGCAACGGTTGGCTTACCCATGAACTCTCCCCTGATGCTGTCTCGCGCCTGAGCGCTTGCAACGCCCTTGCTGGTTTTCTCGCGCTCTGTAACAGGTTGCCGGCCATGTATCGGCAAGGGGGAGGGATGGCGCAATGTCCGTCCAGACGATGCCCGACAAGGTCCTGGCCGAGGCGCAGGCCATGCGTCGGCGCGCCGGCTTCAGACCGTGCGCATCAGCGATCCACGCACGGCGCTGATCCCGCCCACGGCAGCATCGAGCAGGCGCGCTGCCTTGAGGAAGAGATGCGCGGTGCATTCCTCGCTGAAGCCCATGCCGCCGTGGACCTGGATGTTGAGTCCGGCGTTGTCGCGGGCTGCGCGAAGCGCCAGGTTCAGGGCCGATCGCACGAGGTGGTCGGCATCGCCGGTCCCCTCGGCCAGCGAGACAGCGGCAAAGGTGACCAGTTCCTGCGCCGCATAGGCCGAAATCGCCATGTTGGCGCAGTGGTGCTTGACCGCCTGAAACGCGCCGATCGGTTGCCCGAACTGCTCGCGCACTTTGGCATAATCCACCCCGCGATTGCACGCTTCCCCGGCGATCCCGGCGAGCATCGCCGCGATCAGGAGGCGGCCGCGCAGGGCCAGTCCGGTGTCGGCCAGGGACCACTTCGGCTCCGCCGCCGCAACGGAGTTCACCGGGAGGGCCCAGTGCTCCGCATCGTGCAGCGACGCGCGGGCGTTCTCGAAGATGTCGACGCCTTGTTCGGTCAGGACGACCAGCACCCCGTCGTCGGTCGCATCGATGGCGAAGAGGCCGCCTCCCTGCCGGGCGCGAAAGGCCAGGTGAGCGCGGCGCGCGCCGGTGGCGATATCATTGGCGAGGTCGGCCTCGCCCAGTTGGGTGAAGCCGTGGGCGGCCAGCACGGCGGCGGGATAATCGGTGGAGATCAGGTGCCGGCCGAAGGTTTGCGCGGCAAGCGTTTCCTCGACGACGGAAAGGCCCACACCGCCCGCGTCCTCGGGCAGGCCGATGACCAGCCAGCCCAGTTCGACGATGCTGTTCCAACGCGCGGCTTCGCCCGCGGGATCTTCGCGCAGGCGGGAAACCGGCAGCAGCGATTCCGCCGGGCGGGTAAAGGAATCGACGAGGTCGCGGGTTTCGCTGAGGTCGCGGAAGATCGTCATGCCTTGCCTCTGGGGAGTCCGAGTACACGCTCGCCGATGATGTTGCGCTGGATTTCGGCCGTGCCGCCCGCAATGGTTTCGGAGAATGCCTCGAGATATTCGTAAGACCAGCCGTGATCGCCGGCGAGCTCTTCCGCCCCGATTCCATAAAGGTCGACGGCAAGATCGGAGGCACGCTTGGCGAGCTCGGCGAAGTAGAGCCGGATCATGGAGCCTTCCGAGCCCGGCGTGCCGCTCTCGCTGGCCAGCGCGAAGCTGTAGGACATGGCCTTCAGCGCGGCTGCGTCTGCGCGCAGGTCGGCCAGGCGCGGGGCAAGCACCGGATCGGTGCAATCGGCCGCAAGCCGCTCGATCTTTTCAACCAGGCCGATCTGCAACGCGAGCGAGGCAGTGCCGCGTTCGAACGAGAGCGTGGCCATGGCCGTCTTCCAGCCTTCGCCCACGCCGCCGACCACGGCCTCGTCGATGCGGACGCGAACCTGATCGTAGAAGACCTCGCAAAACTTGGCCGGGCCGGCCATCGTCTTGATCGGGCGCACGGTGATGCCGGGCAGGTCCATCGGGCAGATCAGCCAGGTCAGCCCCTTGTGCCGCGACGAATCCGGATCGGTCCGGATCAGCAGCTCCTGATAGTCCGCAATGTCGGCATAGCTTGACCAGATCTTCTGGCCTTCGATGACGATTTCGTCGCCCTCGATCCGCCCCTTGCAGCGCAGGCTGGCAAGGTCGGAGCCGGAGCCGGGCTCGGAAAAGCCCTGGCACCAGATGACCTGGCCCGAGAGGATCCTCGGCAAGTGGAAGGCCTTCTGCTCGTCGGTGCCGCAGGCGATGATCGTCGGCCCCGCGTGGTTGAGCCCGACGAACGATGCGTTGTGCGTGCTGGGCGCGTGGGCGCGGGCATATTCCTCGAACCACACGATCTGCTGCGCCACGGTAAGGGAGCGCCCGCCGAACTCGCTGGGCCAGGTCAGGCCGGCCCAGCCTCCTTCGTACATGCGGCGCTGCCAGTCGAGCACGAATGCGCGCGAGTCCGGGCCTTCGAGTGGCGCGGCATGGGCGGGGATGTTCGCGTGCAGCCAGGCCCTGGCGTCGGCGCGGAACTGTTCAAGTGCGGTTTCGGACATGTCTGCTTCGACCGATGCCTATCAGGCCGCGTCCGGCCAGGTCGCCAGCGCCGCGGCGCGGGCCTGAGCGGAACCGCCGCCAAGTTCGCCGAGCATGGCCTTGAGCCGGTAGGTCCAGAAGTGAAGCGGGAATTCAAGCGTCAGGCCCATCGCACCGCTGAACTGGTGCAGGTCGTAGACCATGGCCGGGATGCAATCCTGCAGATAGGCGGCGGCGATCGCGCAATCGGATTCGCTGTCCGACCATGCGGCGCGCAGGGCGAGCCAGCGGGCCGATTGCTGCTTGCCCGCAGCGATGGCCAGACGGTGCTGCACCGCCTGGAACGAACCGAGCGGGCGGTTGAACTGGTAGCGGTTGGTGACGTGGTCGACCACGGTATCGATCGCGGACTGCATGAGGCCGACGCCTTCGACCGCCAGCGCAAGCCGCCAGCGGCGGCGCACGGCTGCCGCCATGTCGGCACCGAAGGTCTGCATGTTCAACCCGTCAAGCGAGGTGAGCCGGCCATAGGGATAGGCAAACAGGCTTTCGACAGGCTCCACCCGCGCCGGATCAACCTCGATCATCAGCAGCTCGTCGCCCTTGTCCACGATCAGGGTACGGGCCACGGTGAGGAAGCGGGCAGGGGCCAGTGCATTGCCGCTGACCAGCGCAAACGGTCGTTGCACCGTGTCGGCCGCGAAAAGCGGCGCCACCAGCGCTGAGAACGCCACTTCGGCGCTGACCGGCAGGCGGGCGAGCCGCTCGACCACCAGCGCGGCATCCAGCAGGGTGAATTCCTCCTCGCGGGCGATGTCGAGGAAGCCACCCAGCGCAAGCTCGGCATCGAGCGCTTCGCTGAAGGCAACGAGCACGCCGTCCTTGGGTGCTTCGATCGCCTGGCTGGAGATCAGCTGCTCCAAGCCATCAAGGATCGCGGTCTGGTTTTCGTTGGGTTCAAAGTCCACGGGTGGTCTCGCTGGGAAGGCCGAGGTGACGACGGGCGGCAAGATTGAGTTGGATTTCGGCGGCGCCAGAGGCGATGCCCGAATAAAGCGCGCGCTGGTGGTGCGCCTGCTGCAGCGGGTCCCCGCCCAGCATGCCGGACGGCAGGAATTCCAGGACGAAATCGGCCACGGCGTGATCCGCTTCCACCAGGCAATAGCGCGCCAGGCTGCCGTAGGCGCTGATCGGCTGCTCCTTCGCGCGCTCGTCAACCACGCGGTAGACCATCATCCGCGCGGCCTCCACCTTGGCCAGCACGCGGCCCGCCCGATCCTGCACGACGGGATCGTCGAACCGGCCGTCCGCCTTGAGTTCCTCGATCACGCTGTCCAGCACGCGGCGGGCGAAGGCATAGCGCGCGATGCCGATCCGTTCGTTCTGCAGTGCGTAGCTGATGATCTCCCATGCCTGCCCTTCGGCACCGAGACGGTTCTCCTCGGGCACGAATACATCGGTCAGGAAGAATTCGTGAATGTCGCCCTCGCCGATCAGGGCCGGGATCTGCTTCACCTGGATGCCGGGCGACGTCATGTCGACGAGCAGGATCATGATCCCGTCCTTGCCGGTGCCGTTGCGGGCCAGCAGGAAGCAGTGATTGGCATGGGTGGCGAACGAGGTCCACACCTTGGCCCCGTTGACGATGTACCCGCCTTCGACCCGCTCTGCCTTGGTGCGCAGCGAAGCGAGGTCCGAACCGGCCGAAGGCTCGGAAAAGCCCTGGCACCAGATGACGTCGCCGTTGACGATCGGGGGCAGGTAGCGCGCCTTCTGGTCGTCCGTGGCGTAGCGCATGAGGACAGGTCCGATCCAGTTGACGTTCATGTACTGCGGGCCGCGCGGTTCGCCCACCTGCCAGGCTTCCTCACCCAGGATGAAGTGGTTCCACGGCTGCGCTGCGGAGCCGCCGTACTCGACCGGCCAGTGCGGGATGAGCAGGTTCTTTTCGGCGAGGATCTTGCAGAATTCGAACGAAAACCTGGTAACCGGGGTCGAACCCGGGCCATGAATGGCGCGCTCCTCCCAGTCCTCCGGCAGGTTTTCGGCGAGCACGTCCTTCACTCGCTGCCGGTAAGCCGTCTGGTCTTCGCTCCAGCCGAACTCCATTGAAAATCACTCCGTCAACTGTCGCCTGCAAGGGCCGGCACACTACCGGTCGGCTTTGGAAAGAGTGCGGAACAGAGACATCGTCCTTTGAGACTATGCCCCATGCCCGGCCGCAGTGCTTGGCGCGTTGCGCGGGAGTATCGCCGGAGGCTCGCGAAAGAGCGCGGGAGAGGGGGCGGCCGGTCATATCCGTTCGGACTATGGAAAGCCCGCCTGAAGCCCATAACATGGCAGGCGTACAACCGGGATTGCCCCGGCGCACCGGGCCGCGCGGTCACAATGCTGCATCCGCAGCGCCGCACGCCGGGCCGCCACTGTCATCGGGGCAGGTGCATGATGGACGTGGTGGCGAGGGAAGCAGGATCACAACGAAATGGCGACACTGCCTGATAACGTGCCGGCCGAGCTGGTTTATGACTATGACCTCTACGAAGCGCCGCGCGAAATAGACACGACCTACCAGGTCGAACTGGTGCGCACGATTCATGCCGAGGCCCCCGACATTTTCTGGACGCCCCGCAATGGCGGCCACTGGGTCTTCACCCGCGCCGAGGACATCGACCATGGCCAGCGCAACGGCGGTCTCTTCTCGATGCGCGACGTCATCCTGCCGGCCGGGCAAAGCCCGCAACAGAACATCCCGTTGGAAACCGACGATCCCGAGCATTCGGCCTATCGGAACATCCTCCAGCCGGTGTTCATGCCGGCCAACATCCTGACCCTGGAATCGGCAATCCGCACGCTGGCGATCGAACTGATCGATTCGTTCAAGGATCGGGGCCACTGCGAGTTCGTGAGTGAATTCTCGGAGGTGCTGCCGGTCCACATCTTTCTCAAGCTTGCGGACCTGCCTCTGGCCGATCGGGAGAACCTGATCGAATGGGCTGGCACCCTTGTCCACCCGCCTTTGGAAGAACTGCGCGCCTGGGCCTACGGCCACATGGCCGCCTACATCGAGAACCTGATGGCGGAACGCGCCGATAGCGACCGCGACGACGTGATCTCGACGATCATGCGCGCACAGATTGACGGCAAGGACCTGACCGTCTCGGAACGCCGCGGCATGATCTACAATGTCCTGCTCGGCGGGCTGGACACTGTCATGTCGACCATGGGCGTGATTGCCCGGTTCCTCGCCATAAGCCCGGAACATCGCCGCGAGCTGATCCGTGATCCCAAGCTGGTCCCCAAGGCGATCGACGAACTGATGCGCTATCACGGCGCCACCGGCACGGCCCGCGTGGTCATGCAGGACATCGAGTACAAGGGCATCCGGTTCCGCCGGGATGACCGGGTTCTGATCCAGTCGATGTTCCACGGACAGGACGACCGGCGTTTTCCGGATGCAGGCACGGTGGACTTCCATCGCAAGGACGTGCGCCATGCAGCGTTCGGACAGGGCAAGCACCGTTGCCTCGGTGCCATGCTGGCGCGTCTGGAGATGCGGATTTTCATAGAGGAATGGCTGCAGCGGATCCCCGATTTCCACATCACCGAAGGGGAATTGCCGGTGCTGGAACGGGGCATGGTGAACTCGATGCGCAAGCTTCCGCTCAGTTGGGCGACAGGGGCTTGAACGCGCGGGATGGTGCCGGATGCGATCCGGTGCCATCCCCGGGCGCCATCCAACCGCCTGACCTGGCCTCGCGCGAACCTTTCGCAGGCAGCCTTACTGTACCCGGGTGGTGATCTCGCGGCCGAGCGGGACAAGGCTGCTGGTGATCAGCGAAACGAGCTGTGACTGGCGGCTCACGTCGGCCTTCAGGAACATCGACCGCAGATGCGCGCGCGCCGTGTTGTGCAGGATCTTCAGTTCCGCTTCGATGTCCTTGAGCGGCATGCCCTTGGCAAGCCCGACTGCAATCTGAGCCTCGGTGTAGGTGAAGCTGAAAAGCTGTTGCAGCATCTTGATGTCGTCCCGGCAGACGGCTTCGTTTACCCGCACGAAAACCAGGACGTAGCATTCGGGGTCGCCGGTCAGGAACGAGGCATGCGAGCGCCGCCTGATGATGACGTTCAGCCGCTCGCCCGTATCTTCGCGCGTGATGCGCAGGGCCTTGCTCTCGAACGAGGACTTCGGGTTCAAGGCTTCGCGCAGGGCCTTCTGGAAGGCCGGGTCGTCCGCTTCGCTGACCGCGTGCAGGGCAGAGCCCCAGAACCGCACGCCGATCTGGTGCTCGATCGCGAACTCGGCCGTGCGGTTCAGCAGATAGCTTTGCTGCGACGGCGTCAGCAGGATCGCCGCGATCCCCAGGCTGTCCAGCGCGTCCGTCTGGAACTGGCCCACGATGCTGGCCTGCGTAAGCTCGCGGCGAACGCGCATGGCCCTGCGGAAATGTGTGCCGACGTTGCTCAGCATATCGCGGTCGAGGCGCGAGAATGGCTCGTCGCCCCGGCCTCGCACGCAATTGAGCGTGACCTGCGCCCCCTTGAACATGTCGACGCAGGTGACCGCCATGTAGGCGATGTCATAATCATCGAGCAGGCTGCCGATAGAACGGGAGTTGGGCATTTCCCGCCAGTCCAGGAGGTCGATCTCGCCGACTTTCAGGTCGAACGGCAAAAGTTCGCGGGGGTGCTGCTGCTCCCAGTCCTCCAGCGCCTTGCGGGAAACCTTCGGGCCTGCGGCGTAAAGCTGCTGCGGGAGGGCCGTGTCCTTGTGCGCGATGCGGATGCAAGCGACGTTCGCACGCATCAGTTCTCGCAGCTTTTCAAGCGCGTCGATCCAGGGCGAGGGTGAGCTCAAGTCAGCATAGATGGCGGAGAGCAGACCGTCATAGGCAATGGCGTGATCGAGCTCGACAAGGTCCGTCTCGCAAGCACCTTCCTCCGGATCCGGCCTGTCGGCAGCCTGAGGGCGTGGAACTTGCTGGTGCATCGGCGCTATTCCCCTGGCGCAAGACGATGCCGGAAAAGGCGAAGGCGCTGCTGCAGAAAGGTTTCGCTTGCGAGCAGGACTTTGCGAGCCAACCCCGACGGTCTGACCGGCATAGCAATGATTGCGCCGGCGGATACGTCCTACCAGACTAAGGCCGGAGCGCGCACAGGCATTACGAACCTGACGTGACGCGTTCGAAGGGAGAATACGGATGGCAAGGCAAGGCTGGCTGGAAGGCGACGTGGCGATCATCACCGGGGGAGGATCCGGCCTGGGCCGCGCCCTGGTGGAGCGCTTTGTCGAGGAAGGCGCGAAAGTGGTGGTGCTGGAATACTCGGCGGAGAAGTCCGAGGCATTGCTGAAGGACTTCAACGGCGAAGTGGCCGTCGTCACCGGGGACGTCCGCTCCATGGCCGATAACCAGCAGGCCGTGGCACTGGCGGTGGAACGCTTCGGCAAGCTGGATATCCTCGTCGGCAACGCCGGCATCATGGACATGCCGGCGCTGTTGGAAGACCTGCCGGTGGACAAGCTCGATGCGGTCTTCGACGAAGTGATGGGCGTGAACGTCAAGGGCTATATCCTGGCGGCGCGCGCCGCGGCCGAGGAATTGAAACGCACCAGGGGTTCCATGGTGTTTACCGCGTCGTCGGCCTCGTTCATCCCGGGGGGCGGTGGCATCTTCTACACAACCTCCAAGCATGCCGTGGTCGGGGTGGTGCGCGAACTGGCCTATCAGCTTGCACCGGCGGTGCGGGTAAACGGCGTCGGGCCGGGCCCGATGCGCACGGACCTGCGCGGCAGCAAGGCGCTCGGCATGGACGGCGTAACCTTTTCCCCGGCCGAAGACAGCGTCAGGGCAGGGCTTGAAGAGGTCTTCCCGCTCGGTTGCGACGATCCGGCTGACTACACCGGCCTGTTCGTCGCGCTGGCCTCGCGGAACAATGCGGCCACGACCACGGGTGAGGTCATCAACGCTGCCGATGGCATCGGAATCCGTGGGCACATGGCGGTCTGCGGCGGTCGCGCGCGCAGCTGGGCTAAATAGCACGGTGGCGTGCCCGGCCGGCCCGTCGCCGGCCGGGCACGCCGCGTCAGAGCGTGCGCCCCCCATCGACGACGACGACTTCGCCCGTGACATAGGACGCCAGGTCCGAGGCGAGGAAAAGGACGACGTTGGCGACTTCCTCCGGCGTGCCAAGGCGCCCCGCCGGTATGCCCGCGATGAAGTCGGCCTCGAGTGGTGCGCCCGCGATCAATGCGGTGTCGATGACGCCGGGTGCCACGGCATTGCAGCGGATGCCACAGCCGGAATATTCCCGCGCGACAACCCGCGTGAAGTGCGCCAGCGCCGCCTTCATCACGCTATAGGCACAGACATGGGATTCCGCCCGGAATGAGGACGTGGACGCGGTGTTGACGATCGCACCGCCGCCCTGGCGTTGCATGATCGGCAGGGCCGTCCGGGTAAGGTGAAACGGGCCGTCCAGGCCAATGCCCATGACATGGTTCCAGTGCGCGGGCGAAACATCTGCCGTCAGCGCATGGGCATCCGGGCCTTTCCACCCGGCGAACGCATTGTTGTGCAGGAAGTCGATGCGGCCGAATTGCCGTTCGACAGTGCCGGCCAGTTCCTGGACTGCAGCGGGATCGCCCATGTCGCAGTCGATGTAGGTGGCCGCTCCACCTGCCGCGGTGATTGCGTCGATCGTCGCCTTCGCCCGGCCTGCGGCGACATCGACGATGACCGCGTGCCCGCCCCGCGCCGCAAAGCCCGTCGCGACGGCCCCGCCTATGCCCGTGGCTCCGCCGGTGACGAGGCCTACCTTGCCTGTGAAATCCATAACCGTGCTCCCGCGTGGCGTTGTGTGGCCGTGGTGATGGAGAGCCGTATAGGCCAGCCGGCAGCCGGCGAGGTACTGCGATCGGACGATCGGCCGGCGGGGCGGTGGCAGGCGAATGCTTATTGGGCCAACTCGTCCGCTTGGACGACCATTTGGTGCGTTCGGTTTGGTAGTGGCGTTGGACAGGAAGATTGAAGGGATTTTTGCGGTGTTTGAGCTGACGAACAGCATTCCGGTTGATCGGCTGGACGATCTGGTGCGCAACTTTGACCACCACAGCGCGGAGTATCGCTCTCATTCGATCGATATTCTGATGCGGATGCAGCAGACGGTGCCGTTCGCGCACAGCGAGAAGTACGGCGGATTTTACGTGGCGACGAAGGCGGCGGACTGCCTTGAGGTTGCCAAGCAGCCGGAGGTGTTCTCGAACTGGCCCGCGGAGGTCATTCCGGCGCTTGAGCCGACGCTGATGATCCCGATCAACGTCGATCCGCCGCTGCTGTATGACTATCGGGCGATCCTGGGCCCGTTGTTTGCGCCGAACAAGGTGAAGCAGCACGCGGCCTATGTTCGCCAGATCGCCGAAGAGCTGATGGACAAGATCGTGGCGCGTGGCGGCGGGGACCTGAAGTGGGACTATGCCCTGCCGCTGACGGGCATCGTCACGCTGAAGCTGGCCGGCTTGCCGGTGGAGGACTGGGAGCACTATGCGCCGCCGCTGCACAAGCTGATCTACAGCGGCCTGCCGATGGAGGAACGGCTGAAGGACATGGCGGTGATGCTCGAGCGGATGCGCTCTGAGATCCGCCGCCTGAAGGACGATCCGGTTCCCGGCTCGGTGATCGAGTACCTGCACAACGTTGACATGGCCGGGCGCAAGCTGCGGCTGGACGAGATCGACGGGATCATCCTGATCATGCTGGGGGGTGGGCTCGACACGACCCAGGCGCTGTTCGGGATGAGCGCGGTGTACCTGGCCGAGCATCCCGAGCGGCGGCAGGAACTGATCGACGAGCCGGCGCTGCTGGACAACGCGATCGAGGAGTTCCTGCGGGTGTTCCCGCCGACCCAGGGCAACGCGCGCCGGGCCACGCGCGAGGTCGAGGTGGCGGGCCACACGATCAAGCCCGAGGAATGGGTGTTCATGTCCTATGCCGCGGCCAACCGCGACCCGGACGAGTACGAGAACCCGCACGAGATCGACTTCCGGCGCGAGAACATCCGCCATCTCTCGTTCGGCCTGGGGCCGCACCGCTGCCTCGGCTCGCACGTGGCCCGGCTCGAGGCCAAGACGATGTTCGAGGTGCTGCTGGAAAAGGCGCCCAACTACAAGCTGGTCGAAGGCGGCGTACAACTGGGCGAGGACATCGGCACCATCGCCGGCTTCGCCCGGATCCAGATCACCACCTGACATCCCCGCAACCGCCCGGGTCCCGCCAGCACCTGCGCGGACATCGGGCGGACCACGGCCACGGGGCAGGCCGATGCCCCGGGCCGTGCGGGCGGGGGAAACCGCCGCGCGGTCCGGGCTGACCTACTGGTTGCCCGAGCGAAGGGCGATGTGCTCGGCCGCCAGCATTCCGAAGGTCATTGCCGGACCCAGCGTGCCGCCCGCGCCAGGGTAGGAATCGTACGTGACCGCGCCCGACACATTGCCCGTGGCATAAAGCCCGACGATCGGTGTCCCGTCAGCACCCAGCACGTTCCCGACTTCGTTGGTCTTCAGTCCGCCCTTGGTCCCGATGTCGCCGATGTCGACCGGAATGGCGTAGAACGGCGCCTTCTCGATCTTGCCAAGGCAGGGATTGGGCTTGTTACGCGGATCGCCGAAGAACTGGTCATAAGCATTGCCGCCGCGGCCGAAATCCTCATCGACTCCGGTTTCGGCAAAGCGGTTCATCTTGCTCACGCTGCGGGCGAGGGCATCGGCCGGCACGTCGATCTTGCGGGCGAGCTCGTCAAGCGAGGAGGCCTTGAAGATCGCGTTGTCCCACCATTCCTTCGGGATCAGCGCATCCGGCTGGATCACCGGGGGCATCACCGCACCGATCGGATAGCGCCAGCGCGCGGTGGCATCGAAGATCAGCCAGCAGGGGAGGTTGGCTCCCGTCTTGCGGTGGTCGGCGATCATTTCCGCGCCGAAGTCGTTGTAGGAAATCGCCTCGTCGACAAATCGGTCGCCGTTGCGGTTGACGCACATCGTGTGGGGATAGCCGCGCTCCATGAAGAAGGCGGCGCGCATGTCGGCGTTGTTGAAGCCGGGCGCAGGAACGCGCATGGTCGGAACCCACCAGGCCTGGTCGAGGAATTCGGTGCCGGCGCCGATGGCCTCCCCGGCGAGGAGCGCATCACCGGTGTTGTACTGGCCCGGGGTGAGCGAATAGTCGACCGGGGTGGAGACCGGCATGTACCTGTCGCGCAGTCCCTGGTGCTTGTCGAAACCGCCCGTGGCCACGATCACGCCCTTGCGTGCGCGGATTTCGACGTCTGCGCCGCGCTGGACGGCCATGACCCCGGCCACCCGTCCATCCTCTTCGATGAAGCGCACGAGCCGCGTGTTGAGGTGCAACGGAATGCGACGGTCCAGCATGGCCTTGCGCAGGGCTCCGATCATCGCATTTCCGGTGGTCAGCCGGCGATCGCGACGGCTGCGAAAGCGGAACGGCACATCGGAAAGATAACGCAGGACCATCTTGGCCGCGGTGGTCCACCAGGCGCCCGTCCGGCGGATCAGCGGCCCCATCTCGGCAAGGTCGATCTGCATGCGGCCCAGCACCTTGTGGGTGGGATGGGGTTCGCGCATGCGGAAGATGTCGTCTCCCAGAACTCTGGCGTCGAACGGCAACGGCATCATCGTGCGCCCGCCGGACACCATCGCACCGGGCAGCCACGGCAGGTAGTCGGAGTAACCGGGCACGCTGAAATAGCCGACGTTCCACTTGGCCAGTTCGGCAACCACGCGGGGCGAATGGTCCACGTAGGCCGCGAGCTTCTCCTCGGGCACCATGCCCTTGGTGCACTGGCGCAGGTATTCCATGGCCTGGTCGCGAGAGTCCTGCTGGGCGATGGCGGTATTGTTGGGAATCCAGATGCCGCCACCCGAAACGGCGCTGGTGCCACCGAACCTGTCGGCCTTTTCGATCAGGATCGTGTCCATCCCCAGATCGTGCGCGCGCAGCGCCGAAACCATGCCGCCTGCACCGGATCCCACGACCAGCACGTCGCACTCAATCTTCCTGCCCATCCAGCAACAATCCTCGGTTATGGTCTCCACGCCAGCTGCGCCATGCGCGGCCGGCCCCGGGCCGTACCGCGCTCGTTGACGCGCACGTGCGCCTGCTTCCTACGGTAATCGGCATCGCCCGGAAGCGCCTAGTCCGAGTGGACATGGCACCTTGGCCTGCCTGCCCTTTCCTTCGCGCTGCTGGCAGGTGCCGTCAGATGGGTTCGACCAGGAGCCTGCGCAGCTCCAGATGGGCAATCTTCCAGCCATCATCCGTGCGCAGGTAGGTGTCATGATAGTGCCCATACCCGTGGAACCCGGCGACCGGCCGGCCCGGCGGATAGCGGATCACGTCGACCATGGACCAGATCCCCCGGATTTCGTTCGCGCTGACCTGTTCGAGTTCCGGCATGTGCCCGTGATGGACGGTGACGACACCGCTCAAGGCCGCTTCCACCGTGGCCCGGATGGTCGCGGACGAGCGAAGCAGCCACAGTTCAGCATCGCCGACATCCATGCCGAGTTGCGCCATCGCCTGCGCCTCGCCTCGCATGTCCATCACCGCATCGGCCGTGAACAGGTCCTGCCATGCGTCCCACTGCTTGAGGTCCATGAAGCGAAAGTACCGGGCCTTCAGCAACGCGACGGCTTCAAGGTCCTCGGTTCGGCTGGCGGTGTTTCCCGACGTCATGCCGTGACCCTTCTCGTGGTGGAATACAGCATGCTGGCGGGTAGAATGCCGCGCGCCATCGTCCGTGCGGACGACGGCTCCCGGCCGGCAGGCCGATGGGCGCATAGGGCCGCCGCAGGGTGACCGGGACGGCGCGGAACGGGCTCAACCGGAGGGAGGCGCGCCCGCATGTCGGCGCCTGTCGTGTTGCACTCAATTCTAGTCCTTTTGGACGAAGGATGCACCCGGGCGGAGTTGCAATTAGGCGGCACGGTGGGCGGCCGCGATCCATCGGATTGCCGCGTCGGCCCAACGATAAGGTTTCGAGGGAGGAAAAGCATGAAATCTCCACTGTTTCTATCCGTGACGGCATCCGCCATCGCCCTGGCGGCGGTGCCGGCCGCTGCACAGGCGGATCAACCGGGTGCCGCTGCCGGGGCGTCGGCCAACGACATCACCGACATCGTCGTGACCGCACGCCGCGTCGAGGAAAAGCTGCAGAACGTGCCGGTCGCGATCACCGCGATCAGCGCCAGCCAGCTCGAAGCGCGCAAGGTCGGCACGGTCAGCGATATCCAGTTTTCCGTTCCGAACCTGCAGATCAAGCCGAGCAATCTTGAGCCCTCGCGCCCGGAATTCATCATTCGTGGCCAGCGCCAGGTGCTCTACACCGATGAGAACGTCGTCACCTACGTCAACGGCGTCCCTCAGACGACCCGCGGCCTGACGCTCTACGATCTTGACAGCGTGCAGGCGCTCAAGGGTCCGCAGGGGACCCTGTTCGGCAAGAACTCGCTCGGCGGCGCCATGGTGTTTTCCACCAAGCGGCCGGTTTTCCGCACCGAGGCTTCCGTTGCGGTGGAAGTCGGCAACTATGACCGCAAGCAGGTCAACGCCATGATCAACGTGCCGCTGGGCGACAAGGTCGCCCTCCGCGCGGTTGGCCAGATCGAGCGTCAGGACGGCTTCTTCAAGAATCTGCAGCCGGGCATGCAGGACCTGGCCAACCGTCACAACGAAAGCTTCCGCGTCTCGCTGCTGGCTGCTCCGAGCGATCGCTTCGAGAATCTGTTCGTCGCCGACTACATCCACCGCGATGAAATCCCGGCGCCGTCGCAGATCGAGGCCGCGCCCTCCACCTCCACCGGTGGATCGGTTGGCGGCATTGCCGACATCACGCGTCAGGCCGTGCTTGGCCTGACCGCCGCCGGCGGCGGCACGCCGACGGTGCTCCAGTCGACGAATGCCTCGGGCTACATCATCCAGCGTGGCGGCAACCCGTACGTTTCGTTTGCCAACACCGGCAGAGACGTGACCCTGCACGGGCCGGGCGTGTTCTACAGCGGTGCGCGCAGCACGCAGTATACCGGCGGTGAGGTCTACGGCTTTGCCAACGTGTCGACGTTCGAAGCCAGTGACTCGATCACGCTGAAGAACATCATGGGCTATCGCCATGAAGACGTGCTGGACCAGCAGGATCCGTCCGGCATCACCGGTCAGGTCTTCGATTTCACCGCGTTCAGGGTTCCGCTGAGTGGTCCGGCGACCAACTTCGACACCCACCAGCGCCGGGTGCTGGAGCAGTTCTCCAACGAGTTCCAGATCATCGGCAAGACCGACAACCTCAAGTGGATTGCCGGCGCTTACTATTCGTTCCAGAAGCGGCATCTCGACTCGAACTCGACTGGCGTATTCGGCCCGCTCAACTTCCAGAGCCGCCGCGAATACACCGTGGACTTTACGTCGACCCCGCCGTTCATCGGCTCGGCCGTCCGGCCCGATTTTTCGAACGTCTACGGCGATCCCCTGTTCATCAAGTACGACAACTTCAACGATCGCAGCCGTTCGCTGGCTGCCTTCGCGCAGGGCACGTACGACTTCACCAGCGCGGGCCTCCAGGGCGTCAGCCTGACTGCCGGCATTCGCTACACCAGCGATCGTCGCAACTTCACCCTTTCGCCCATGCTCACCGACGTCTTCCCGATGACGAAGACGTACCAGAACGACCCGGCGCACTATTTCTGCCGCCTCCTTCCGGGGACCACCCCGGACCCGGCAGGAACCAACTCGGTGGCGGTGAACTCGGGTTCGACCTGTCTGCAGTCGGCAGGGCGCACCTACAACGCCCTGTCCTGGAACGCGTCGCTCGAATGGCGTGCCAACGATCACGTCCTGGCCTATGCGGCGACCCGCCGCGGCTTCAAGGCCGGTGGCCCGAACTTCTCGACGCTGGTCCAGCAGTACGACATGTTCGGTAGTGAAAAGCTGACCGACGTCGAACTCGGCCTGAAAACCAGTGGCCGTCTGGGCGACATGCCGTTCCGTCTGAACATCGCCGGGTTCTATGGCTGGTACAAGCAGATCCAGACCCAGGACATCCTGCAGTTCTGCAGCGTTGCCAGCGACCCGTCGTCGACCTGCTCGTTCATCACCGACCTGATCGTGTTCAACGTCGGTGGTGCGACGATCAAGGGCTTCGAGCTGGATGGCGCGATCAAGCCGATCCCGCAGCTTGAGCTGAGCTTCGGCTATTCGTATCAGATCGGCCGCTACAGCAAGGGGTCGGTCGTTCCTCAGCCGACCATCGCAAACAAGCCGATTGCGAACGACAACCCGATCAACTTCGCGGCCGGAACCGATCTGTCCGGGGTCGAGTTCGCCGGCATGCCGCGCAGCACGCTGACGATCGCCGGGACGTTCAATGCCGACTTCATTCCGGAAAGCTTTGCGAAGACGGCTCTCAATGTGAACTACTACTACCGGTCGTCGACCAAGGGCCTGAGCGTTCAGGGCATCTACAAGACGCCCAGCTTCTCCACGACGAATGTGCGCCTGTCGTTCGACGACATGTTCGGGTCGCAGTTCTCCGCGGCGTTCTGGATGCAGAACGTGTTCAACAACCAGTACCGTCTGTCTTGCGCAGACAACCTCAACAGCATTGGCTACGCCACCTGCAAGTGGGGTGATCCGCGTACGTACGGTGTAACCGCGTCGGTCAAGTTCTGACGCACCGTACCATGCTCGGGACGACACTTGCCGGCTTGCCGGGAGGTGTCGTCCTTTTTTGCATATACGCCGCACTGCGCGCGGCGTCGCGGCGGGGCCATGGGTGGCCCTGACTGTACGAGCCACCGTACCAGCTGTCGCCGTTTCGGCGGTTCCGCAGAGAATGTGCGCTTGATCTTGGCATTCGGCCTCGGCGCGCCTATATCGCCTCTCGCCGGCTTCGGCCGGCTATGGCGATAAATTGCGGCGTGCAATAGGCGCAGCGGACCCGGGGGCGGTACCCGGCGGCTCCACCAAGACCCTCGCTCCGGCGGGGGCGTTGACGGGGCCGAACTAGGATCGACGTGTGTTGAAAAGCGCAGTTTTCGCTCGGGCTGAGTAACCCGTTCAAGGCTCAAAACTCACAAGTGCCAACGACAACGACGCACTTGCTCTTGCCGCGTAATTCTAGGGCCTAGCGGCCTGAAGTTACAAAGCCAGAACACGGTTGAACCCACCGGGTAACAGAAGGGAATTCAGCGGCCGAGGGGTGCCGGGCAACAGAAACCCCTCACTTTTCCCGCGCCGTCTAGCCGCCAGCAGCCCCGACCAACACGTGACGACGCTGTTTGCCGGGCAACAGACAGCCCCTTGCCACTCCCTGCTACTTGAGCCGCTCGTTCGCGTAAGGCGTGCCGTCGCGGTGGACATAGCGGCCATCCGGCTCGAAGGTCATGTCGATGTCGGAGTAGCCGCCGCCGCCGCCCGCTCCGCTGCCGATCACCACGAACACGCAGTCAGCACCGCTTTCGTTGATCACATGGTGTCCATTCGCCACTCCCTTGGGCCAGGCGCAGATGTCGCCGGGCCGCAGGGTGACGCGTCCCTCGTCCTCGACCAGCACTGCCTCGCCCGAGACCAGCACGAGCATCTCGTCCTCGTCGTCGTGCCAGTGCCGTTGGGAGGACCATGCGCCCGGCTTCAGGACAACGTGGCTCGCCGTGAACTGCGTGAGCCCCGATGCCGGGGCCAGCCGCCGATACCATCGTCCCGAGACGGCGGTCGCGAACTCGTCCGGGTAGCCGGTGCGGTTGACCTGCGGGATGGAGGCGAGGTCCAGTTTCGGCATGATCGTTCGTTCTCCTTGTCTCGCCTGCCTATAGACCATATGCGCTTGGGAACGACATGACCCTGACCCTCGATCCCCTCGCCATGGCCAAGGCCCTGATCGCCTGCCCGAGCGTAAGCCCGGCCAGCGGCCCGGTCTTCGCACGGCTGGAAGACATGCTGAGGCCCCTGGGCTTCGAGGTCACGCGGATGCTGAACGGCACGGCGCCCGATGGCCCGGTGGAGAACCTCTACGCCGTGCGCCGCGGTCCCGTCGGATCGCGCCACTTCGCCTTCGCCGGCCATCTCGACGTCGTCCCACCGGGCGAGGGGTGGACCAGCGGGGCCTTCGTGGCCGACCAGCGCGGGGACCTGCTCTACGGGCGCGGTGCGGTGGACATGAAAGGCGCGATCGCCGCCATGGTTGCCGCCGCGGCCGAAATCCCGGCCGATGCGGGCACGCTCAGCTTCATCATCACCGGAGACGAGGAAGGCCCGGCCACCTTCGGCACGGTCAGCCTGATCGAATGGATGGCGCAGCATGGCGAACAGCCGGACCTGTGCCTCGTGGGTGAGCCAACCTCGGTCAGCCGGCTGGGCGACATGGTCAAGATCGGCCGGCGCGGCTCGGTCAACATCTGGATCACGGTAGAGGGCAAGGAAGGCCACGTCGCCTATCCGCACCTGGCCGACAACCCGATCCCGCGCCTCGTCGCCATCCTCGCCGAGCTTGATGCGCTGAACCTTGACAAGGGGACCGAGTGGTTCCAGCCCTCCAATCTCGAGATTACCGAGATCGAGGTCGGCAATCCCGCCACCAATGTCATTCCGCCGCGCGCCGCCGCCCGCGTTTCGATCCGCTTCAACGCTCTGCACACCGGGCGCGACCTCGCCCGCAAGATCACCGAGATCGCGCACCGCCATGGCGGCACGACCCGCCACGTCGTCTCGGGCGAGGCCTTCCTGACCGAGCCGGGCGATTATTCGGCCCTGCTGGTGGAAGCGATCCGCGCCGAGACGGGTCTGGAGGCGGACCTGTCCACCACCGGCGGCACCTCGGACGCGCGCTTCCTCAAGAACGTCTGCCCGGTGATCGAATTCGGCCTGTGCAACGCAACGATGCACAAGCGCGACGAGGCGGTGGCGGTTGAGGACCTTGCAGTGCTGGCGCGGATCTACGCCCGGGTGGCGAAGGCCGCGCTCGCCGGCTAGGCTGCGTTCTGTCGTATTTGCGGCCGGCCGGTTCACCGGCTAACCTCGCCCGCAAGGGGAAATCCGCATGACCGGCAAGCTGACCATCCAGATCCTGATCGGCCTCGTGCTCGGCATTGCCGCCGGGCTGGCGATCAACACCTATTACCCCACCGGCAATCCGCTCCAGGCGGAGATCGCGGATTACCTTAAGCTCCTGCCGGACGTGTTCCTCCACCTGATCAAGATGATCATCGCCCCGCTGGTCTTCGCCACGCTGGTCACGGGGATCGCCGGAATGGGCGACAGTGCGGCGCTCGGCCGGATCGGGGGCAGGGCAATCGCATGGTTCGTCACTGCCAGCCTGATCTCGATCACGGTCGGGCTGATCCTGATCAACCTGTTCCAGCCCGGCGTCGGCCTCCAGTTCAAGGCGGGGGGAGACATCGGCCAGCTCGCCACGTCGGACTTCACCTTCCGCCACTTCGTGCTGGAGGTCTTCCCAACCAGCATCCTTGATGCCATGGCCAAGAACAATGTCCTGCAGATCCTGGTCTTTTCCCTGTTCGCCGGCGTCGCGCTGACGGCGCTGAAGGAGCGCGGGGAACCTATCGTCAAGGGTTGCGAGGCACTGGCGCAGCTGATGATGCAGATGACCGACTATGTCATGCGCTTCGCCCCCTTCGCCGTGTTCGGAGCCATGGCCTCGGTCATCGCGGTGCGCGGCTTCGGCATCGTCATCACCTATGCCGCGCTGATGAGCGAATTCTACTTCGGCCTGCTGATCCTCTGGACGATCCTGTTCGGCATGTGCGCGCTGGTCCTGAAGAAACGCGCCCTGGCCCTTGCCCGCTATATCCGCGAGCCGGTGATCCTCGCCTTCTCCACCGCCTCCTCGGAGAGCGCCCTGCCGCGCCTGTTCGAACAGCTCGACAAGTTCGGCGTGCCGCGCCGCATCTCGGGCTTCGTCCTGCCGCTGGGCTACAGCTTCAACCTTGACGGATCGATGATGTACACGTCCTTCGCGACGCTGTTCATCGCCCAGGCCTATGGCATCCACCTGTCGATCGGGCAGCAGATCGCCATGCTGCTGACGCTGATGGTCACCTCCAAGGGGATCGCCGCCGTGCCCCGCGCGAGCCTCGTGGTGATCGCCGCCACGCTCACCCAGTTCGGCCTGCCGGTGGAGGGGATCGCGTTGATCCTGGGCGTCGATACCTTCCTCGACATGGGCCGCACCGCCACCAACGTGCTGGGCAATGCCGTGGCGACCTCCGTCATCACCAAGTGGGAAGGGATGCTCCAGCCGATGCGCGATCCCGACGCACCGCTGGGCGAGGCTCCGCACGATACGTCCGAGCACGGCCGCAAGGGCCTGAACCTCGATCCGGACTGAGCCCGATCAGCGCAGCTGGATCGGCGTAAACTGTCCCAGGCCGCAGGAGGCGCCCGGATGCGGCCTGCCGCCCCAGTCCTCCAGCACGCGGATGATGTCGGTGCTGCACAGCTGGCTCAGCGAAGTGGCGAAGGAAAACGCCCGTTCGCTGGCGAGGCCGGGGCAGTCGTTCGGCAGGGTGTTGCGCCAGCCGCGCTTGCTGCTGGTCAGGAAGTCGATCGTGTGGCCGTTGCGCACCGGGGTGGAGCTGAACGCAGCAATCGGAATGCAGCTCTGCGCCGGACCGGTGACGAGCGCGGCCGGCGCCATCTCGGTCGCGGCCATGGGGACTCCGCGGTTGTCATAGGTGCAGGCCGCCAGCGCGCCGGCGCCAAGCGCGGCAGTGGCGAGGACGCGCAGCGTTCCCAGGGTGGCAAGTTTGGGCATGGCAGGCTCCTCTCGCTGAGCTCCGTCGGCCCCGCTTCCGGACGGTCAGGCGGCGCTCGTGTCTCCCGAAACGGCAACGGGCTTGCCGCCCGCGCGTTCCTTGCTGCCGGGCTTGGCCAGCACCTTACCCTTGAAAGCGCACAGGTCCACCACCGGGCACCGCCAGCATTCGGGCGTGCGCGCCTTGCAAACGTAACGGCCGTGCAGGATGAGCCAATGGTGCGCGCCGACGCGGAACGGCCCGGGGACCTTCTTGTCCAACTGCTTTTCCACGGCGAGGGGCGTCTTCCCGCGAGCCAGCCCGGTGCGATTGCCGACGCGGAGGATATGCGTGTCGACCGCGAAGGTCTCCGCGCCGAAGGCGCTGTTCATCACCACGTTCGCGGTCTTGCGGCCGACGCCGGGCAGGGCGGTCAAGGCGTCGCGGTCCGCCGGCACCTCGCCCGACCAGTCGCGCACGAGTATTTCGGACAGGGCAATCACGTTCTTGGCCTTGGTGTTGAACAGGCCGATCGTCTTGATGTGCTGCTTCAGGCCCACTTCGCCCAGCGCCACCATCTGCGCCGGGGTCTTCACCTCGCGGAACAGTGCCCGCGTCGCCTTGTTGACGCCCACGTCTGTCGATTGCGCGGAAAGCACCACCGCGACCAGCAGCTGGTAGGTGTTGCCGAATTCCAGCTCGGTCTGCGGATCGGGGTTAAGCTCGGCCAGCCGCCGGAAGAACTCGAAGATCTGGTCCTTCTTCAAAGACCCAGCACCTCGGGCATCCGGTAGCGGCCCGGCGCCTTGCCGATCAGCCACAGCGCGCCGCGCACCGCACCTCTGGCGAAGATCATCCGGTTCTCGGCAAGGTGCGACAGGGCAATCCGTTCGTTGTCGCCTAGCAGGTAGACCGTGTGGTCCCCCGCGACCGTGCCGCCGCGCAACGAGGCGAAGCCGATCGTGCCGGAGCCGCGCGCGCCGGTGATCCCGTCGCGTCCGCGCTCGGCATTGTCCGCCAGCCGGATCTGCCGTCCCTCGGCAGCCGCCTCGCCCAGCAGCAGCGCCGTGCCCGAAGGCGCATCGACCTTCATCCGGTGATGGGTCTCGACGATCTCGATGTCCCAGTCCTCGCCCAGCCGGCTCGCCGCCTCGCGCACCAGATGGGCCAGCATGTTGACGCCTAGCGAGGTGTTCCCGGTCTGCAGCACGGGCACCCGTTCGCCCGCCTTGTCGCACAGCCAGTGGTGCCGTTCCTCAAGCCCGGTGGTGCCGACAAGGATCGGAACTCCGGCCGCCACGGCCGCATCGAGGTTCGCCTCCAGCGCATGGGGGCTGGAGAAATCGACCAGCGCCTCGCAGCCTTGGGCCAGGGCCAGGGCGTCGCCTCCCTTGTCGATCCCGCCGGCCAGTTCGGCCCCGGCCGCGCTCACCGCCTCGGCCAGGGCCTTGCCCATGCGTCCCTCGCTGCCGATGATTCCGATTCTGGCCATTGCTCACCTCACTCTGGCCGTGCTTCATGGCGCCGATGAACGCCATCCGCAACATTGTCATCCTCACCGGCGCCGGAATTTCCGCCGAATCCGGCATCGATACCTTCCGCAGCGAAGGCGGACTGTGGGAGCAGCACCGGGTCGAGGACGTCGCCACGCCAGAGGCTTTCGCCCGCGATCCCGACCTCGTGCTGCGCTTCTACGACATGCGGCGCGAATCCATCCAGACCAAGCTGCCCAACCCCGCGCACGAGGCGCTGGCCCGGCTGGACCGGCAATGGAGAGGCGGCCTGCTGATCGTCACCCAGAACGTCGATGACCTGCACGAGAGGGCCGGTGCGCGCCGGGTGCTCCACATGCACGGCGAACACCTCAACGCCTGGTGCACGGCCTGCGACACGCGCAGCCGCTGGACCGGGCCGCTGATCGACCGGCCCGAGTGTCCGGCCTGCCGGTCCCGCGCACTCCGCCCCGACGTCGTGTGGTTCGGGGAAATGCCCTACCGCATGGACGAGATCTACCGCGCCCTGCGCGAGGCTGACCTGTTCGTCTCGATCGGCACCTCCGGCGCCGTCTACCCCGCGGCCGGGCTGGTGCAGGGCGCCCGCGAACTCGGGATCGCCACGCTGGAGCTCAATCTCGAACCGAGCCAGGGCTCCCACTGGTTCCAGGAAACCCGGCTCGGCCGGGCGAGCGCGATCGTGCCAGAATGGATCGACGAGATGCTAAACCCCTGAACAGCCCTTGCAGGCCCCATCCACTGGCACGGATATCGTCCGCATCGAGGGCGCAAGCCCGTCGATCAGGTGAAGCTTGCCCCACTGCGGATCGCCCAGCGCGCTGTGGCCTTCGAGGATGACGCGAATCGCGTGCATCGCCCCGAAGGTGGCGACCATCCCGGTCATGGCGCCCAGCACGCCCTGCTCGGCACAGGTGTCGCAATCGTCGGCGTCGAAGGCATCGCCCACCCAGCAGCGGTAGCAGGGCTGGCCGGGCAGGTGTCCGGCGAAGTTCGCAACCTGCCCCTGGAAGCGGCCGATGGCCGCGCTGGTCAGCGGGATGCCGGCCTTGACGCAGGCGTCCGACACCGCCAGCCGGGTTGCAAAGTTGTCGCAGCCGTCAAGCACCACCGTTGCACCGGCGATGCATTCGGCCGCGTTGCCGGCGTCCAGCCGCAGCCGCAGCGCGTGGACCTCCAGCGCAAGATCGAAATGGCGCACCCAGTCGGCGGCGGCATCGGCCTTGCTGCGGCCGAGGTCGGCCAGCGAGAAGATCGTCTGGCGCTGGAGATTGGAAAGCTCCACCACGTCGTCGTCGATCAGGGTCAGCCGGCCTATTCCGGCCGCTGCCAGATATTGCAGCGCCGGACTGCCGATCCCGCCACAGCCGACCAGCACGACATGGGCCGCCGCAAGGGCGACCTGTCCCGGCCCGCCGATCTCGGGCAGGATGATGTGGCGGGCGAAGCGATCGAGGCGGTCAGGCGGCAGCATGTCCGCCCTGTAGGGCAGGGCAGGGGCTGCGGACAAGCCTGTGCACGCCCGGTGGATAACCGGGTGGACAAGCGGTGCAGGGAAGGTGGACGCGTAGTGTACGGCCTCGGGAAAACCGGCCGCGCTCAGCTTTCCAGCTGGCGCAGCAGGCTGCGCACGTCGCCGTCCATGTCCGCGTCGCGGGCGCGCAGGTCTTCGATCAGGCGCACGGCGTGGATCACGGTCGAATGGTCGCGCCCGCCGAACTTGCGCCCGATCTCCGGGTAGGAGCGCGGGGTCAGCACCTTGGCGAGATACATGGCCACCTGGCGCGGGCGCACCACGGCGCGGGCCCGGCGCTTGGAAGCCATTTCCGTCCGGTCGACCCGGTAGAATTGGCAGACGGTGCGCTGGATCTCGTCGATGGTGATGCGGCGGCGGTTGGCCGAAAGGATGTCGGTCAGCTGCTCTTCGGCGAGCTGGAGCGACACCTTCTGCCCGGTCAGCTGGGCATAGGCGATCAGCTTGTTGAGCCCGCCTACCAGCTCGCGCACGTTGCGGTTGATCGTGCGGGCAAGGAACTCGACCACGTCGGCCGGAACGTCGGTCGGCGCGAAGCGCGCGAGGCGGCGTTCGAGGATCGACCGGCGCAGCTCGATGTCGGCCGGCTGGATATCGGCAACCAGGCCCATCGAAAGACGCGAAAGCAGGCGCTGCTCCACTCCGTCAAGCGCCTGGGGCGCCCGGTCAGCGGCGAAGACCAGCCGCTTGCCTTCGTTCAGCAGGGCATCGATCGTGTAGAGCAGCTCTTCCTGGGCGCTGGCCTTGCCGATGATGAACTGGATGTCGTCCACCATCAGGAGGTCGAAGCCGCGCAGCCGGGCCTTGAATTCGATCATCTGGTTCTGGCGCAGGGCCTGGACGAATTCGACCATGAACCGTTCGGCCGAGCAGTAGAAGATCCGTCCGCGAGGATGGTTCGCGAGGAAGGCGTGGCCGATCGCGTGGAGCAGGTGGGTCTTGCCCTGGCCCGTGGCCGCCTTCAGGTACAGCGGCGAGAACTGCGGCTTTTCCGCCGCGGCAATGCGCTGGGCCGCATTGCAGGCCAGCACGTTGGCCGCACCGGTCACGAAGGTCGCGAAGGTGAGCGAGGGGTCAAGCCCGATCGAGGGCTGGCCCAGCGTCGCGAACTCGCCGACCGGCAGCGGGGCCGGTTCGATCAGCCCCACGGAAGCAACACCGTCATTCGCCGGACGCCGTGCACCGGCCGGTGCCGCGCCAAGCCGCAGGTCGGGCATCTGGCGGCGGGTCGGGTGAACGGCGATGCGCACGTGGCGCACTTCAGAACGGGCGATCTTCCACGCCAGGCTCAGCCGGTCGGCGAAACGGTCGGCCACCCAGTTGGCGGAGAACTCGGTCGGGAGGAACAGGTCAAGCGTTCCCGTCTCCTTGCAGAAGGAGCCGAGCTGGATCGGCTTGATCCACTGCGTGTGCAACTGCTGCCCCAGGTCCTTCCTGAGCCCCTGGCTGATGTCGGACCAGTCCGCGGCAAGATCGAGAGCTTCCTGGTCTTCCATCGTCCGCGCTTCGTCCGTCTTGCCTTTATTCGACATGTTGTTCGTCATGCTGTTCGTCCGCCCCCTGCAACGCCACTAGCCTTGGACAAACTCCCTGCGGAAGCCCCGGCGGACCGGTGCTCTTCAGAGTGTGCCTGAGTCACGTCAAATGGCCCTGTCCCCTGTCGCACCACACTGTCGCGCGCCCCCGCATGCGTTGGACATAACGGCCCCCGCGCGGGCAGCGATGCGTCCCGACGCCGAAGTCAATTCTGTCCCGTGATGCCCCCGTCCGGAAACCGCCCGGGGTTGAGCTGAGTTATGAACGGGATTTGGATCAGGGCAAGCGCCGGGCTGCAAAAAAACTGAAATATTCCGCCTTGACTTGGGCGGACCCCCTGAAATCCGGCACATGGGCGGAAAACCCATGAAAAAGTGCCATTTTTTTGGGTTTCAAAGCGCGAATCGCACGTTTTCCTTGGCTTAGGTAAAACCCGCTGCAAAGCAGCATCGCGCGCAACGAAAAAGGCCGGGGAGGTGCCCCCGGCCATGTTCCGTTTTCGTGCCGCCGGCCGGGTTTGGCCGGGGGCGAATCGGGCGACTCAGAGAGCCGAGACAGCCCGGGTCAGACGGCTCATCTTGCGAGCCGCGGTGTTCTTGTGGAGCACGCCACGGGCCACGCCGCGAGCGAGCTCGGGCTGGGCCGCCTTCAGGGCTTCCGCGGCAGCCGACTTGTCGCCACCGGCGATCGCCGATTCGACCTTCTTCACGAAGGTGCGGATGCGGCTGATGCGGGCACCGTTGATCTCGGCGCGGCGTTCGTTGCGGCGGATGCGCTTGCGGGCTTGCGGCGTATTGGCCATGTCTGTCCTTCGTTCGGCCGCTTCGGGCCTGTCTTGAAATTCCGTGCAAAACCGCGGGTTCCAGCCGAAGCCGGCCCACGTGAAGGGCGGCCCTTAGCCGCGCATCGGCGAATCGTCAATGTCTAGATGCGTTGACCGGCCCCGCCTTCAGCGCGGGGTCTGGCGCGAAGCGGCGGACCGGGCAACGCACTCAAACCCCTACCTCTGGCAGCTCGGGCAGAACCACGTGCTTCGCCCGCCCTGGACAATGCGCTTCACCGTGCCCGTGCAGGAGCGGCACGGCTCGCCCTCGCGATCGTAGACATCGAACTGCTTCGAGAAATAGCCCAGTTCCCCATCCGGCCGCGCATAGTCGCGCAGGGTGCTGCCGCCCGCGTCGATCGCTTCGGCCAGCACGGCCTTGATCGCCGGGACCAGCCGTCCGAGCGCCGCCTTGCTCACGCTGCCGGCCTTGCGCTCCGGGTGGATGCGCGCGCGGTACAGCGCCTCGCAAACGTAGATATTGCCAAGGCCTGCCACGATCCGCTGGTACAGCAGCATCAGCTTGATCGCCGCGCTGCGCCCGTCCAGCGCCTTGCCCAGGCCCTGCGGGGTCAGCGCGTCAGACAGCGGCTCCGGCCCGAGGGCGAAGAACGGCGGCCAGTCGTCCAGCTGGGCCGTGGGAACGAGGTCCACGGAGCCGAACCGTCGCGGGTCGCACAGCGCCAGGCGGTGGCCGGAGCCTGTCTCCAGCACGAGGTGATCGTGCTTGCCCAGGTCGTCCGGCTCGATCCGCCAGCGCCCGCTCATGCCAAGATGGAACACCATGGTCTCGCCCCGGTCGACATGGATCAGGCCATACTTGGCCCGCCGCCCAAGGCCGGTCACCCGCGCGCCGGTCAGCACCTGGGCCAGTTCGGGCGGGAAGGGCCGGCGCAGGTCCGCGCGGCGGGTGACGACGCGGGTCAGCGTCTCCCCGTCCAGGTAGCGCGCCAGCCCGCGCACGGTGGTCTCGACTTCGGGAAGCTCCGGCATGGCGCCCGCGTTATCAATCTTCCCGCCCCGCGCAAACTCCCCTAAGGCGCGCACCATGAGCGACGAACCGGCCAGCGAGCACGTTTCCTTCGGCTACGAAGAGGTCTCCCCCGAGGAGAAGACCCGGCGCGTCGGCGCGGTGTTCTCCAACGTCGCGAAGAAGTACGACGTGATGAACGACGCGATGAGCGGCGGCCTGCACCGGGTGTGGAAGGATCGCTTCGTCCGCCGGGTGAAGCCACGCGCCGGCGAGGAGATCCTCGACATGGCGGGCGGAACCGGGGACATCGCCTTCCGCATGGCCCGCCGCGGGGCCAGGGTCACCGTGTCCGACATCAACCAGGACATGCTCGACGTCGGCATGGAGCGGGCCGGGCGCAAGTCGGTTCCGGGTCTGTCGTGGAGCCGCCAGAACGCCGAGGAACTGACCTTCGCGGACCGCAGCTTCGATGCCTACACCATCGCCTTCGGCATCCGCAACGTGACCCGGATCGACCATGCCCTGGCCGAGGCGCACCGCGTCCTGCGGCACGGCGGGCGGTTCTGTTGCCTTGAATTCTCGACCACCGAATGGCCCGGCTTCAAGGAAGCCTACGATGCCTATTCGCACCATCTCGTGCCCCGGCTGGGCCAGATGATCGCCGGGGACGCCGATTCCTATCGCTACCTGGTCGAATCGATCCGCCGCTTCCCGCCCATGCCCGAGTTCGAGCGGATGATCCGCGCCGCCGGCTTTTCCCGTACCCGCATCGAACCGATCCTCGGCGGGCTGGTCGCGATCCATTCCGGGTGGAAGGTGTGACCGCACCCGCTACGCACATCTACCGCCTGCTGCGCTGGGGCCGCATTCTCGCCCGCCACGGAGCCTTGCGGATCATCGAGGACGGCCCGAACACGCCCGCCCCGGTCCGCCGCCTGTGCCGGCTTGCCCGGTTCGGCACGGTTCAGCCGCGCGTGCCGGACTATGCCGGCGCCTTTCATGCGATCGGCCCCGCGGCGATCAAGCTCGGCCAGACCCTCGCCACCCGGCCCGACCTAGTCGGCGAGGACGCCGCGCGCAATCTCCTCAGCCTGCAGGACAGCCTGCCCCCCGTGCCCTTCGAGGCCGTCCGCGCCGAGATCGAGACGACCTTCCAGCAGCCCCTGTCCGCCCTGTTCGCCTCGGTCGATCCCGATCCGGTGGGATCGGCCTCGATCGCCCAGGTCCACAGGGCGGTGACGACCGATGGCCGCACGGTCGCGGTCAAGGTGCTGCGCCCCGGCATCCGCGAGAAGTTCGCTTCCGACATCGGCACCTACGAGTGGGCCGCCGCCCATCTCGAGGCCCTTGGCGGCGAGGCCCGGCGCCTGCGTCCGCGTCTCGTCGTCGCCAACCTCAAGCGCTGGACCGCGCGCGAACTGGACCTGCGCCGCGAGGCCGCCAGCGCATCCGAGCTGGCCGAGGCGATGAAGGGCTTCCCCGGCTACCACGTCCCGGCGATCGACTGGGACCGGACCAACGGCCGCGTGATGACCGTCGAATGGGTCGATGGCGCCAAGATGAGCGACATCGCCGCCCTGCGCCAGGCGGGGCACGATCTGCCCGCGCTCGCCGGCCGGCTGGTCCTCGCCTTCCTGACCCAGGCGATCGGCGCCGGCTTCTTCCATGCCGACATGCACCAGGGGAACCTGTTCGTGCGGCCGGACGGCGCCATCGTCGCCATCGACTTCGGCATCATGGGCCGGATTGACCGCCGCGCGCGGCAGTGGCTGGCCGAGATCCTCTACGGCCTCACCACCGGGGATTACCGTCGCGTCGCCGAGATCCACTTCGAAGCGCAATACGTACCGAGCTACCACTCGGTGGACGAGTTCGCGACCGCCTTGCGCGCCGTGGGCGAGCCGATGCGCGGCAAGCCGGTCAGTGAACTGTCGGTCGGCCAGATGCTCGACGGGCTGTTCGCCATAACCCGTGATTTCGACATGGAAACCCAGCCGCACCTGCTGCTGCTGCAGAAGACCATGGTCATGGTCGAAGGCCTGGCCACCGCTCTCGACCCGTCGATCAACATGTGGGACGTATCCGCCCCCTTCGTGCGCGACTGGATCCGCGACGAACTCGGCCCCGAGGCGGCGATCGCCGATCGCCTGCGCAAGGATGCGCAAACCCTGCTGCGCCTGCCGGACCTGATCCGCCGCATAGAGGAACGTTTCCCGCCGCAGGGCGGCGCGCCCGAGCCGCCGCCGCTGCCCGACGTGGAGCTGGTGTGGGAGCGGCGTCAACCTCGTGGTAACCATGCCGGGCGTAGCTGGGTCGGCTACCTCCTGGCGGGGGTGCTCGGGGGACTGCTGACGTGGATCGTGCTGGATGGAACCGTGCTGATGGGGGCTCTGCCGCACTAGAGGCGCCTGCTTTCGATCGCTATGCCCATTGGCCGCGCCCGCTTGCTCGCCTTGCGCTGGCCGTGCTGGCCGTGCTGCTCGCCCTTGCTGCCTGGGCGCCGGGCTATGCCCCGCCGCCGCCGCCGCCGCCGCAGGTCACCGTGGCCGACGCTGCGGGCAAGGCCGTGGTCAAGGACGACGACAACGATCTTCGGCTCTACCGGGTCATCGCCGAACGGGTGAAGCGCGGCGACGATTACTACGTCGCCGCCACCGAGGAGCAGCGCGCCAACAACTATCCGGTCGCGCCCGGCTTCACCGTTCGCCTGCCCACGCTCGCCTATCTCACCGTCTGGCTCGGCACGCCCGGGCTGATCGGGCTCGAGGCCCTGCTGTTCGGGGCGATGATGCTGGCGATGATGCGCCGGCTCGAGGAAGAGCCGGGGGCGGAGAGCTTCCGCCTCATGGCGCTCGCCCTCCTCATGTGCGGCATCGCAAGCGGCCTCAACTACCACTACAACGTCCTGCACGAGATCTGGGCCGCGCAGCTCATCGCGCTGTCGCTGGCGCTGCATCGGCCGCAGCGCGGGCGCTGGGTGGCCTCGCTGATTGTCGCCGCCATGGCGATTGCCGTGCGCGAACTGGCGCTGCCCTTCGTCCTGCTGATGGGCGCGCAGGCCCTGTGGCACCGCCGCTGGAAAGAGCTTGCCGGCTGGGCCGGGCTGGTCGCCGCCTTCGCGCTCGCCATGGCCGTCCATCTTCATCTGGCCGATGCGCAGGTGCGGCCGGGCGATCCGGTTTCGCCCTCGTGGCTGGTCATGGGCGGGCTCAACGCGCTGGTCTACAAGGTCAGCAATTCCACCTTCCTCTCGCTCCTGCCAGTCTGGCTCGCCGGGCCGATCGTGGTCCTGTGCCTGTTCGGCTGGACGGCATGGAAGAGCCCGCTCGGCAATGTCGCCTCGCTGCTGGTGCTGGGCTACGGCCTTGCCTTCATGATCGCCGGGCGGGACAACAACTTCTACTGGGGCGTGCTGATCACCCCGGTCCTGTTCATGGGCGCGGCCTTCGTCCGGCTGGGCCTGCCCTCGCTGTGGCGCGCCGCCGACCTCAGGCCCGTTCCCTCCGCCCCGAGCGGGCAACCGGCCTGAGCGCGATGCCCGCCGCCCCCGCGTTCAACCGCTTTGCAAACTGGCCCACGGGCCCGGCCCGGGCCCTGCTGGCGCTGGTCTGCCTGCTGCTCGTCCTTGCCGCGCTCACCCCGCTGACCGCGGGCGAGGGCGTGGCCAAGCCTCCCTCTCTTTCCGCCGTCGTGCAAAAGGCAGCCCCCGCAAAGGCGGTCGCCACGCGAGACGAGGACCTCAAGCTCTATGATGAGGTTATCGCCCGCCTGCGCCATGGCGAGCACTATTACGCGATTATCGCCGAGGAGCACCGCCTCCACCGCTATCCGCTGCACCCCGGCTTTGCCGTCCGCCTGCCGACCCTGGCCGTGATCGAGGCGGCCCTGCCCGAGGCGAGCCTCATTCCGCTGTCGGTCCTGCTGATGGGCGCGGTATTGCTCGCCTGGTGGCGGCGGCTGGGGGAGGAGCCGGGCGGTGAGCGCCTGCGCCTGTTCGCTTTCGCCGCGTTGTTCGTGGGCGTCTCGATCGGCACGACGCGCTACTTCTTCGTGCTGCATGAACTCTGGGCCGGGCAACTGCTCGCCCTGTCGTTCGGCCTCCACCGGCCGGGGCAGGAGGCGGGGCGGGAAGGGCGCTGGATCGGCGCCTGGCTGGCCGCCGCGCTGGCCCTCGCGATCCGCGAACACGCCTTGCCCTTCGTTCTCCTGATGGGCGCCTTCGCCCTGTGGCACCGTCGCTGGCGGGAAGGCGCGGCCTGGATCGCGCTGGCGCTGGCCTTCGTGATCGCCATGGCGGTCCACCTTGACATCGTGGCCGGCATGGTCCGGCCCGACGATCCGGCCTCGGCCTCGTGGCTCACCCTGCGCGGGCTGAACGGCTGGCTCTCGCTGGTGGTCCTCTCCAGCAACCTGCGCTGGCTGCCGGGGGTGGTGGCCGGGCCGTTGGTGATCATGGCCGTACTGGGCTGGGCGGGCTGGCGTTCGGCGGCCGGCGCCTTCGGCACGCTGCTCTATCTCGGCTATGGCGCGGCCTTCATGGTGGCGGGCCGGCCGGACAACTTCTACTGGGGAATGATGGTCGCGCCCGCCCTGCTCATCGGCCTTGCCTTCGCGCCCATGGCCGCGCGCGGTCTTGCGGCGGCGGCCTTCCCGGTGCACAGACCTGCCCTGACATGAGCGGACCGCGCATCCTTCTGATCGTCGGCGGCGGGATCGCCGCCTACAAGTCGTGCGAACTGGTGCGGCTGATCCGCCGGGGCGGCGGCTCCGTCACCTGCGTGCTGACCGAGGGAGGCGCCAGGTTCGTCACCCCCATGGCGCTTGCCGCTCTGTCGGAAAACCCCGTCCACACCACGCTGTGGGATCTCAGGAACGAGGTCGAGATGGGGCACATCCAGCTTTCGCGGCAGGCCGACCTCGTCGTGGTCTGCCCGGCGACGGCCGATCTCCTGGCCAAGATGGCGGCAGGGATTGCCGACGATCTCGCCACGACCCTCCTCCTTGCAACCGACAAGCCGGTCATGGCCGTCCCCGCGATGAACGTGCGGATGTGGGAACACGCCGCGACGAAGCGCAACGTCGCCACCCTCAGCGAGGCGGGCGTCTTCGTCATGGACCCGGACGAGGGCGCGATGGCCTGTGGCGAATATGGCCCGGGACGCCTGCCCGAGCCCGACGCGATCTGGCGCCAGATCGCCGCATGGTTCACCGGTCCCGATGCCCTGCCGATGCAGGACGCCGACGGGTGGGAGCCGGGCACGATCGAGAGTGCGCCCGCCGAACCGATCCCGACCTTCGGCGAGGAGGCCGCCACTGCGTCGAGCCTCGGCGGGCTCTCCGCTTCGCTGGTCAATCGCTCCGGCAAGAAGGCCGCCGCGCTCAAGGACGTGCCGCCCCCGGCCGAGGTCGCCCCCGCTGCGGCACCGGCGCCCGGAGGCGCCATCCTCGTCACCAAGGGCCGCGCCCGCGCCGCGCCGCCAACCGACCCGGAAGCGCTCAACCACCTGTCTGGCGCCAACGCCGCGCCCGAACCGATTGCCGGCGACGTTCACCCGATCAGCGTCGGCGGCGTGCCTGCCGCGCTGGCCGCGCCCTTCGTCAAGCCGGAGGACGGCCCGCTGTCCGGCCGCCACGTTCTCGTCACCGCTGGCCCCACGCACGAGCCGATCGATCCGGTGCGCTACATTGCCAACCGCTCCTCCGGCCAGCAGGGCTTCGCGATCGCCGCCGCCGCGGCCCGGCTGGGCGCGCGGGTGACTCTGATCGCCGGCCCGGTGAACCTCGCCACCCCACCGGGGGTGGACCGCGTCGATGTCGAGAGCGCGCGGCAGATGAACGATGCGGTGAAAAAGGCGCTGCCCGCCGATTGCGCGGTCATGGTCGCGGCCGTGGCGGACTGGCGGACCAAGGACATTGCGCAAGGCAAGATCAAGAAGCGCGGCTCGGCCCCGCCGGTGCTGATGCTGACCGAAAACCCCGATATCCTCGCCGGGCTCGGCTCCATGCCGTCGAACAAACCGAAGCTGCTGGTCGGCTTCGCGGCCGAGACGGACAAGGTGATCGAACACGCCACCGAGAAGCGCAAGCGCAAGGGCGCGGACTGGATCGTCGCCAACGACGTCTCGTTCGATGCCAAGGGCCGCAGCGTGATGGGCGGGGCGCGCAACACCGTTCACATCGTCAGCAAGGACGGGGTTGAAGACCTGCCCGAAATGCCCAAGGACGAGGTCGCTCAAGCCCTCGTCGAAAGAATCGCCGATGCACTCAAATCCTGATCGGACCGGGTCCGAAGTCCCGGTCCTCGTGAAGCGCCTGCCGCATGGCGAGGGGCTGGACCTGCCGGCCTATGCGACCACGGGTGCAGCGGGGATGGACGTGGTCTCGGCCGAGGACGTCACCGTGCCGCCGGGCGGCCGCCATGCGGTCGCCACCGGCCTCGCCGTCGCCATTCCTCCGGGCTACGAGATCCAGGTCCGCCCCCGCTCGGGGCTGGCGCTCAAGCACGGCGTCACCGTGCCCAACACGCCGGGCACGATCGATTCGGACTACCGCGGTGAGCTCAAGGTCATCCTCATCAACCACGGCGCGGAGCCTTTCGCGATCCGGCGCGGAGACCGCCTGGCCCAGCTGGTCCTTGCGCCCGTTACCCGGGCCGGATGGATAGAAGTGGCGGAACTCGACGAAACCGCGCGCGGCGAAGGCGGCTTCGGCTCGACCGGCGGAGTCGTCGCGCTCTGACATCCGAATGACACCCATCCGTAAGGAGGTCCTGAAGCTGCAAGCTGAAGGGCCGTGGCGAAGGGCAGTGCGTGCCGGCCGGGCACTTCGAGACAGAGCTGCAGCCGGTTGGCTTCAGCCCCTCCTCGGCGCGAACGGAGATTGAAAATGTCACGCCGCGCAGAACGGCCGGGTGTCTTTTGCATCGCCCATCGCGGTGTCGCGGCCATAGACATCGGGATAGATCGCCACCTTGCCCTCGGCGTCGAGGCCCGCGGTAAAGTAGGTCACGTAAACCGGCACGGGGGCGGGCAGGGCAAGTGTGGTCGTGCGCCCGCTGGCAACGATCGCGTCCACCTGCGCGCGGTCCGCCACCGGGCCCAGTAGCGTCGTGGCAAAGCCCAGCGCGTCGCCCACCCGCACGCAGCCGTGGCTGAAGGCGCGGATCGGGCGGGCGAACAGCTGCTTGCTCGGGGTGTCATGCAGGTAGATGTTGTACGGGTTGGGCATGACCAGCTTCATCGCGCCAAGCGCGTTGCCCGGTCCGGGCCTCTGCCGGAAGCGCCCGCCGGACCAGACATAGCCCTTGGCCCGCGCCGCCGCCGGGTTTTTCGCCGCCAGCGCGCCGATCCCCTCGCGCACGATGTTGGGCGGGATTTCCCACCAGGGGTTCAGGGTCACCCCGCTCACCCGGGCAAGGAAGACCGGAGTGGGCGAGGATGGCTTGCCGTTGATCACCGGCCAGCGCCCGACCAGCCGCCCCTGCGACCAGTAGCGCACCTCGAAGGCTGCGGTGTTGACCAACAGGAAGGCACCCGCCGGCCCCTGCGCCAGATCGCGCGGGAGCCAGCGCCACCGCTCCATGTTGCGCGCCAGCACGGCGCGGCGGGCCGGATCGCGTTCGGAGGCATAGGCCTCGCGCAGGGCGGCATAGTCCGGGCTAGGCGGCCTCAGTCCGGCGAAGAACGGATCGAGTCCCCCTCCGGCAAGGGCTTCGCTGATACGGGCCGGAAGATCCGCTGTCGTGTCCGTATCGGGGATATGCCAGCCGGCATGGGCCGCAGCGCCGCAGCAGCCCAGCAGGTGCTGCGAGGCAAGCCGCAGGGCAAGCGCGTCGGCCGCCCGGTCGACTGCCGCCGCATCGCCGACCCGCTCGGCCGTCTCCAGCGCGCTTGCATCGGGCGGGGGGAGGGCATCCTCCGGCGCGGCGGCGACCCAGTGGTGCAGTTGGGCAAGGTGCGCGGCAGACCAGCGCGGCGGAGCCTGCGAATCGGCTGCCTGTCCGGCCACGGCCGGTGCCATCACAAGCGCGGCCACGGCAAGGGCAATGAGGGTCCGGTCCATGCCCTGGGGTGTGCGCCCGGCGTCCGGCCCATGCAAGCGGCCGCGATGCAAAAAGGGAGGCCGCAGCCTCCCTTCCCGTTCATCGTTCAATTCGGTTGTCAGTGCCGCGGCGTCGTCCGCTCCGGTGCCACGGTGATCCGCACCGTCTCGCCCGAACGGCCGGGGAAGTTGGTGAACATCGCCTCGACAAGGTTGGGCACCAGATATTGCAGCCGGTTGGAGGTCGAAACTGCCTCGGCCCTGCCTTCGAACAGCCGCGCGCCATCCACCTTGCGGTCGATCTTCAGGGAAATGCCGCTGGTGTAGACGGTGTAGCTCTCCGTCCCGTTGTCGAACCACGGGTCGTACCAGCCATAGCCCCAGCCGCCGAAGCGTCCCCAGCCATAGGGCCGGCCATAGAAGCCGCCATAGCCGTGCCAGGGCCCCCAGAACGGATCGCCGGCAAACCCGGTCGATCGGATGCGCTCGCGCCCCTTGTCCACGCCATAGTCGAACCGCACGATCATCGTCGCATGGGCCGGGTCGGTGGGGGCATAACCGAGCCGGGCCATCTGCCCTTCGACCAGCCGCGCGTACTGCGCGAACTCCAGCCCGCCCGAAAGCGACGGATCGTCCGCCACGACGGCGAAGCTCTGTCCGGCCGGTGCCGGCAGCTGCGACTGGAAGCGCTTGACGTTGGCGTCGAATCCGGTCGCGCAGGCGCCGAGGCTGGCCAGCAGCAGGGGCACCGATGCCAATTTCAATGAGCGGCCCAAGGCCGAAAATTCAAGTCCTCCGCGTGAGACCTTCATGTTACTTCTCTCCACCGCGCCTGGCGCCGGGACCCGCGCCGTCGCATCTTCCTGCACCCCACCTGCCATGGACGAACCGCTCTGAACAGCGGTTGAATGGTTTGATGGGGCTATTGCAATGAAAACAATGGGATGTCGGGAAAGTTTCCCTGCATGGCCGGAAGGGGCCTCCCGTTCCCGCCTGCAAAGGATTGTGAAGGCGGGCCGGCAGCGTTAGAGAGCGGCCGGTAGCCGCCGATCTCGCGGTCCGGAATCGTCTCGGACCGCGTCAGGGAACAAGAACCGAAGATGCTCATCAGTCCGCTCGGCCGCCAGATAGTCCGGTCCCTGAAGCGGGAGCCCGGCCGCTGGGAACGGCGCAACCGCAGCCTCCTTCGCGACGATGGCGTGGAACTCCAGTTCATCCACCCCTACGAACGGCGAATCAGCCGCCCCCGCCTGTCCTCCCCGCGCGACGTCGCCTTTGGCGGCCTCGAAGGCTTCCTCGTCAACCGCGCCATCCGAAAGTGGCTGCACCGGCCGATCTGAACCGGCTCGACCGGATTGGCATGAGCGGGCCGTTCAGCCCCGCACCAATCCCAAGGCTTCGTAAGTTGCCCCAAGGGTCGGCGCCGCCAGCGCCCTCGCCTTGGCCGAACCCTTGGCAAGGAACCCGTCCAGCACGGCGTGGTCCTGCCGAAGCTCCACGAAGCGCGCGTTGATCGGCGCCAGGCTCTCCACCAGCAGCTCGCCGAGCGCCGGCTTGAATGCGCCGAAACCCTTGCCGCCGAACTCGCCGAGGATGTCCTCGACCGTCCGGCCCGACATGGCCGCGTAGATGCCGACCAGGTTCGCCGCCTCCGGCCGCCCCTCAAGCCCCGCCTTCTCGGAGGGCAGCGGCTCGGGATCGGTCTTGGCCTTCTTCACCTTGTTCATCAGCGTGTCGGCATCGTCGGTCAGGTTGATGCGGCTCATGTCCGAAGGGTCGGACTTGCTCATCTTGTTGCTGCCATCGCGCAGAGACATGATCCGCGCCGCCTCGGGCGGGATGATCGGGTCGGGCAGGGTGAACAGCGGCGCGCCTTCCGGGCAGAAATCGTTGTTGAACTTCTGCGCGATGTCGCGGGCCAGTTCGAGGTGCTGTTTCTGGTCCTCGCCCACCGGCACGTGGGTCGCCTGGTAAAGCAGCACATCGGCCGCCTGCAGCACCGGGTAGGTGAACAGGGCGACGCTGGCGCCCTCGCGGTTCTTGCCCGCCTTGTCCTTCCACTGGGTCATGCGGTTCAGCCAGCCCATCCGGGCGGTGCCGTTCAGCAGCCACTGCAGCTCGGCATGGGCGGGAACCTGCGTCTGGTTGAACAGGATAGACCGGTCCGGATCGATTCCGCAGGCGACCAGGGCGGCCACCATCTCGCGCGTGTTCGCGGCAAGGTCAGCCGGGACGTGCGGCATCGAAATGGCATGAAGATCAGCCAGGAAGTACAGGCAATCATGGCCCTTTGCCGTATATTCGTCCTGCATCCGCACCCAGTTGCGGATCGCCCCCAGGTAATTGCCGAGGTGGAGATTGCCGGTGGGCTGGATGCCGGAAACGATACGCATCGGTCTACTCGTCAGGAAGGGCGGCGGCGCCGCCGAAGGAAGGCCAGATCGTCGCGGGAGAAGGCCCCCAGGAGGATCGTCGCCGCCCCATAGACCAGGCATCCGGCCGAGACCAGCACCGTCAGCGCCGCGATCCGCACCAGCCAGGTGCCGTGCACATAGGGCGTAAGCAGGCCCTGCGTCAGCCACAGCACCACGCCCATGGCCACGGCGGCAAGGGCAAGGCGCGGCGCCCGCCGCCTGAGCCGCGCATCGGCCACGAAGTGCCCGCGCTTCACCAGCATGCGGTAGAGCAGCGCGACGTTGACGGTGGAGGCGATGGCCGTGGCGAGCGGCGGCCCCATGTGCTCCAGCGGCACGATCAGGGCAAGGTTGCCCACCAGGTTCACCACCATGGAAATCGTCGCATAGCGCACCGGGGTCTTCGTATCCTGCCGCGCATAGAAGCCCGGCGTCAGCACCTTGACGAGGATGTAGCTCGGCAGGCCGATGGAAAAGGCGGCCAGCGCCTGCGCGGTGTAGTGCGTGTCGAGCGCGGTAAAGCGGCCATAGCCGAACAGCGCCGCGGCAATCGGCTCCCCCGCGATGACGAGGGCGACCGTTGCGGGCAGGGTGAGCAGCAGGGCCAGCTCCATCCCGCGGTTCTGCGTCTCCATCGCCGCGGCCTCCTCGCCGCCGCCCAGCTGGCGCGAGATGGTGGGCAGGAGCACCGTGCCAAGGCCGATGCCGATCAGCCCCAGCGGCAGCTGGTTCAGCCGGTCGGCCATGTAGATGTAGGTGACCGAGCCATGGGCCAGCAGCGATGCGGCCAGCGCGGTCGAGATGACGAGGTTGATCTGCACCGCTCCAGCGCCCGCGGCCGCCGGCCAGATCAGCGCCATCAGCCGCTTGACCTCGGGATTGAGCCGCGGCCGCCGCAGCTTCAGGCTCACCCCGTTAACGCGGCAGGCCCAGGCCAGCCAGATCAGCTGCAACAGGCCCGAGACGGAGACGGCGATCGCCTGGTTGCGCGCCGTCACCAGTGGGTCGGTGTTATGGAAGAACAGCAGCGCGGCGATCAGCGTCAGGTTGAGCAGGATCGGTGCCGCCGCATTCACCCAGAACTTGTGCAGCGAATTGAGGATGCCGCCGAACAGCGACACCAGGCTGATCAGCATCAGGTAGGGAATGGTGATCCGGGAAAGCTGGACGGCAAAGGCGAACTGGTCGTGGCTGACCCCGTTGAACTTGCCGGACAGGGCGAAGGTCACCGGCCAGGCGAAGATCTCCAGAAGGATGGTCATTACCAGCAGCACTGGCAGCAGCACGGACAGGGCCTGCTCGGAAAAGTCCAGCCCGTCCCTCAGCCCCTTGCCCTCGGGATCGGCAACCTTCTGGTTGAACATCGGGATGAAGGCCGAGGCGAAGGCCCCTTCGGCGAACAGCGCCCGGAACATGTTCGGCAGGCGGAAGGCGACGAGGAAGGCGTCCGAGGCGAAGCTCGCGCCGATGAACCGGGCGAACAGGCTGTCGCGCACCAGGCCGAGCACGCGGCTGGCCAGGGTCAGCCCGCCGATCGTGCCCGTTGCCTTCAGCAGGTTCATCCGGCCATCCTCATGCGCGGCCACCTCCAAGGGCGGCCGATCCCACGCCACACCCGGGACCCCACCCGGTCAGGATCCGCCCGGGTCCAGCCTGTCGCAGGCCGGGCAAAGGCTCAGGCGTTGCCAGCAGGCTCCGCCTCGGCCGTCTGCGCCGCCTGGGCCAGCTGCTGCAGGTAGAGCCCGTTGAAGTCGATCGGCTCCAGCAGGACCGGCGGATAGCCGGCGTCGCGGACCGCGTCGGCCAGGATGCGGCGGGCGAAGGGGAACAGGATGCGCGGCGCCTCGCCATAGATGAAGGCGTGCTCCTGCTCCGGAGCCAGGCCGCGCATGCCGACCAGCCCGGCATAGGCCAGCTCGATGATATAGGCCGTGCCCTGCTGGGCCTTGGCGGTCATGTTGATCTTGAGCTCGACCTCGTGGATCTCGCCATCGACGCGCACCGACTGGATGTTGAACTGCACGTCGAGCTGCGGCCCTTCCGGCCACTGGTAGGACTGCGGCGCGTTCGGGTTCTCGACTGAAAGATCCTTCACGTACTGCGAGATGATGCCCGCGGCCGGACCGGAATCCTCACCGTTCGGGGCAGGGCTGTCGAGCTTGAGGTCGGATATGACATTGCCTTCGTCGGCCATGGAAAAAGTCCTGTTGGGGCGCCCGCCCGGCGGATCGGGCCGGGGCTTGGCGCAATGGATCGAGCGCGCCTAGCATTCCGTGCCGCCACCGGCAACGCCCGCATTGGCGTAGGCGGCAGTTCGCTCTGGGAATGCGCGCTGCGTGACGGGGCGGGCCGCAACCGGCCGGGACAGGGGGGCGTCACCCCGGCAGGGGGCTACTCCGCAGCCTCGCGCATGGGAGTCAGCTCTGGCGTGTAGCTGTCCCGGCCCGAACGCAGCACGGTGCCCTTGCGCTCACCCACGATCGTCCCGCCTTCGATGAACAGTTCGCCGTTCACCACCACGGCCTCGATGCCGATCGCATCGGAATAGAGGCGGCCATGCTCGGTCGTGCCCGGCAGGTCATAGCGCATGTAGGCGGGGCCGCAGGCGACCCTGGCGGGGTCGAACACGACCACGTCGGCATGAGCGCCCTCGCGCAGCTCGCCGCGGTCGCGCAGCCCGAAGTGGTGCGCGATGCGCTGGGTAATGCGGTGCACCACCTGCTCCAGCGGCATGAGCCCGTGGGTGCGGCACTTTTCCAGCACCTTCGTGGAGAAGGCATAGGTGTCGATCATATCCATGTGGGCCCCCGCGTCGGAGCCGCCGATCAGGGCGAATTCGTCCTGCATCAGCTTGCCGCGCAGCACATAGGCCTCGTCCGTCTCGAAGCCGTCCATCCGGAACGAGGTGGCCAGATCGTCGGCGAGGGCGATGTCGAGCATGGCGTCAAGCGGATCGATCCCCAGCTCGGCCGCCGCCTCACCTACGGTGCGGCCGGAAAAGCGCGCATATTGCGGCGACCTGGCCTCGGCGATCACCAGCTTGCCCCACTGCGTGAAGTTGCGCATCTGCTCGGTCGCGCTGTCCGCTCCTTCGCGCAGCACCTGCCGGTAAGCGGGATCGCGCAGCCGCTCCATCCGTGCCTCGAGCGGCATCTGGAACAGCTCGGCCCAACCCGGCAGGGAATCGAAGACGAACCCGCTGATGAGGTTGATCCGCACGGTCGCCCCTTCGGGCAGGGTCAGTGCAACGACCTTGGCCCCGCGGCGCGCCGCCTCGCGGCCGACGCCCAGCTGCCGGTCGATCCGCGCCATGTCGTCGTCTGCAAGGCCGGTCACCACGAGCAGGTTCCAGTTCACCGGCCGTTGCCCCGCCAGCGAGAAGTCCACCAGAAGGTCCACGGTCTCCTGCCGGAAGGCAAGGTCGGGCAGCAGTTCGAGCGAGGTTCCCTCGAAGTCCTTCACCACCGAACCCAGTTCGAGGATCTCCTCGCGGCTGGCATGGCGCGAGGGCACCGGCCGGCCGTCGCCGTCGTTGTGGCTTGGCGCGGTCGAGGTGGAGAATCCCATGGCCCCGGCGGCAAGCGCCTGCGCCACTTCGCCTTTCATCTGGGCAATGTCCTCGGCAGTCGCCGTCTCGCCCACGGCGCGCGGCCCCATAACCAGCCTCCGCACGGCCGAATGCCCGACCATGAACCCCGCGTTGATGCCCAGCGTCCCGTCAAGTCGGTCCAGGAACTCTCCAAAGCTCGACCAGTCCCACGGCAGGGCGGCGGAGAGAGTCTCTTTCGGCATGCCTTCGACGCGGGCCAACATTGGCAGCAGGTATCCGGCGGACTCGCGTGACAGTGGAGCAATGGAAAAGCCGCAGTTGCCGGCCAGGACGGTCGTCACCCCGTGGTAGCAGGAGGGGGTCAGGTCAGGGTCCCAGAAGCACTGCGGATCGTAATGGGTGTGCGCGTCGATGAAGCCCGGCGCCACCACAAGGCCGGTCGCGTCGATCGTGCGCCGCGCCTCCTCTGCCACTTCGCCCACGGCAACGATCCGCCCGTCGCGCACCCCGACGGACCCTTCAAAGCCCTTGCGCCCCGTGCCGTCGACGATGGTTCCCCCGGTGATCTTGAGGTCCAGCATGGCATCTTCTCCTGAGGCGGACCGCGCCCTGTTTCGCATTGGACTCGTTGTCTTGTCCTGCCCTTGTTGCACGGCCGGGGGGAAAATCCACGTCAAATTTCCTGCAGCCCGCCTTGCCGATCTGCCGTCTTCGATCCGGGCGCTTCACCACCGGCCCCAGCGTTGTTGCAATGCATCGCTCCGGCGCAAAAAAGGCACGGGGGCGGCACTCATGCGTTGTTCATTTGTCAAGCGTACCTATCTGAGGCACACTACGTGCCAAGGCCGTACGCGGCCCTTAGTGAAAGTCCCCGATGTGACCGTCGAAGTCGTCATCCTCGCCCTGATCGCCGCCTTCCTCGGGCTGCGCCTCTATTCCGTTCTCGGCTGCCGGGCCGAGCATGAGGAGGAGACGATCCAGGGCCGGATCGAACCGCGCGAATCCGCGAACGGGGGCACCGCCCGCAACGTGCTTCCCCGGCCCGCCGATGCGGCGCAGCAGCGGCCGGTCCAGCCGGTCCGCCGTGAGCTGCCGGGCGTGCTTCCGGTGGCAGAGCGGGGCCTGCGCGATATCGCCGCCGTCGATCGCAGCTTCGATGCGCTGCTGTTCCTCCAGGGCGCCCGCGGCGCCTACCGCATGGTGCTCGAAGCCTTCTGGAAGGGCGATCGGGACCAGCTCGCTCAATTGTGCGACCGCGATGTCTACGAAGGCTTCGTCTCGGCGATCGCCGCGCGTGAGGCCGCCGGCGAAACGCTCGACAACCGGCTCGTCCGGATCGAGGACGTGGCCATCGTCGATGCCTCGCTCGAGGGCACCGTTGCCCGCGTCACCGTCCGCTTCACCGCCGACATCGCCGCCGTCACCCGCAACGCGGCCGGCACCGTGGTCGCCGGTTCGCTGAACGACGCGGTGGAGGCAAAGGACTTGTGGACCTTCCGCCGCGATACGACCGCCGCTGGTCCGGACTGGCTGCTCGACGAAACCGACGAGGCCTGAGCCGGCGATGAGGGGGAGGGACGAGCGCCAGCGCGCTTCGCTGCGGCGCGCGCCGGGCCTGTTTTTGCCACTCCTCCTTGCCGCCTGCACGGTGATCCCCCACGCGCCACCGCCGACCGGCTACCCGGCCCGCCCGGCGCCGCCGCCCGGCGCCGCTCCGGCACCGGTGCCGGTCCCTCCGCCGCCCGCCGCAACCGCCATCACGCTCGGGGTCAGGCCTGGCCCGTCGGTGGAAAGCCTGCGCCTGTCCGATGCGCGCGCCACGGCGGCGCTGCGCTCCTTCGCCGAATCCTGCCGCTCCCTGCTGGTCCGCACCGACCAGAGCGGGCTGACCCGCGCGGCGGACTGGCAGCCGGCCTGCGCCGCCGCCCCCTCGTGGCCGGCTGATCGCGCCACGTCCTTCTTCGCACAGTATTTCGAAACGGCCCGCGTCGGCTCCGGCCAGGCCTACGTCACTGGATATTATGAGCCGGAAATCGCCGGTGTCCGCCTGCGCCAGCCCGGCTTCGACGTTCCGGTCTATGCCGTCCCGCCCGATCTCGTCCGCGCCTGGCCGGCCGAAACCCCGCCCGAACAGCGCGTCGGCCAGCCACCCGCAGGCCGGTTCGATCAGACCGGGCAATTCGTCCAGTATTATGACCGTGCCCAGATCGAGGACGGCGCCCTTGGCGGCAAGGGGCTGGAGATCGGCTGGGCTGCCGATCCGGTCGAGTTCTTCTTCCTCCAGATCCAGGGCTCCGGGCGGCTGCTGGCGCCCGATGGCACGGTCACGCGGATCGGCTTTGCCGGGCAGAACGGCCTGCCCTACACGCCCATCGGCCAGCTGATGCGCGACAAGGGGCTGATCGGCACCGCTCCGGGGCAGTATGCTGGTTCCATGCAGGGCATGATGGCCTACCTGCGCGAACATCCCGAGGACGGCTGGGCTATGATGCGGGCCAATCGGGCCTATGTCTTCTTTCGCGTGCTGACGGGCGACGGGCCGGTTGGCGCGATGAACGTGCCGGTGCGGGGCAAGGTGACTCTTGCCGCAGACCCGCTGTTCGTTCCGCTCGGCGCACCCGTCTGGCTATCCACCGACCGGGCCGACGTTGGCGGGCTCTGGGTGGCACAAGACACCGGCGGCGCGATCAAGGGCGCCAACCGGTTTGATTCCTTCTGGGGCGCCGGGCAGGCGGCCCGCACCACCGCCGGGGGGATGGCCGCCAAGGGCGAGGCCCTCCTGCTCCTGCCGCGCGGCGCGATCGCCCGCCTGGCCGGGACCGGAGCGGCCGGCGCCGCCGCCCGCAAATGAGTCGCCCGCCTCGCGGCCTCAGCGCCGAAGAGGCGGCGCTCTGGCAAAAGGTCGCCGCCACCGTAAAGCCGCTGCGCCATCCTCCCCCCACGGGGGAGCGGGACCATGCGAAGCATGGTGGAGGGGCACCCTCGGCATCTTTCCCACCGCTCGACAGCACACCACCCCGCAACATCCGCGGCCGTATACCGCCGCCACCCCCGCCTCCGCCCGACCGGCCCGCTCCCCCGCGCGCCCTCGACCGCCACGGCCTTGACTCCAGCTGGGAGCGCAAGCTCGCCAAGGCCGCCGTCGTCCCCGATTTCACGCTGGACCTCCACGGCCATTCGCTTGAAGCCGCCCACGGCCGGCTCGACCATGGGCTGACCCAGGCGCTTTCCCACGGCGCGCGGCTGATCCTCCTCGTCACCGGCAAGCCGCGCCCGTCCGACGATCACGGTCATCGCGATTTCGGGGGGCGCGGAGAGAGGCGCGGCGCCATCCGCGCCAAGGTGCTGGACTGGCTCGCCGCCGGCCCCCACGCCAGCCGAATTGCCGCCGTCCGCCAGGCCCATCCGCGCCACGGCGGGGCAGGGGCGCTCTACATCGTGCTGAAACGGCCGCGCTGAACCGGCCTGCCCGGCCGCATTTTCCTGCATCGCGCGGCTGTGCCATGGTGGCCGCTGCTCATTGACACGTTCAACCCTCGCAGAAGGATGGTTTCACGCGGGGCGCTCCCGCTGCGCGGCTTTTCCATTTGATTGAAGCGCGGCTTCGCCGCCGGCGCGGGACAATCCCTGCGTCCCGCCTTCCGCCTCTCCGTCTCGCGCTCAGGCCGCTTCCGTCACCTGCTCCTCGGCAGGCAGGCGGATCAGGTAATCGAACGCGGAAAGCCCGGCCGTGGCGCCCGCGCCCATCGAGATCACGATCTGCTTGTAGGGCACGGTCGTCGCATCGCCCGCCGCGAAGACGCCCGGCACGCTGGTCTCGCCGCGCGCATCGATCTCGATCTCGCCGCGCGGCGAAAGGGCGACCGTGTCCTTCAGCCACTCGCTGTTCGGCACGAGCCCGATCTGGACGAAGATGCCCTCCAGCTCGATGCGGTGCTCGGCATCGGTCGTGCGGTCCCTGTAGACCAGCCCGCCCACCTTGCTGCCATCGCCCAGCACCTCGGTCGTCAGCGCGGAGGTGATGATCGTCACGTTCGCCAGGCTGCGCAGCTTGGCCTGCAGTACGGCGTCGGCGCGCAACTGGGGATCGAACTCGATCAACGTCACGTGGGACACGATCCCGGCCAGGTCGATCGCGGCTTCCACGCCGGAATTGCCGCCGCCGATCACCGCCACGCGCTTGCCCTTGAACAGCGGGCCGTCGCAGTGCGGGCAATAGGCCACGCCCTTGGCCTTGTACTCCGCCTCGCCAGGCACGTTCATGTTGCGCCAGCGCGCCCCGGTCGAAAGGATCACCGTGCGGGCGCGCAGGCTGGCGCCGCTCGCCAGCACAACCTCGTGCAGCCCGCCCGGCCGCGCCGCCGGAACCAGCCGCTCGGCACGCTGCAGGTTCATGATGTCGACGTCGTATTCCTTGACGTGGTTCTCAAGCGCCGCTGCCAGCTTCGGGCCTTCGGTGTAGGACACCGAGATGAAGTTCTCGATGCCCATCGTGTCCATCACCTGCCCGCCGAACCGTTCGGCCGCGATCCCGGTGCGGATGCCCTTGCGGGCAGTGTAGATCGCCGCTGCGGCGCCGGCTGGGCCGCCACCGATGACGAGCACCTCGAAGGCATCCTTTTCGGCCAGGGCCGAGGCCGTGCGCTTCGCCGCGCCGGTGTCGAGCTTGGCGAGGATCTCCTCCACGCTCATCTTGCCCGAACCCCACATTGCGCCGTCGAGGAACACCGCCGGCACGGCCATGACGCCGCGTCCCTCGACCTCCATCTTGTAGGCGCCGCCCTCGATCAAGGTGGCAGAGACGCGGGGATTGTTGAGCGCCATCAGGGTCAGCGCCTGCACCACGTCCGGGCAGTTGTGGCACGAGAGCGAGAAGTACATCTCGAACGCATAGTCGCCCGGCAGGTCGCGAATCTGCTGCAGCACCGCCTCGTCCACCTTAGGCGGGTGGCCACCGGCCCAGAGCAGGGCCAGCACCAGCGAGGTGAACTCGTGGCCCAGCGGCAGGCCGGCGAAGCGCACCTTCAGCTCCGGCGCAGCGGCGCGGCGGATCTCGAAGCTCGGCCGCCGCGCGTCGGCGCCGTCGAACCGCGCCGAAACCTTGTCGGACAGGCCGGCGATGGTGTTCAGCAGGTCGCGCGTCTCGGCGGACTTCGCGTCCTCGCCCAGCGAGGCGATCAGTTCGATCGGCTCGCGCAGCATGGCGAGATACTGCTTCAGCTGTTCGGTGGTGGCGGCATCGAGCATGGCAAAAGGTCCTTTCTTCTCCCCGCGCCAACGATCGGCAAGGGGAGGTACCAGCCGCGCTGCGGCTGACGGAGGGGGTTATCGGTTGAGTACGAGACTGAGGGCTGCGCTTGACCGTGAAACCCCCTCCACCACCGTTCCGGTGGTGCTCCTCCCCCCGAAAGGGGAGGAGTCCGGGGGATCAGATCTTGCCGACGAGGTCGATCGACGGGGCAAGGGTTTCGCTGCCCTCTTCCCACTTGGCCGGGCAGACCTGGCCGGGGTGTTCCTGCCAGTACTTGGCGGCCTTGATCTTGCGGACCAGCTCGGCAGCGTTGCGGCCGACGCCTTCCGGGGTCACCTCGACCAGCTGCAGCACGCCCGACGGATCGGTCACGAAGGTGCCGCGGTCGGCCAGGCCCACGCCATCGCGCAGGTTGTTGAAGGCGTTGCTCAGCACGTGGTTCTGGTCGCCGACCATGTGGTACTTGATCTTGCTGATCGCCGGCGAAGTATCGTGCCAGGCCTTGTGGCTGAAGTGCGTGTCGGTCGAAACCGCAAACACCTCGACGCCCATGCCCTGAAGCTCGGCGTACTTGTCGGCCAGGTCCTCAAGCTCGGTCGGGCAGACGAAGGTGAAGTCCGCCGGATAGAAGAAGAACACCGCCCACTTGCCGAGCACGTCCTTCTCGGTGATGTCGACGAACTTCCCGTCCTTGAACGAGGTTGCCGAAAACGGCTGCAGCTGGCTGCCGATGATACCCATGAAAACTCTCCTGTTGTGGTGAAGCTTCAACACCGCAACGGGAGATAGGCCGGGGCCGGCGATTCCCGAAACCGAGAATCCCGATTAATTCGATTTGTTAGTTCGATCAGCGGCCGGATGATCGCTTTTGTCGATTAGTTGCGATTGGCTCGCAAGAGCTCACCCGCACTGTCCGCGGTGCAGCAGCTTATGGTCGGCAAGGACGAGCGCCATCATCGCCTCGACCACCGGTACTCCGCGGATGCCGACGCAGGGATCGTGGCGGCCCTTGGTGAACATCTCGGTCGCCTCGCCCTCGCGGGTGATGGTCTGCTGCGGGGTCAGGATCGAACTGGTCGGCTTGAACGCCACGCGCAGTCGGATCGGCTGGCCGGTCGCGATCCCGCCGGCAATGCCACCGGCGTGGTTGGCGAGGAACTGCGGCCCGCTCTCGCCGGGGCGCATCGGGTCGGCATTCTGTTCGCCGGTAAGGCGCGCGGCGGCGAACCCGTCGCCGATCTCCACGCCCTTGACCGCGTTGACCCCCATCATCGCGGCGGCAAGATCGGCATCGAGCTTGGCATAGAGCGGGGCGCCCCAGCCGGCCGGCACGCCACTCGCCTCGCATTCGACCACGGCGCCGACCGAGCTGCCCGCCCGGCGCGCATCGTCAACGATCCGCTCCCACCGTGCCGCCGCCTCGGCATCGGGGCAGAAGAACGGGTTGCGGCCGATCTCGGCAAGGTCGAAATTATCCTCATCGACGGCATCGCCGCCGATCTCGGAAACCCAGGCGCGGATCGAAACCTCCGGCACGACCAGCCGCGCCACGGCTCCGGCCGCCACCCGCGCCGCCGTTTCCCGCGCGCTGGACCGGCCGCCGCCGCGGTAGTCGCGAAAGCCATACTTGGCGTCGTAGGCATAGTCCGCATGGCCCGGGCGATAGGCGAGGGCGACGTCGGAATAGTCCTTCGAACGCTGGTCCACGTTCTCGATCATCAGGCTGATCGGAGTTCCGGTGGTCCGCCCTTCAAACAGGCCGGACAGGATCCGCACCTGGTCGGGCTCCTGCCGCTGGGTGGTGAATTTCGATTGTCCGGGGCGGCGCGCGTCGAGGAAAGGCTGGATGTCCGCCTCGCTCAGCGCCAGGCCCGGCGGGCAGCCGTCCACCACGGCGCCAAGCGCCGGTCCGTGGCTTTCGCCCCAGGTGGTGAAACGGAACATGCGGCCGAAGCTGTTGACGCTCATGCCCTGCGCTTTTGCGCGGATCGGGGCATTTGTCCATGCCCCAGCCTCGGACCGGTCAGATCCAGCGCTGCCGGATCAGCTGCACGTCGTGGAGTTCGGGCCGCTTGCTCAGCTGGCGCAGCTTCTTCTCCGCCCGCTCGCGATTGTCCGATTCGAAGGCGAAGATATCGCCAAGGTTGTCGCGCGCGATCACCCGGAATCGCTTGGGCGTCTCCTTGCTCATCCCCCGGCTCTGGGAAAATACCCATCCGATTGCAAGGCGTTCGTTACCGCCTGTCCCGCTTTGGCGCGCACCTTGCGGCGCAGGGTCCATCGGCTAGAAGGGCGCCGCGCACAACGGGAGAGGCGAAATGGCAGTGGTGGTCTACGGCATTCCGAACTGCGATACGGTGAAGAAGGCCCGCGCCTGGCTCGATGCGCGGGGGGTTGCCTACACCTTCCACGATTACAAGAAGCAGGGCGCCGATCCGGCCAAGCTCGCGGAATGGCAGCGGCAGGCCGGGTGGGAGAAGGTCATCAACCGCGCCGGCCCCACCTTCCGCAAGCTGCCCGAGGCGGACCGCGAGGGGCTGGACGCCGCCCGGGCCGTGGCCCTGATGGTCGCCAACACCAGCTGCATCAAGCGGCCCATCGTCGAACGTCCCGGCGGGCTGCTGGTGGGCTTCAAGGAGCCGGAGTGGGCAGCCGCATTCGGCTGAGCCTGCCGCGCGCGCGCGGAACGCGCGGGGGAGGGGAGCTTCCCCCGGTTGACCCGTCGCCCGGCTCCAATTAACTGCGCAGTTAAATGCCTGCCGCCAAGCCCCGTCCCCAACCCGATGCCGCACCCGACGCGCCGACCCAGCTGCTCGATGCGGCCAGCGAGATCATGCGGCAGGGCGATATCGACGATGTGTCGCTGTCCGAGCTGGCCCGCCGCTCCGGCCTCAACTCGGCGCTGGTAAAGTACTATTTCGGCAACAAGGCCGGGCTGCTGCGTGCGCTGATCGATCGCGAATGGTCGGTCCGCGTCCGCTCGGTCGAGGCGCTGCTGGCCAAGGACGTCGATCCCGAAACCAAGCTGCGCATCCACATGGTCGGCGTGGTCGACAACTTCTTCCGCCAGCCCTACACGCACCGCCTCCTGATGCGCATGATCCGCGAGAGCGAGCCGGCCGAGGGCCGCCGCCTTGCCGAGAGCTACCTCAAGCCGATGTTCGCCGCCTACGAGGCGCTGATCGGCGAGGGGGTGGCCGCCGGCGTCTTCCGCCCGGTCGATCCGCAGCTGTTCTACTTCACCGTGATCGGCGCGGCGGACCGCTTCTTCACCGCCCAGATTGCCCTGCGCTACTGTTCGGGGACCGAGGTTCTCGACGAGGGCCTGCGCCAGCGCTACCGCGACCACCTCGACCAGTTCGTCGTCGCCGGAATTCTGGTGTAAAGGCCCAGAGGGAGGACAAGGCATGGCGCAGTGGCACATCGGCGTGATCGGCGGCTCGGGCCTGCACGAAGGGCTCGAACTGGAAGACGCGCAGGAGATTGCCGTCGCCTCGCCCTTCGGCGAACCGTCCGGCCCGGTCACCACCGGGCGGATCGGGGCGGTGCGCTTCACCTTCCTCGCCCGCCACGGCGCCGGCCACCGCCTGCCGCCCGGCGCCATCAACTACCGCGCCAACGTGGATGTGCTGAAGCGCTGCGGGGTGACCGACCTGCTTGCCATCTCGGCCATCGGTTCGCTCCGGGAAACCTACGCTCCCGGGCAGTTCGTCGCCGTGGACCAGCTGATCGACCGCACGCAGGGCCGGGCAGGATCGTTTTTCGGCGAAGGTCTCGTCGCCCACGTCAGCCTCGCCGATCCGGTCTGTCCGCGCCTGTCCGCCCTTGCCGCCACCGCCGCGCGCGACGCCGGGGCAGTGGTTCACGCCGGCGGCTGCTATGTCGCGATCGAAGGGCCGCAGTTCTCCACCCGCGCCGAAAGCCGGATGTACCAGGCCTGGGGCGGCGACGTCATCGGCATGACCGCACTGCCCGAAGCCCGCCTCGCCCGCGAGGCCGAGCTGCCCTACGCGCTCCTCGCCATGGTGACCGACTACGACTGCTGGCGCGAAGGCGCGGCGGTCGAGGCGGCCGAGGTCTTCGCGGTGATGAAGGCCAATGCCACAGTCGCCCGCAACGCCGTCAAACACCTCGTCGCCCTGCTGCCCGCAGAGCGTGAGCCAAGCCCTATCGACACGGCCCTCGACAGCGCCTTCGCCACGGCTCCCGCCGCCCGCGACCGGCGGCTGGTGGCCATGCTGGACGCCGTGGCAGGGCGAGCGCTGGGGCGGTAGCGGCCCTCGCACTGCCCGTCATCCCGGTCCTTCGACACGCTCAGGATGACCCGGGTCCCACTTCCCCGACAGACCGGCCGCACCACAACAAAAAGGCCGGCCCCGCTCGCGCGAGGCCGGCCTTTTTTGCTGCATCCAGCCCTACTTGTTCTGGTGCGAGAAGGCGTCCGCGATTGAGCAGCCGGCGGGGCCGAGGATCACGATGAACAGCACCGGCAGGATGAACAGGATCAGCGGCACAGTCATGATGGCCGGCAGGCGCGCGGCCTTTTCCTCGGCGCGCATCATCCGCTCGTTGCGGAATTCGGCCGACAGCACGCGCAGCGCCGAGGCAAGCGGGGTGCCATAGCGTTCGGTCTGGATCATCGTGGTGACGACCCCGCGCACGGCTTCCAGGTTCACCCGGTAGGCCAGGTTCTCGAAGGCCATGCGGCGCTCGGTCAGGAACGACAGCTCGATCGCGGTCAGCGTCAGCTCGTCGCCGAGCTCCGGATAGGCCCGGCCCAGTTCCTTCGCCACGCGACCGAAGGCGGCGTCGACGGTAAGGCCCGCCTCGGCGCAGATCACCATCAGGTCAAGCGCATCCGGCAGGCCCTTGCGGATTGCGTCGGTGCGCTTGGAGGCGATGTTGTTGATGTAGAGTTCGGGCGCCTTGTACCCTAGGATCACCGCGCCCGCGAAGCCGGCGAAGCGCTTGAAGCTCGACCATTCGGGGAACATGTTGCTCCAGTAGAACAGCCCCGCCGCGATCAGGCCCAGCACGATCGGCAGGACCATGCGCGCGAAGATGACAGCAACTGCCCATTCCTTCTTGCGGATGCCCGCGAAGGCCAGTTTCTGCTGGATGTCGTGGATCTGGCTGTCCTGCAGCACCTTGAGGGTGGACAGCAGGTCCTTGATCCGGTCAGCGGTCTGGTTCTTGCGGACAAGACTCTGGCGGCGGCGCGCGCCGGTGCCGACGATGCCGGCCTTCAGCTGCTCGCGCCGTTCGTTCAGCGCCTTGACGCGCTTGATCATCGGGTCGCGCACCGTGATCGCGGCATAGATCGCCAGGATCACGGCCAGCGCGGCGACGCCGGCCAGGATCGATCCGATCCAGATGACGTCTACGCCAAGGAGGGTAGGGTGTTTGTCTGCCAACACGGTTCAAAACCCTCCGTCAGATCTCGAAGCTGACCATCTTGGCCATGATGAAGGCGCCGATGGACATCCAGATGAGGCCGAACATGCCTGCGACCATCAGCCGCTCGTCAATGAAGAACTTGCCGATGTAGCCCGGGTTGATCCACCAGATCAGGGTGAACACCACGAAGGGCAGGGCACCGACGATATAGGCCGAGGCCTTGGATTCCGAGCTCATCGCGCGGATCTTCAGCTTCATCTGCGCGCGCTTGCGCAGCACGTCGGCCAGGTTCGACAGCGTCTCTGCCAGGTTGCCGCCGGTCTCGCGCTGGATCGCCAGGGTGATGCAGAAGAACTGGAACTCGGGCGTGCCCAGCCGGTCGGCGGTCTCCTGGAGGGCGTCCTCCATGGTCTTGCCGATGCGGATGCGCTCGGTCACCAGCTTGAACTCCTCGCCCACCGGGCCCGGAACCTCGCTGGAAACGATGCCCAGCGTCTCGGTCACCGGCAGGCCCGAACGCAAGCCGCGCACGAGCAGCTCGATCGCGTCGGGGAACTTGGAGTTGAAGGAGTTGGTCCGCCGCTTGATGAAGAAGTTCACCAGCATGTGCGGCAGGCCAAGGCCGATCACCACGCCGACCAGCAGCGATGCAACCGGGATGCCGCTCTTCATGTAGGCGATGAAGGCGATGAACAGGGCAAGGCCGAGCGATCCGTATAGATACTGGTTCAGCGACCAGTTCATGCCCGTCCGGTGCAGACGCAGGGCCAAGGCCTCCATCCGCGAGCCTGAGCCAGCCAGCTTGTGCTGGGTCGGCTTGCGGGCGGCGACCGCCTTCTTCAGCTGGGCTTCGACCTTGTCGGTTGCGTTTTCCGAATGGCGGAAACGCAGCGCCTGGAGCCGGCGGGCGGCCTCCTTGGCCGGGTTCGGGCCCATGAACGCGCCGAAGCCCATCGCCAGGACGGCCGCGCCGCCCGTTGCGACAACCATCAATTGCAGCGTGTTCATCGGCGCATCTCCGCCCGTTCATCCGGTCGAGGTGCCGTGCCGGAAAGCGTCCGTGGCGCGGCGTCGTACATGGTCGCCCGTCCGCTCACGCCGGAGCCTTTGCGGCGTCCTTCTTGGCAAGCAGGCCCTTGATGTCCAGCTTGCCCAGCAGCGACACCGGCTTCTTGCCCTTGACCGGCGCGTCCTCGGCATCGCTGACGCCCATGATGGCGGACGCGATGTCGCGGACCACGCTGCCGCTCTTGGCCGCGGGGTTGGCTTCGGCGAAGGTCTGGCCCAGCTTGGCCGCATTGGTCACGCCCTTGAGGTCGTAAGGGATCGTGAAGTTCACCTTGCGCTCGATCGAGGCCTCGAAGTCGGCCTTGCTGATCTCCTGCGTGGCGGTCTGCACCTTGTTGGCGACCACGAAGGTCTGCACGTGGGCCGCGTTCGCCTTCAGCCACGACAGGATGCGGATCGCATCGCGCGCCGAGGCGAGAGTGTATTCGGCCGCCAGCACCACGCAGTTCACGTCCGCCAGCAGGTGGGGGAAGTTGATCAGCATGTTGCGCGGCAGGTCGATGACCGTCATCTCGAAGGCTTGGCGGAACTCCTCCTCCAGCTGCACGAAGGCGGAGCCGTCGGTCATCAGCGGGGAGTTGATCGGTGCCTCGGCGGAGAGGATCGAGAGATGGTCGTTCGCGCGGATCATCGCACGCTCGATGAACAGCCCGTCGATGCGGCTCGGGTTCTCGATCGCGTCGGTAAGGCCCCGGCCCGGCTCGAGATCGAGCGTCAGGGCGCCCGTCCCGAAGTGGACGTCAAGGTCGAGCAGCGCGGTAGGCTTCTCGTGGTCCGTGGCGAACAGCCAGGCCAGCGAGGTCGCCAGCATCGAAGCGCCGACGCCGCCGCGCGCACCGACCACCGCGGTCGAGATGTGGCGCTTGGCAGTGGCCGCATCGTGGGCGCGCGGAGCGGTGAAGATCGCTTGCGCCTGGATCAGCGCATCGCGCACCTGGCCGGCCGTCAGCGGCTTCAGCAGATAGTCCTGGATGCCGCTCGCCACGAGGTCGCGGTAGAGCCGCACGTCGTTGACCTGGCCCACCGCGATGACCACCGTGCCGGGCTCGCAGACCTCGGCCAGGGCGTTGATGTCGTTCAGCGGATCGCCGCTTTCCGACAGGTCGACCATCAGGATGTTCGGGCTCGCCGTGATCGACAGCGACTGGACCGCATTCCTCAGGCCACCCTTGTGGCACTTTTCCGGCTGCCAGCCCATTTCGACCACGACCGGGCGCAGCGCGTCCAGCGCGGCGTCGTCGCAGATGAAGGCGGCGAAGGGATCTCGGTTGCCGGGCATCCCGGCTTTCCACGGCGCGCTCATGCTCAGTTACCCCCGGTGCTCTGCTTGGTCGTCTCGCCGGCCTTGGCCGATTTCTCGCGGAACGCGTCGATCGCCTTGGTCGACGTCATCAGCACGGTCTCGCCCGATCCCGTGGCACCCTTGATCAGGTGCTGCGGGTCGGCAACCATGGCGGCAAGGTTGCTGTTGACGGCGCAGCCGAAGCCGTGGCTCGTCGCATTGGCGAAGTTCGCGTCCGAATTGTCGCGCCAGTCCGGGCAGCCCGGAACCGTTGCCGTGGCGCGGACCACGACCACGCGGGCCGTGCCGGCATTGACATAGCCCTGGGTCACCGGGGCGCCCTCGCTGAGGAGAATGCCGTACTTGCCGGCAACCGCGGCGATGGCGTCGCGCGTGGGGCCGCTGGCCAGCGGATCGTCGATGTACAGGCGGTCGCCGTACTTGAGGTTCATCGCATCGAACCAGGCGGCAAGGCGCCGCTGCTCGGGCAGCGAGAGGCCGCTCGGGCCGGTCGCCACGTCGAACACATAGTTGGTCTTCTCGACGACCGGCTGGTGCACGCTTTCCAGCGAGCGGTTGCCGGCCATGCCGCCGCAGCCCGACAGGGCCAGCGCGGCGGAGAGGGCGATGGCGCCGGAAACGAGGTTCCGGTGGCGAAGCAGGGTCATGCGCATCGTGTTCACCTCTCTCACTTCAGGCTGAAGCCGGGCTGGGCGCCGGCATCGGACTTGCCCTTGGCGGCCTTGGCCGGGGCAGCGGCAAGCTCCGCGGCCGACGGGGCAGGCGCCGCGGCGCCGATCTGCGGGGCGGGCGGGGTGGTCTGCTGGCTGGGCGCCGCTTCGCGGGGGCGCTGCGACTGGGCGCCGGACTTGCCGTCGCTCTGCATGTTGCCGAAGATCCGCTGGACGTCGTTCGGCGCCTGATAGCCGTCGGTCGGCAGCTTGATCTGGCTCGCGTCGACCGGCTGGACCAGGTAGGGCGTGACCACGATCACCAGCTCGGTCTCGCCGCGCTGGAACCCGGTGGAGCGGAACAGGGCGCCCAGGATCGGGATATCGCCCGCGCCCGGCAGCTTCTGCACCGTATTGGTCGTGGAGTTCTTGAGCAGGCCGGCGATCATGAAGCTCTGGCCCGAACCCAGCTCCACCGTCGTCTCCGCACGGCGGGTGACGATGGTGGGGACGTCGAAACCGTTCTGGCGGATCGTCTGGCCCAGTTCCGACACCTCGGGCCGGACGCGGATGGAAATCCGTCCATTGGCCAGCACGGTCGGCGTGTAGCTCAGCGAGACGCCGTACTTCTTGTATTCGATCGAGGTCGCCCCAAGCCCCTGGCTCGACGGGATCGGGAACTCGCCGCCCGCCAGGAACTCGGCCGTCTCGCCCGAGATCGCGGTGAGGTTCGGCTGGGCCAGCGTGGTGACAAGGCCTGCGGTCTCACCGGCATCGAGCGTGCCGAGGAGATCGAGCCCGAACAGCCGGCCGGCGCCCGCAAGGGTGGTCGTCTTGTCGTTGGTGGTGACGACGGTCGAACCTGCGGCACCGGCGGTTACGCCCACGCCGAGCGGCCCCCCCGGGGTCCACTGCGGGCCGAACGGACGGCCCTGGCCGATGCCGAACTGGAAGCCGCCCGTGGTGTCGGCCGTCGCAAGGTTGACACCGAGGTTCTTCGACAGCGACCGCGCCACTTCGGCAATCCGCACCTGCAGGTTGACCTGAAGCGGCGTCGCCATGCGCAGGCGGGTGATGACGTTGGTGGTCTTCATGAAGGCGCCGACCAGGCGCTGGGCCTCGGCGGCATCCTCCGGCGCGGCGATCGTGCCGGTCAGCAGCACCGTGTCCGAACCGATCGTCGAAACCGCGATGTGCGCTTCGGGCATCGCCATCCGCAGCATCTGGTCGACGCTGTCGATGTTGGTGCCGACCCGGACGTTGGCCGACCAGATCACGTGGCCCGCGCCGTCGCTGGCATAGACGGTGGTCACGCCGCCCGCCTTGCCCATCAGGTAGAGCTGGTTGGTGGACTTGACCTGCACGTCCGCGATGGCTTCGTCGGCGACGAAGACGTCGGTCATCCGGCCGGGGACCGTGATCAGCTGGCCGCGCCCGATGGCGAGGGCAATGTCCTGCGCCGGGCGGGTGACCGCGGACTGGGCGGCGGCCGGGGCCGAGGCGGTGAACACCAGCGCCGGGATGGCGAGTGTCGCCGCGGCGGTCATCAGGGAAGCGGTAAAGCGGCTGGTCATCGTCTTGCCCTTCGTGTGGCAGATGCCGTTCTGTTCGGTTGCGCGACCCATGGCTTACCTCCCGGCCTGTTCCATGGTGGTGGTCTTGCCGCGGGTCACGCGGACCACGGGGCCGGTCTGGACGGGCAGGCCGCCCGGAGCACCGGTCACCGCCTTGACCATCGAACCCATCGCGGAGCCCATCGCGGCGGCAAACTGCTTGCCGGCATCGCCAGCGCTGGTCGGCCGGGGAAGGGCGCGGCGCTGGAAGCGCGAGACATCGCCGCCGGTGACAAAGGTCGAGCCGGTGTCCTGCGGGCGGTTCATCGCGGTCGAGAGCAGGCGCTGCTCCTCGTCCTTGCTGGCGCCGTTGGGCAGCTTGACCTGGCCCGAGGCAACCGCACGCTCAAGGTCGGACTGATTGTCGGCGATCGAGCGCAGCGAGAGGCTGAGCTGGCCGATCTTGTCGGCCACCGCGATCTTCTCGGCAATGCGCGGGGTCACTTCGAGGGTGACCGTGCCGAAGGCCTTCACCACCGTCTTGCCGTCGACGATTTCCTGCTCGGTCGACTGGTCGGTGGCGAGCACGCGTAGATTGCGCAGCACGGTCTCGGTCGTGTTGAGCGGCTGGCCGCTGTCACCGCCCGCCGTGGAAACGGTCTGGGTCAGCATCAGGTCGACATGGTCGCCCGGGAAGACGAAGCCGGCAACGCCGGTGCGGGCCGAAACGGTGATGGTCACGGCGCGCATGCCCGGCCCGAGAGCCGCGGCAAGGAAGCCGCGGTCGCCCGGGCGGACGAGCGCGCCCTGGGTCATCGGCTGGCCGGCCGTGATCGGGAACCGCACGACCGTGCCCAGCAGCTTGTTCATGTCCGCCTCTCCCTCAAGGAAATAGGCGTCCTTGACCATTTCCTTGGGCCAGGCCTGGAAGCTCAGGGCGTCCTGGGTGATGATCGTGCCCACGGGCAAGGCGCGCTGGGCAACCAGCACCTTCGGCCCCTGGGCCACCTGCTGCGCGGCCTCGGCCTGCGGCGTGGAACCGCCGCCAAGCATGCTCCGGGCGGCAAGGGCGGTGCCGATCGCAACGACCAGCGCACCCAGCAGCAGCATCAGCTTTCTCTTGTCCATGGCTTTGCAAGCCCCCCTAAGGAATGTCTGGAATTGTGACTGTATTTCG